>ERZ779888.2534-NODE-2534-length-14852-cov-3.468271_pt1 | contig 14852 bp, 20 predicted proteins | sample MGYA00511245_ERZ779888 | MGnify/ENA primary metagenome ERZ779888 (study PRJEB29588, sample SAMEA2155255) | human gut metagenome | biome: human gut; feature: human-associated habitat; material: faeces | place: Denmark | collected 2008/2010 ... | reverse complement strand
TTTTGGGGTATTGCCAAAAATATGCTTCAATTTAGAAATTCTACTTAGAATTTCTTCCGCTTCTGATTTTGAAATAGAGTATATTGTAATCTTATAATCAATTGCATCCGACTTGTAATTATAAAAAACTCTAATTCCAATAATTTCTTCTTCGTTGACAATATATTTGGATATATTTGGGTTTTCAATACTCCCAATTTTCGTAATAACTAATAAAGGAGTAGCTTTACTCTTTTGAGTGGCATATATATTTGAGAATCGTTCCAATACGCCTGTTTTTCGTAGATATTCAATGCGCTCACGAACGTTCTCCTTTGAGACATACCCCTTCGTTTCATTATAAAATGATTCTTCTAACAACGATACCATACTTTGAGATGCAATCAATATATATGGTGAAAAATATATTATGAGAATATAAAGAAGCTTCATAATAAATATAGGAACTGGCTTAGGAAAAACAGGAAGCACGAGGCGTCTAAGCAGTATGATATGCTATAAAGGGTATTTGGGGGGGATACGTCAAGGATTTTCTTGACAGTTTTGGGGAGGTTTTCGTAAGAAGCGGAGTATGAACGCAAAGAGCAAGAACATTGTCCCCTACTGCAAACTTTCAGCATCTAAGCAACGCAAGTTGCGTGACCTCTTTCTTGCGGGCAGTACTGCCCGCGGCGCGGCGCGGGTTGTCGGCGTCAACCGTATGACAGGCATTTTATTCTTCCGAAAGCTCCGCGAAAAAATCGCCGTCGAACGGATTGCGGAGCAAAAAAAAAATCGGGGCGAGAAGTGACATTGTAGAAGTTGATGAGTGTTACACGTCCGGAGGGAAAGGCGGGCGCAAGGTTGCGCGGCAGGGGCGCGGGCTTGCGGGAAAGATTGCGTTCGCCGGAGCAATCGAGCGGCGCGGGCGTCGGGTGAGAATAGAGCGTATAAAGAGCGCGAGCCGCAAGAGTTTGACAAGCTTCATTGCGCGCAACGTCCGGCGCGGCTCAATCGTTCATACAGATAGTTTCAAGAGTTATCTGGACGTGCCTAAATACGGATATAAACATTGCCGTGTAAATCATTTTCTGACGTTCAAAGACAGCAAAAGCGGAGCTTGTACAAACCTTATTGAATCGGTATGGGCGCAAATGCGCCGCCATTGGAACCGCTTTTGCGGCGGTTTCCGCAACAATCTTCACCTATGGATTGCCGAGATTGAATTTCGTATCGAAAACAGTAAATGCTTGCCCAAAGCACTTAAACGGATTTTAAGAAAGAAATGAAATATCTTGATATTATCCTTATGTTTATATTTGCGGCAATTTCTCTTGCGTATGCAGGAAATTCCCTACCTCAATCTTTCGGAATTTGTCTAATGTTAGCCGCCTATTTCATAGGTAATGCAATAAAGCATACCATACAAAAAAAGTAGCGAATATTCGCTACTTTATTAACTTATATCCAACATATATACCGCCAATAACGAGAGAAAAAAATGTTAGACTTTTTATAAGTTCATTTGCGTTATTTATAGCTTTTTCTCCTGATTTTAAGTTTTCTGTTGCGTGATTTACCGCGATTGCGGCACAACCTCCCACAGCGGTTAAACCTAAAATCCATTCAACCACGGTAGGTGCGGCAATAGCAACGGGGATTACCCCAACAACCCAAATAATTTCATAGAACTACTTGCGCCCCTTTCTTATTGCCGATTTTTTGGCGGCGGTTGAAGTTTTACGCTTGCTCGCGGATTTGCGTGCGTGCGTTTTTTGAGCCGAGTTTTTGATTTCGGACTTGGTGATTCTGCCGTCTGCGTAGACGGTAAACTTGTATTGTTTGACGAGTTTCCGAGATTTCGGGAAATTCGCGGACATTTCCGCCGTATCGAACACGCGGACGAGGCCGGAACGCTTTTGAGGAACGCGGCGCGCCATAATCAGAACTTTCTCCCAAACTGTTTGAAGCCGGAAAATTTCAGCGAATAGTCCGACAATATGACAATTTTAGGCTTGTTCCGTTCGGCTTCAATCGCGGCTTGCTTTGCCTTTTCAGCGGCGGCGGCTTCCTCTTTGGCTTTCGCGGCCGCTTTCAATTCGTCTATGTACTTTTTATCTATGGCCATAAATTACACTCCGTTATTTTTTCTGCGAAAGAAAGCCTTTCCGATAAGCGCGAGCGCGCCGCCTACGATAGCGGAGCCGCCGACCACGACGGGCGAGAGGTTTGGGGCGGCGGAATCGGTGACGCCCTTTACAAAGCTTGCGCCCGCGCGTATATCTTCAACGGTTTCGGTTTTGAGATTGCCGTTTTCGTCGTACAAATCCGCCATAGCGGCGCAACCGGAGAGCCAGAAGCCGCCGAGGAAGAGCGCGAACGCGACGAACACGAACGCCAATTCATTTTTAGTTTTTTGGATAAACTTTATCATATTTTGCCCTCTGTTCTAATAGGTAAATTCGCTTGTCAAAATCGCGGAAAGTTTTCATTTCAGCCCAAATTTCCGCGCAAGTTTTGTTTAAATTTTCGATCGCTTCCGAAAGCCGCGCGTCTGTACTTTCGAGGCGCGAGAACCGCCCGTAAAGCCAGCCGAGCGCGGGAAATACCACGACGCTTATAATTTCCGCCCAAGTCACAAAGCATATATCGCGAATTTGACATAGTACGAGGAGCCGCGAACGTCGAGGGTTGCGCCAGCCGTTCCGGCGTCGTTCGATTCCATATGCGATATGACTGCCGACCGGAAAGTTTCCGACTTTACCGCCGAACTCAAACTCTTTTCACCCGCGGCACTGCCGCTAACCGTCACGGTATTCTTTACCATATAGGTTAATGGGGGAGTAGGCGCACCGTTAAATACATCTCCCGCGTTGCCAAAGTCCGTGATATGATTGTGCGCTGGAACCGGAACGGCTGGATTGTTCGAGCCGGATTTTGTGTTTGCGGCGGCGGAAGCCGTCGCGCCGCGCAAAGAGGCGTCGCGCAAGTCGGGTAGCGTCGCCGCGCCGAGAACTGTTTTTAAGCGCGGATATTTTGCGGCGTCGAAAGCGGAGCCGTCGCATTCGAGCCAGCCGAAAGGAAGAGAGCCTATGAAAGCGCGAATCTCTCCGGTGATTGATGACGGCGCGGGGAATATTTGAGGAGCAATCATTTGTAAAGAATGTAACCGAGTTTTACGGGCGAATATACGCCGTTGAATACATACTTTGAAGAACCGGAAAGCCCGATTTTTTCATTAGGAAGAAGCCGAATCCCAAGCGTTTTGTAATACTTGCAAAATTCCTCCGTTTGGGCGACGGGGTATGAAGACTTAGCAACCAGCTTGCCATCTGCATTACCGCGTTTGAAAGAATAATCAAACAGGGGCACGGTTAAGCCAGTCGTTACGACAGTCGAGCGGTCTCCGGCGGAGACATAAACAACGTCGCTTCCTACATTTTCGACAATCGCATAACGACGGATTGAATCCTCCCCCAGAACCGCTCCGACGGTGCCACAACCGAAAGAGTCAAATTCGGCGTACGTCGATTTTTCGTCGGATTCAAAGAGGCCGTAGCGATAAGGCACAAGGGGAACGTCGGCAGTTTCGACGGTGCCGACGACCTGCGCACTCTTGTCGTCCACGTCTCCGAATCCCGCCAAGAGGCGGACGGTTTCGGCCGCGTTCGTGTGATTGAATACCGAAACTTTGTTATAAGTAAATCCGCCGAGAGCCTCCGCGACTTTCGGAAAAGCTCGGCCGACCATATTCAGGAGCCATCCAGAAGAACCGTACTGGATTCCCGACTTTACGTAGACTTCTTCTCCGTTGTCAAAAGAGACTGCAAAGCCTGAATCCGGAATGTCCACGGCAAGGAGCTTATCGCCGTGTACGTCAATGTCGGTTTGCCCGTTCGCGGGAACGACCCGCACAAATTCTTTTAATGAAAATTTCATTTTGCGTATTTGGTGAAGAGATAAACACAGCCGACGACCGCCGCCGCGCCGCCGACGAATTTCAGGAAGTTCAAAAGATTTTCCTGCGAGGTCAGCGCACTTTCCTGTTGCGACACCCGCGCGTTGTCCAGAAGTGCGGTTGTGCCGGACAGTGCAAACTGATTTTGTTGAGTAGTCCACGAGGTGAGCAGCGAAGCCACTTCCTTAACCGCGCTTTTCACAACGTCGAAAGCCCCTCCGTCGGTGATGTTGACAGTCGCGCCGTTGTCGGCGGCTACGGCGTTCGCGCCCGCTTTCTGCCCCGTGATAATCTCCGAATCCTGCGCGGTTATCGAATTATCGTAAGTTGTTTGCGAACTTTGGGAATCGCTGAATCCAAATGCGGAAGCCATGATTAAAGATATTTTTGATAACGAACGTTTGAGATTTCCCAGCCAAAGCGTCGGGCATTCCAGAGCATTCCCTTTCGGGGAGAATCAAACGCGATAACGCCGCAATCCATTTCGCGCGCCTTGTCTTCAAGCCACTTGTAAACCGCCCCGCCGTCGGCGTCGGTTGAAACGGCAAGCGCGTTTATGAAGAAAACGCGCCTGCCGCCAACCGCAACAACCAAACAAAGAGCGATTCCGCAAGGCTCACCGTCTTTATAGAAGCCGATTTTGTCGCATTTCGCTACGGCTTCGGCGGCGTTGAAAGTCGCGTCGTTAAGCGGAAGAAGCTTTATAAATTCTTCAAACCCCTCAACCGACGAAATGGAACTTGCCCGAATCATTTTTTTCGGAGAACGACAAAGAGAACGAGAGCCAGAGCCGCGACGCCCGCGACAGCTCCGATAACGCCCGCCGCGCTCGACTTGTCGCCGAATTGGACGTTTTTTGAAGTGTCGGCAAATAGGCTCGCGGAACTGCTCGCGGAACTCGACGAAGACGGAGATATGCCCATAGGGAAAGCCATTACTTAACAACCTTTATCAAGAGAATGAGCAGGACGGCGCCGCCCCCGACGAGGAGGGCGGTTTTTACAATGCCGGCCGACCTTTCGCCGGCAATCGTCTTTTCGGCATTGGCCGTTTCGTAAGCGTTCAGCGTAGTTTCCTTAACCGCGCTCGAAATATCCTGCACTCCGGTCATTACGTTTTGAGCCGTGTCCGTCGTAGAGGATAAGAACCCCAGACCGTCCGAGACGGTTTCGGTCACGCCGTCCCATATGCCGGTAAACCAGTCCATAGGTTAAAGACCCTTGTATTCTTCGAGCAGGAGGGTGAGCGCGCCCGCCGTCTTGGTGACGTATTCCAGCTCGAACGAGTTCGCCGCGCGCAAGTCGAGTATGTCGCTGAACCTATCGGTTTCGTCGAACGGTACGGTCAGCCAGTTCGCGATTGCGTTGAGGCCGTGCATAAAGCAATAATCCTTGTACTCGACGAGATTCCTGAATTCGCGAATTGTCAGGCCGTCAACCTTGACCTTCGCGCCGTCGATGCAACCCGCGCCGCCTATCGCGTGTATGCGCGTATAGGCCGTGCGTTGGAGCGTCGAAGTCATAGGCGAGCCCGCCGAATCGTTCGGGAGCGTCTGCGACGAGTGCCAAATAAGATTGGGCATTTTCGTCGGAATGTTCGCGTCCGGAAGAACGATATATTCGCGGCCGACCTGAACGTTGATTGCGCTCGAAGCCGAAGAAGTGACGTCAAATTCGACCGTAAACGAGGTTGCGCCGCACTTGGGATACATATGCCAAGCGAATATGTCTTCACCGTTGGGCGTGCGACGTTGCGGCTCCGCGAAGTACATTACGAGCCTTGCGGACTTGTCACCTTCCGCGCTTCCAAAGCGCGTTTCAATCCCATGCGCCTGGTTGATTCCGATAAGATACGAGGCGAGCGCATAGTGCCTTATTTGAGTGCCGTTGACTTTCAGGCGGATATTTTTTATCCGCTTCTCGACTTCCGCCGCCGTCATAGCGGTAGTGCCGTCGGATATGTCGAGCCATATCGCGTAATAAGTCGCGCCAAGCGGCAGGTTGAGCGAGCCGGTGCCGGAGGGCTGAACGCCGTTAGGAGTGGGAAGATTCTGTTGAATACGCATAGTTTAAAACTTATAGTTGAAATTGACTATTTCGCGGAAGCGACAATATCGCTTGCGACGTTGTATATTACCATTCCGGCGAATATGCCGAGGCCCGAAGCCAAGAGGATTTTCCAGTTTTTCATATCTTTACCCCGCAATCCTGTCGTAGATTGAAATCGCCACGTTATTCCCCCATTTCTTATAGGCAAACGCCGCGCCCGCGCCCAGAAGCGCGGAAGTTATGAACGTCGAAATTAAAAGCTTTTTCATACGTTTAGATATATCCCTTTTTGTTTAAAACAATCAGCGCGTAGCCGCCTATGAATGCGCCCACCGCCGCCGTTATTACCGATTGAAGTTTCATAGTGCCTTATATTATACACAAAAGTTAACGCTCCGGCGAAAGTTTTTGAACTTTTCCCGCCTCAAACGGTTTTTTGTGTATAAAGCAAAAGCGCGGAAGTTGAGGCGCGCGCGCGAAAATCTCTTCACCTGTTTCTTCCATCAATATTCTTGCGTCCGACGCCGAACAGCGAAATACAAAGTATTCAGAACATTGCGAGCGGATAAGCGGCTCCACTTGCGTAATCCTTTGCATTATAAAATACGTCCTGTGCCCCCAGTGCCGCGCCTGTGTCGCCAGCCAGTGCATTCTTACGGCGTCCGCCCCGCGTCCTATCGTGCTTCCGCTCTCATCTACGAATAAGGCGCAAGACGTGTTCGCTTTTGCGACTTTTAGAAATTCGTCCGAATTTACCGTTTTAAAATCGCAATCCCAATTATCGTAAAATGGGTCTAAAACGATTGTCCGACGGCCTGAACTCCTAATTGTTTTGCACAGCTTTTTTGCAAGAAAACTCTTGCCGCTGAAACTTGCCCCCGCGATTAGCGTATGCACTCTTTTTCCCCTTTCGTTTAGCCCAAAAGCGGGCGCAAGCCGCGTCCACGTCGCGCTTCATACTCGACCACCTCCGCCAATACTTTGACAACGGATTGTCTTTCGGAATATCAAACTTGGATTCTTCCGAAAGTATCACAATCCCATAAAAACGGCGAACCCTAAGCCGCGTCTGACGGCGGATTTTTTCTTGTTTTTCTTCTGCTTCTGAACGCATAAATTTTGCCCGCTATCCATTCCTTGAACCTTTGCATTTTGGGTTTGGCTTCCTCCCGACGCGCCGCGTTTACCGCGATTGTTCCGGTCATAAGCGCCACCTCAACCCACGGCGGCAGATTCACTCCGCCGAAACTATTCAAATATCTTTCCCACGCCTCTATGTACGCCGCGCGGAAAACTTCCTCCGGAGCGTAGCCGGAAAAGGCGTTTGCCGCCAATATTACTCCGTTTGCGGCCATCTCCGCCGCCGCCCGCGTCTGTTCCGCAAGCTTTTTTTCAAGCTCCGCCGCTTTCGCCGCCTCCGCCGCTACGTCCGCCGCATTCGGCGGCACGTTCAACGGCGGCGGATTCTCATTTTTCGGTTTTCCGAAAATGTAGCCTTTTTTATTTCCGCGCTTTTTCGCCCATTCCCCGCGCTTGTTTTTGCGCGGCGGAAAGGCGTGTATATCGCCGTTCCAGCCGTCCGGCGCGGCAGGGGGAACATCAACGGGTATTTCAGCCGGATTATCTCCTCCGACAGTCGCCGCGACTGCCGCGCGGTTGACGGGCGGAAACTCAACCCCCGCCAAATCTCCCGCAGTAACGTTTTCAACGTTTTCAAAAACGGTTTCATTTTCGGTTTTCGTTTCGTTTTCGGACATACGCCCGATTATAAATTCAATTTAACGCAAACGCAAAAAATCAATTCAACATTGCCGCCTTTTCGATTTTCAAAACCTTTCTATAACGTTCACGCAAAACCCGTTTTCCGTTTTCCGTCGCGTTTTCCGCCTTGACTTCCAAAAGCACCAGTAAGTGCCGCGCCCTCTCCTCGCGCGGCATTCCGGTTTTCAGCCAAGACGACCACAACGCCCCGAAATATCCACCGTTCCGGTATTTTTGTGCGTACAATCTGCGGATTATAAATATGGGATTCGATTTCCTGATTTTTACGATATTCATTTTCGCCTTTCGTTTCTGTTTTCAAAATGCAAATTGCGCTTGCTCGTAAACGGGGATTGCGATTTCCGGCTTTTCGTTTTCGGGGCGTTTGCGGCGTTCGGTAAATTCGTCGTAATATTCTTCCAGCTCCCGAATTTTCGCCAAACACCCCCGCGCAATTCCAAGCCACTTTTCACAAGAGATTTCGCCGCCGTCATAACGCCAATACGCCGCATTCAGACGCTTCCACCAGCCGCGCAATTCGTCTTTGAATCCAATAACCTTTTCTTTCGCGCGCTCGTAAACGTTTTTAAATTCCGCCGATATGTTTTCCAAAAAACAGGAAAGACGTTTTTTGAGGCTTATAAATTCCCCGCTCTCGACAAATCCGCAAACATGCCAATCTTCCTCTTGCCGGACTTCTGCCGGAAATTGCATAAATTCCGCATAGTCGTAAATAGTTCCGTCGCCGTCGAAGCGCATTACGCATTTCGACTTATGCCCGCAAAGATTCCTTACCGCCGCGAATCTTTCCCATTTGTCAAAACGTTTATAAACCGTTTTCGCCACCGGCATTTTCGATATTAAATTGCGCGTCAAAAATCCCCATTTCGCGCCAAGTTTGCGTTTAAGTTTCCATTTCGGCATTTCCAGCCAGCGGCAGAGAGTGCGCATTTTCAGCCGCCTCACGCGCGTTGAGGCGCATTCTATATCGAAACTTGTAAACCGTTTGTAGCGGTATTTCTCGCAATTATGCGTTTTCGACCAATACGGAATTATTGTAGACTTATCATAATCATACGCCATCACCCTGCACCCAGCCAAAAAGTCGCGCGAATACGCCACCATTCGCAACCCGCGCAAATGCGGTTTGCGGTTTACAATATCCTTTGATATGTACTTTGAGATATACCGCGCAAAAAGGTTTACGCCCTTTCTTATAGGTTGCAAAGTGTGACGCTCTCCAATTCCCAAATAGTCAAGTTGCCCCGTGCGTATCGTCCGCCATACCTCCGTCACCCACGGCGCGACCGTCCGACCGTCTACCGCTCCCGACGCCTTGAATCTAAACGGCAAAGGCCGCCCGTTTTCGCCGAAATTACAAAGCGGTTTTTTGCATTCGATTAAAACGTGCGCGTGCAAAACTCCGCTTTTGTGCGCCTCAAAAACGCGGACAAATTCCCCGAAATACTCCGACGCAATTTCTTTCAAATACCGTTTGTTAAAGGCATTCCAAGCCCGCGAGAATCTCCGCCTTTCCCCCATCAAGTCCGCGCCCGCCTCCGAACGCATTGTAATAGTGAATTCTGCAACGTGCAGTTTCGCCACCCGCTCGATTTCCGCCAACAAAGCGGGCGTATAGCCGATTTCGTCAACATTTCGCCGTACGGCTTCCGACGCATAACGCTTGCCTATTGAAAGCACCCAGCGCGATATGTTCGTTTGGAGAGCCGCCGCGCACCGATTGTAATAGGTATGGTTTACCGCCTTTCGGGAAATGTTACCTTTTTGACAAGATAAGGCGACGGCTTCGCCCGCCGCCATCGCGCATAGGCGCAATTCCTCATTTTCACGCGTTTCTATTGCGCGTTTTTCCAAACGTTCCAGCCGCCGAGCGTCGCGCTCACGCGCAGCCGCTTCAATCTGCCGGATTCGCTCGACGACTGACAGGCGGGCGGGGTTTTCACACCCCGCGCCGCCCCCAACACAAAGAGCGGTTGACATTGTTCGCCTCCGTCAATCGCCCTACTTACTACACACTACTTGACAATAAATACGCTCTACGTCTCCAACATCGATATTGAGACGCTCCAAATCCTCATATGAGAAAGCCCGCAACTCCTCGCCCGCAAGGCGACCGCCGAACCTCAACCGGACGCACACAATAAAACCGCACCCAAAAGCCTCCCTCAACAGCCCCCGAATCCTCAAAATCGCATCGTATCTAAGCGTAAGCCTAAACTTGCCAAGGAGGCGGACGAGTTCGGCATTAATTTTTGACACCTTTTCAATATCTTTTTTCATTTTGTCTAAGTAGTTGTTTGTTCGTAGTGTACTACTTAGACCCTCCCCAGCTTATCCCTTATTCATAAGCCAGACCCTAAATATATTATTCTGGATTAATTGCCGAATCTGGCAGTTTTTGCCCGCCATAAGTTTTTCTGGGTTCGTATGTATCGTATATCCCAGGATTTTTTTCTTTGAGTTCTTTTAATACTTTATTTGTTTCCCGACAGGCGTCAATTTCCGACTTCTCAATACCATTAGATTTTGTTTTATCGAAATTTCCTCTATCCATATCTGCGGCATGTTTTAATTCATGCATTACTCCTAACTCATACGGTCTATTCCATCCGGAACCGTCGGGACTTGAATTAGTTGAATTAAAATTATCCATACTTATGGTTGATCCGCTTCATTTCCCATTCATAGCATTTGCATCATTTGTCGCAGAAGTAGTACTTCCCCTCCCTGATGCCGATTCCGTAATAGTATGAATATTGGAAGAGTTTCTAAGTTGGTTTATAATGGCTTGTCCTGATGAAGTACTATATAGGATATCTATTGTTCCTTGCATGCTGGGTGGATAACTTAATACTGTACCCAGATAATCTATGGCCATGTTTGCAATATTATTGCAATATGTAAAATTATTCCAACCGTCGGGATAACCGATTAAGTCGCTGATTTGCCATTTGCCCATGTCGGGGCGGTAGTTGCGGAAAAGGAAAGCATAGCCTAATTCTTTAACGTAGGGTTTGCCAGTAAAGAATGACGATTTATCGGAACTATCGGCAAGCTCGTCTTGGCAATGGCGGAATATCTATTCTCTTCTATCTTACCTAAGCTTGTCCCAAGCATGTCGGTAAAAATAGTTTCTGTCGCTTCGGTATCCTTGCCGCCTATTGCCAATATCGGGTTGCCGCCGCCGGGGTGCGGCTCGTTAATGTATTTTGTACCGTTTCTTTCAATAAGCGCCAAGCCGTCCCATTCGAAAGTTTCTATATCGTTTTCGCGTATGGCTTTCGCAAGCTGGTTGTTGTTGTGGTATTCAAAACGCGCAAGCTCTTTGCCGTCTTCGGCAACTCGCATTACCTTGTCCAACCAACCGTATTCGTAGGTTTTTTCTCCTTCTTTTACAAGCCGGCCGGCGGCGTCATATGCATAGCTTGTAATGTCGCCTTCCGGATTTGTGCTGCTTAAAAGCTGGTTCGCGGCGTCGTAGGTGTAGGTGGTAGTCTCGCCCCTTACTGTCTTTTGGAGAATGTTGCCGCTCGGGTCGTAGGCGTAGCTTTCGACGGGCAGGCGGCTTTCGGCATCTATCACTGCTATAAGCTGGCTTCTGGCGTCGTATTTATATTCCTGCAATTTGCCGTTGGCAAGGCGGGAGATTATTTTGCCGCTTGGGGAGTAAAAGTATTTCAGTTCGGAAAGAGTTTTCCCGTCCTTATCAAGAAGAGTTTTTCCGGAAAGTTGTCCAAGCTTTGTATACTCAAACTTTACGGAGTTCCCGTCTATAATCTGTTTGGACAGTTGGTTTTTCTTGTTGTATATATATTCTACAATTTTTCCGTTGGACTGGGTTTTTACTAGCCTGCCAAACTTGTCGTAGGTGTTGTATTCGTCAAGAATCTCACCGCCCTTGCTTGTTATGCGGCTAAGGCGTTTGCCGTAATTGTCGTAGGTGTATTTTGTGAGCGTTTCTCCCTCAAGTTTCTCCACAAGCCTTCCAAAGTGGTCGTATTTAAACTTGGAGACCAAGCCGTTCTTTGATCTTTCTATGAGCCTGCCCCAAGTGTCGTACTTCAACTTTTCATTTTCGGAAGCTCCGTAAGATATTGAGGAGAGCCTGTCCATATCGTCATATCGGTAGCAGAAGGAGCGGTCTACGGAGCCGTTTTCAAACTTGGAATCGACTTGGCTTAGCCTGCCGTATTGGTCGTAAACATTTTGTGTTATTTGGCCTACCGCGGTTCTTCTATAATCCAACCCGTATTTGTTCCACGCAAACTTTATTTCATGACCATTCTGGTCTATAACCTTACTAAGCTTTCCGACTACATCGTATTCGTATTCAACTTCTGTTGAGTCCGGGAATATTTCCTTTGCGATCCGACCAAACTCATCGCGCTCATATGTCTTAGATAGCCCATCTTGGTCTATATAAGATACGGGATAACCGTTCTTGTCGTAGGATACGTCAATAGAAGAGAGCGTTTCTCCCTCAAATTTAGAATAGCTTTTATACGGGAACCCGAGTTTGTCGTATTCGGCATAAGCAACAATCCCGTTGCGCTCCCTTGAAATTTGGCGGTTGTATACGTCGTATGTATAGATCGTTTCCGTACCAAAGCTATCCACCGTCTTTGAGGGATAACCGTAAAAGTTATACGATATTTTCAGGGTATTTCTTCCGTCGTCTATGTATACGGGACGAAATTCGCTGTTATATTGTATTGAGGTTGTTTTTACGGCTTCGCCTTTTTCGTCCAGGTCAACAACCTTTGACGGCTTTAGATTGCCCTTGTTGTACGAGAAACTGCGCACAGGCAGGGCGTTGCCCTCATCGGCGCCGCGCTTGCTGATTAACACGAGGTTGCCGCGGCTGTCGTATTTGAAGTTTATGTCGTTTTTTGCCTTGTCGCGGTACCTTGTGATTTTTCCGGTATCCTTGTCGTAGCGGTAGCTCGCAAGCACCCGCTTGCGCCCGTCAACTATTTGGCGCACTTTGCCGTTATAGGCAACGTCGTAGCGCATGAAATAATATGTCGTCGTTTCTTTGCCTGAGAAATCCGTGTATTTTGCTATGCCGCGCTGGGAGTCAAATTCGTATTCGGCGAGTTCCCCGCGCTTATTCGTAAGCACAACATTGCCGAACCTGTTTGACGGATATGAATAATTGTAAGTTGAATCTTTAAGTATCCTGCCGGCGACCGCTTCCTTGGTTATATTATTTACACTTTTCTTTGCTTTTTTTGCGGCTGCAACCTTCTTTAAGTAATCTTTGCGCTGCGCAAGGCTCTCATGCTCCACGGAAATGTCGTCGACGCAATCTCCCCTCTTTATCCGCGTAAGATAGCCGTTTTTGTCGTAGGAAAATTCTAAGGGATTTAAGCCATCACGTCCCACTTCGCTTAAAAACTTGGACTCTATGTATTCTTCCTTGCCTGCAAGCGTCTCCGGCAATATTTGCGCCTTTCCGCCAGTAAAAACGAATTTGTTTGAGACCCCGTTTATCAGGATTTCCGAAAGCGATTTGTCTTCATTATATTTTAGCGATATAAACGCCCTGCCGCGCTGTCCGACGGAAACCAATTTGCCGTCCGCGTATGCGAAGTCTATATATTGCCCCGACGGAGCCTCTATCTTCCGAAGTTTCGCGTCGACATAGACGAATTTCCACCCGCGCATGTCCTTGCGCCCATAGATTGTCCAAGAGCCGCTGTCGGCGCGCCCGTTTGCAGTCCAATCTGCAAAAGGCGAAAAGTAGGCGTTTTCGCGCTCTTTTTCGTTAAACAGATCCAGAACGTCCCCGGATGCGTTTTTGCGCGAATAGAAAAATATTTTCTCCCCCCACGGAGCAGTCCAAATGGCGCCGCCCTTTTCCGGAATCGCGGAACTTTCCAGCTGGGGAATTTTCCAACCCAGCCCCGCAAGACCCTCTTCCTTCACGGAAGAATCGTAGAATATCTGAACCGGCAGCCGCAATTCAGAAGAGAAGTTTGCAGTTCCTAGCGCAAAGCTTGCCTAATAAGCGTCGGACGTGAGCGACGCCTTGCCGAAGGAATTTTTCTCCTCCATAAAATTTATTCCCCCGCCGAACAAGGCGTACGCGAATGCAACGCATGATATAATTATTAATGAAATTTTATGTCCCCGCACCATAATTTGGACTATATTTAGAAAGAATTTTGCAAATGTCAAATTAAATTATCATAAAATAAATATTTTCACTGGAACTCGTCTGCCTGAAGATTTTTTTGTTTTTGCGGCGCGCCGCTTTTCTCGTTCCGTTTAGCCGGCAGTTTCGACAACCGTTTTGCGGATTCCGGCGCGGCGCGCGCCGCCTTCGCAGGCTCCGGCGGAGTCATGAATTAGAGGCTTGCAAAATCGGGCCGGTTCGGATTTGATGGCGCGGATGGAAAATAAAAAGGCGATTGTAATAGGCGCGGGCGTGAGCGGCCTTTCCGCCGCATGGGAGCTTAAAAAAAAAGGGTTTGAAGTCACCGTTCTCGAAAGGCGCGACGCCCCGGGCGGCGTTATACGCACGTTTGAATCCGGCGGGTTCCGCGCGGAGAGCGGAACGAACTCCGTAATGGTCACCAGCCCGAGGCTTTTGGAATTTTTTGAGGAAATAGGGCTCGGTGCGGAGGTGGAACGCTCCAAGCCCGCCGCAAAGAAGAGGTTTTTCGTCCGCGGCGGCAAGCCGCGCCCCGTCCCGAGCGGGCCGTTTTCGCTTATATTCACGCGCCTGTTTTCATTTTTCGGCAAACTAAGGCGGCTAATGGAGCCGCTTGTGGGGCGTTCGGATCCGGAATCGGAGCCGAGCGTGGAGGAGTTCGCCGAGCGCAGGCTCGGGAAAGACGTTTCCGACTACGCGATAAATCCGTTCATGGCGGGCGTCTACGGCGGGGATCCCAAGAGGCTCTCGATAAAGTACGCCTTCGCCCCGTTCTGGAATTTGGAGCAGAAGTACGGTTCTATAATTCTGGGGGCGATAAAGTCGATGAAGGAAAAGAAGGTCTCGGGCGACGTATTCAGGCCGGTAATGGTATCCTTCAAGGGCGGCATGGGAACGCTCATAAAGAAGCTCGCCGGCGATTTGGGCG
>ERZ779888.2529-NODE-2529-length-14862-cov-18.179577_pt1 | contig 14862 bp, 7 predicted proteins | sample MGYA00511245_ERZ779888 | MGnify/ENA primary metagenome ERZ779888 (study PRJEB29588, sample SAMEA2155255) | human gut metagenome | biome: human gut; feature: human-associated habitat; material: faeces | place: Denmark | collected 2008/2010 ... | reverse complement strand
CACATTGATTTTAATGAGAAAAAAGTAGATTTTAATCTTAACTATATAAATGAATCTCACGAAACTCTTGCAGATGACCTTGATGTTCTTGATGTTTCTCAGCTTTCGGACTTTGACCGAATCAGAAGAATCAGAACAACCCTTAATGAGTTTTTAAACACTCAGTTGATTAAGGAAATCTCAAAAGAGCCTGAGGTTCGTCCTCCGCTCATGCAGACCAACCTTCTCAAAAAGAACCCCAACTTTAAAAGAGTGGTTGAGCTGTGGAACTTTCTCGACAGCTACAAGCGTAAAGGCTTTGAGGTTGTAAGCGAGGAATACAATGGCAAAATGACAGATACTGTTCAGCAGGATGTTTACTTTGCGATGGGATTCCAGCATTTTATGATGTCTATTGCTACAAACCCGGCACTTCGTTCAATCCTTAAGGAACAGTACGACGCTGAAAATGCACGAATTGCCGAGGAAGAATCAAAGCCGCAGAAGACCCGCGAGGCGGTTATGAAGGCACAGCTTGATGCTGTTCGTAAAGAGGAGATGGAAATCCGCCTTCGTGAAATCCGTGAACGCGAAAAGAAAATTCTTGACCTCACGAATGAAATCAAGAATTTAAAGGTTATAATTGATCAGAAAGAACAGCAGATTCTCACTCTTAGGGGCAGGGTTTCTGCTCTTGAAGACCAACTTGAAGAGGTTAAGAAAGAGCTCCAGCAGACAAAACTCAAGTTGATGGAGGCAGAAAAGAGAATTGCCGAGCTTGAGGAAGAAAATCAGCAGTTAAAAGATACTATTGAAGAGTTGAATAAAACGATTGATGAACTCAATCAGACTATTGACACACTCAATAAAAAAATAGTAGAATTAAATAACAGAATTCTCGTGCTTGTGCAGGAGAATGCTCGTTTGCAGACAAAGGTGAAAGAGCAGGAAGCTGTTATCGCCGAGCAAAAGGCTCATATTGCAGAGCTTGAAACTCAGGTTGCCGAGCAGCTTGCAAAGATTGCCGCTCTTACACAGAGCCTTGAAAAGTGCCATGCGCAGATTGAAGAGGATAACCGTAGGATTACCGACCTAACCGAGAAAAATGAAAATCTTACGGAAACACTTCAGAATGAGCGTGTTCAGCACAGGGACACAGTCAATAAAATGAATGCCGATTTTGCTAATGAAAAGCAGCAGATGAACGACGCTCATTCGGCAGAGGTTGAATCGCTCAATCATAAGATTGCGGATGCTGAGGTCGAACATAATGATTATGTTGCCAAGCTTAATGCGGATTTTGCCGCAAGGGCAAATGAAACCGAGCAAAAGCATCTTAAAGAGCTTGCAGATAAAGAAGAAACTCACAAGAAGGAACTTGTTGAAATTAAGGAAGCCAACCTTAAATCATCAGCCGCAAGCAATGCCGCTCACGCTTCTGAGCTTAAAAAGGCTTATAAGTCGGTTGACAAAAAGGTTGAGCTTGCTGAAAAAGCTTGTGAAAAGCGTATGAAAGCCAAGGTTGCCGAGGTTAAAAAAGAGGCTCAGGCTGAAATTCGCAAAGCCGAAAAGAAAGCAAGCGAAAAAATCAGCCTTGCTAAGGATGAAATTAAATCTGTCAAGGATACAGGCGATTTGTTCGTTCGTGACTACGGCTTCGGCAGTGTTGCAGTTGTTTCAAAATATGCCGATGAGCTTGTTAAGTTCGGCAAAGCTACTGTTGCAGACGAGCTTATAAACGCACAGAAAAGCGTAAGATCTCTTTGCATATGCAGAAGTAAAAAGGGTGTTGTGCTTGCAGGCTTTTCACAGAGCGGCGCAAGCGTATATAATGTTTATAAAAAGCAGGCAGATCTTACTGTTGCATTTAACGATTTGTGTTCAATGCTGAAAGGTATGAGCAATCTGCCGATTGTAATTACATTCTCCGGTGTTGACAGACCGTTTGTGATGAATTTTGAAAACATTGTAAGAGATGCAACCAAAAGAAAAACAACTGTTTTCCATAACAAAACTCTGAAAGCAAACGGATTTGTTTCAGTTTATTTTGGTAAAGAATAAGGGGCAAAAATGAAAAACTCTACTGCGCCCAACAGAAAAACGGGCAGAATGATTGCTAAAAATTTAATAGTTCTGTTCACTGTTGCACTTGCCGGCTTTTGCGGCATTCAGGCGTGGTTTACGGATAAGAGTTCAGTTGATGCCAACGGTATAAATGTTGAGTGTCAGGCACCTGACGGTATTGAAATTGCTGTTGTTGGGCACGGTGCCCCTGCTCCTACCGCATATAAAACGGGTAATATTACGCTTAGTAAAGCTAATTGCAATTTTCTTGATAAACTTCAGTTGACTGAAATAACCGGTGATGGCACATATTTTAGCAAACCGTCTTTGATTCAATCAGGCGGTCAAGCCCATGTTAATCCAGATGGAGAGTGGAGTAAGCCTACTGAAAATTTGCATTATTTGTCGTTTGACCTTTACATTCGTGCAAAATCGCAGTATAATATATCAATAGGCAAAAAATCAACAATAAAACCGGATGCTCCTCAACTCACAACTCAAGACGGTACGGGCATTAAAAATAAAAGCAAGTACGGTAATTTTTCAAGAGATTCCGTAGTTGGTGCAGTAAGATTCTCGGTTGTTGACTATAAGCAGGATCCTCCTTCAAAAAAGCTCCTGTGGTTGCCGGCTCCGAATATCTTGTTGAAGCAGACGACTGACGCGTACACTTTGTCAGACAATATGCCAAGCGGAGAATCGTACAGTCATGTATACTATGACACGAAAAAAGCACAACAAACAATCAGCGATTCTAAAACTGATAGTGCGTTTGTTGTGAATAAAGATGGTTTTGTTGATGGAAAATTTACCTATGAGCTTGGTAAAAACCAAACCATTGCACGACTTGAAAAGCCCTCAGGAACAGGTCAAGAAGATGATCAATTCTTCAGTGCTATGGTAACCTGTAATATGTGGATCGAGGGCGAAGACGCAGAGGCAAGACTTGCCCTTGTAAACGGAAAATTTAATGTTAATCTTGTATTGACAAAAGATACAAAAGAAAGTTGATTTTAAAGTAGGAAAGGGGAATTTTTGATGAAGTTGAAAGATAAGTTTTGTAACTTTCTCAACGGTTTAGTTGACTCAAGACTGAATAACACAAAAAAGGTCACAACTTCATATGTTGCTCTTTTTCTTGTTTTAAGTATTTTCGCAGTATCTACTTTTTCATGGTTCACAATAAGAGATACGGCAACTATTGATTCAGATCCCTTTTCTTTGGAATCTGCTGCCGGAATGAGAGTTAATAAGGGTGAAGAAATAAGAAATACAATCACCGTAAAACAGGCAAAGCTGAAAGAAGCATCAAGTGTTGACGGTCGTAATATGTTTTTCCCTGTAGATCGCGGATACGGCGATAAAGGACAAAGCGTTGACACAAACGAAATGAAATTTCGTGAAGGCACAGTAGGAGATAAAAATAACGGATACATATACAGCGATTTTACCCTTACCGGTCAAACAGGCGGTCAGGTTGAAGTATATGTAAAAAGTTACAAAGTTGAGGTAAAAAATAAAAATACAGGTAATACAGAAGTTTATGACGGTGCAACACATATTACTGTTGACAGCAACAACAAGCCATCGACATATCTGGCATATCAGAATCCTTGTCCAATAAGGATTGCATTCATCAGAAACAGTGCTGAGGCTTCGACCGTTATTGATCCCACTGCAATTATTGACAACTACGCTGACGAATGTCAGGCAGTAAGTTCTGTTAATTCGCTCGGCTCGGCAACAACCACTAAAGCAAAGGGCAGGTCATTTTCCGACTACTATTTCGGTACAGGTGCTCCTCTTTTTACTCTTGACGGTCTTAAATCCCAAAACATAACCATGGTTGCGTGGCTTGAGGCAACCGGAGAGAACTGTGACGCTTACGAGGGTCAGGATGTGTCAATTACAGTTGAACTTGAAAGTAACTGGAAAGATATGGAATATGTTACTTTCGTTGACAAAACAAAAGGTGATGCTGACAATGACGAAAATACGGAACTCAGGTGGGTTGGCAATGCCGGATGTTTCCTTGTTATGACCTATTATGACGAAAACTTTGCAAATCCAAAGTCAGTAGTAATGAGTGAGTCAAAGAGTGATGAAAATAAACCTATTGAATGGATAGCTTATCTGCCAAAGGATAAAATAACAAACATATCTTTTATGCGATATAGTAAAGTAAAAGAGAAAATTAAGCTTGACGGAACTAATGATGTTGAGGTAGGCAGAATATATAATGTATGGCATACAACAGCTGATGTAAACACATGGATTGCTGCAAATAAAAGTGGCAATGGTAAAAAAGCATATGATTGGTCACTTGACATAAATAAAAACGGTCTTCAGACATACCGCACAGATGACGGAACTGCAACCGGAAATAAAGAAAATACCTATTATGCCGTACACGGTAACGGTTACGGCGATACCCCTACTGTTGCTGAAAATGTTGCCCCGTGTATCGGATATTGGGGTACAAAGTATGCCAACAGTTCAGGCGGCAGTGTTGAACCGACTACAACCGAACAACTGCCGATAACCGGAGAAACCTACGCGAGAGCGGATATTCAAATTGATTACAATTTATGGTTAAATGAATATAATTCATATAACGGCGGAGGAGGTCTGAGAAATCTGCTTAGTCAGGATGTTTTGGTACTAAAAGCCGTATTCGATTCAAACGGTACAGAAACCGCTTATGAAATGAAACCGCAGGGTGGCGGAGATAAGTGCGTGCTGTCAAAGACAAGCGTCAAAAGCGGTTCTCGACTTGTAAGATTTGATTTGTATGATCCTGCAAAAGAAGTTCCAATAATAAGGAATTATATAGTGCCTACAAACATTCAGCATACATTTACTGAGAGTGCGGGTTCTAACGAATATATCATATCTTATAGTTTGGTAAATCAAGGATCAGGTATAGTTGAAAAAGCAGGCAATTGGTAAATTTAATTGATTAACACATTAAGGAGGTGTCACGATGAGAGAAAGACTTGCTCTTTTAAGGGAGTATTTGAAAAACAGACTTGCATTTGGCAAGAATAAAAAAACAAGAAAAGGTTTTATACTCACTATGGTGGCACTTGTCGAAGTACTCGCCATATCGGTTGTGTCCGTTTCGGCTTGGGTTGAAACTATTTCAACAATCACAATTAAAGCTGAGGGCGCAAAAATTGACAACTATGTTTATACTAATGCCGATATTGGCAGTGGTGATGGTTATTCAAACAAAATCATTGACTTGACTAAATATTTCCGTGCTGCGGGTGGAGTGCATCTTGCTTCGGCTTCAAGTGCTGACGGTGAAAATATATTTTTTCCAATAAAGAAATCAGGTGCTTCTGAGTTTGGTGTCGGCTCTTACAGATGTGCGGATGTAAACGATAAGAATGTTAATTATATTGACTTTTCATTTAATGTAAAGGTTGATGAAACCTTTAAAGCGGATCATGCAGAATTTTACCTTGATCAAGTACCTAAGATAACTATAGGTGGTGAAAATGTTTCAGGGAACCTTGTAAGAATGGCAATTACAGATACCGATACTCAAAATACGGTTGTATGCGGTTCTAATGCCGGTGACGGAAATGTTGTAAATAAAGCAGATGGCACTAACGCTCCTGAGAATGTTCAAGCTTTTAGCGATTTTGTTGTTAGTTCTGAACCTAGACCAACGGAGTTGTTTCGGGTTGATAGAGGAAGCAGTAAAACAATAAATATTAAAGTGTGGCTTCAGGATGATAAGGCGGCTACTGCATATGCCGGTAAAACTGTTTCAATAACTGATGTTAATATTGTAACTCAGAACAAAAAAGGCAATAAAGTGTATTTTGTTGACCGTACTGTAAATGATACCACAAAAAATTGGACAAAGAATGTAACATTTCAGCAGGGTAGCAAAACTTCTGTAGCGATGAAGTTTGATGCGAAGTCGCATACATATTACTGTGATTATACACCCGCCGCTGACGGTACAAAAGTTAAGTTCACCTCGGGAAGTGGTGTTACTTGGACTACTGATATGAAGTCGCTCAATTCAGGCGACAGTATGTACTACACCGCCTATGGCGATCATAATAACAGTAATGCCGGATACGGTACATGGGGTGAAGTGATTGAAATCAGTGTTTCAAGCAAAACCGCCGATGTACTCCCTGATACAGGCAATGTTTCAAGTGTATATATGGTTCCGGATAAAAATGACTCTTACAGTAAAGTTAGAATGCCATTTACTGCTGACAAGAAAAACTGGGTCGGTTATATTGCAAAGGAAAAGGCAGACAACATGACTTTTTCTTTTACAAATAACGGTAATACATATAAAATTCCTGCTCCTAACAGAGGCAATTCAACGCTTTTTGTTGTTACTTCTGCTACAACAGGTTATTGGGATCCACCTGCTACTATTACTGTTACTGCAGGCAAGAAAGATGCAGGAGATCCTAAAGTTAGTTATGATGGTTTGACAAGTACGACAATTTCGGTAACCCCAGGTACAAAGGTTAAGCTAATAGCAAATCCTAAAAAAGGTTTCGTATTGAAAAACTGGGTAAACAGCGATACAAGTGCCGTGGCAGACGGCATTGACAGCAACGGTTATTTTACCCCGACAGCTTCAGGTAACTATAACTTTACAGCCGTTTATGTTGAGTCGTTGACATTTGAGGCTTATGTCAGAACATATGACGGTGCAAACCTTTCTGAAAGCACAAATGGCGGCTCAGTTGAAATTAAGTGTGGAAACCAAAACTCGACTGTAGATTCCAACGATGGAACACACATTACACTCAATGCTGTTAAGGGCAGCACAGTTACATATTACGCAAAAGCTAAAGACGGATATGTTTTTGAAGGTTGGTACACAGATGAAGCCTGTGAGAGTATTTCGGAGAGTTCGAGCGATAAATATGAATTGGCTAATGTTGAGGTTTCCAAGAAGTTGTATGCGAAATTCAAAGTTGATACTTATACTGTAGAAGCATACACTCAGCGCGGTAATAACGCTCCCTTTGATAAAGCCGGTAAGGTGTCTTTTGACAATAATAAATATGCGTCGAAAGTAACAACAACGGTAAATCGTAACGGAGAAGTAACTTTTTATGCTAAGCCTGAAAGCGGCTATGCTTTTATCGGTTGGTATGAGAGTAAAGATGCAGCAGATCCGAAGGTAGCGGTTAAAGATTGTATCTTAGATAACGGCGTCTATTCTACAAAAATGACGATACAATATTCTGATGTAAAGACATATGCACTGTATGCAAGATTTAAGGCTTTGTATACGGTAGAAGCCAAAGCGATGTACAACAACGGAAATGTTGTTACAGCCGGTACTGTACAGGTTGGCAACGAAAAAGCCGATAAAATTTCGCAAGCTCCCGTTATGGAGGGCGAAAATGTAACAGTTAAGGCAAGTGCCAATAACGGTTACAAGTTTGCCGGTTGGTATAAGGACGAGGCTTGTAATGAACCGTATTTCAATGAAAACAACGCTGTTTCACCTATAACCTTAAATAATGTAAACAATGGAATCACTCTGTATGCTAAGTTTGAGTTGAAGACAAACGTTACATTTTACCTTAATGATGGAGGCTTGTGGTCAGGTGATAAGGCGAAACTTGCAGCGTATGTTTGGGATGATAATGGCAATAAGAAATGGCTTGAAGTATCTAAAACTGACTATGACAATTATTACAGCTTTGCTTTAGATAATAATCAATGGAAGCAAGTAATTTTTGTAAGATATGATCCGAGCAAAAATTTGAACGATTTCCCAACGGAAGATTGGAATGGCTATGTTTGGAATAAGACTTCTGATATAACAATTGATTACAATAATAATTGTTATGTTATAACATCTTCTCCAAATAACGGAGGAAGTTCAACCGGCTATTGGACATCATATACTCCAGGTAAGACTGCTAACATAGATATATATGTTTATACCGGAAATTGCTCGTGGTTTGACCATGATAGTGCTGTACTTGCCTATAGATTCAGCACCGATGATTCATTTAAGTCTGATTGCACTAAGGTGACTAAAGACGGAAAACCTTATTGGAAACTGAGTATTCCAACAGATAAGGATACTATTTATTTGTCAAGAGCTGCTTTGGGTGGTCACCATAATGAATTTAATACTTCTATAGATAAAAGTAAAAATTTGTTTACAGTAAATAATGATTTCAATGGTGGCGACTGGAGCACATATTAAAAATTCAACGGAGGTGAAACCATGAAGAAATCTAAATTTACACTTGTTATTGTACTCGGACTTGTACTGTGTTTGTTGTGTGGAACAACTACGACTTTTTCGTGGTTTAATCGTCCTGAAGTGCAAAAGGGTGACTCCCTCTCTTGGAGCGGAGATTACAATGTGACCAACGGAAAAAATATTACTGCTGTTACTTATGCTGCTTCAAAACCTGACGGCAGTGAGTATAGTACTGATCCGTTTAATTTTAGTGGTTTGACAACTGTTTCCGCCCATGAAACAAAATATTTCTGTACAGAGGTAAAGAACACGGGAAATGCACCGCAGTCAATTTCTTTGTTCCTTAATAATTCGGAAACTAACAAACTTTCTGTCGGTGTGAACAGCCCCCTCAGAACCTACAAGAGATTTACCTCCGATTCACAAACATCCTATGTTTCCAAGACACAGTGTAATGTGAATAAGAAGAATGTGTATGTTGGTTTTGTTACTGCTGATTCTTTACCCGAAAATTTGAAAGCTGACCGTAATAGTTTAAATCCCGGTGATTATTTTCTGCATTGTTGGAATGGTCAGGGCGCCGTTGAAGCAGGCGTGAATAATAGCTTTTTAAAATCAGATGTGGAATATACTCTTGCTACACCAGGTTATTCAAATTTTAAAGCTAATTATGATATTTCTTATTGTACAATCCCATATAATTATAATAATGTAAAAATGTACAAAAAGAATACAGTTGGTGGTAAAGAATGGTGCGAAGGCAGTGATAATACTAATGTAGATACATATAATACTGTATTGTGGTTTCATTGGGACAATAAATTCCGAACCGTTTATGAACAGACCAAGGTGAATGGTGAGCTTGCTAAAGCTGCCGGAATTTCAAGTTTTTATTCTAATGCAGAAGCTGTAGTAGGTAAGACATTTGATTTAAGCGCAAAGGCACAGGGTACAGTTACTTACACATCGTCAAAGACTGATGTTGCAACAGTTGACGGTAAAGGTCAGGTTATTGCCAAAAAGGCAGGCAAGACTACTGTTACAGTTACATCTACGGGTGTGTACGGTGATAAAATAACTGCAAAATGTGAGCTTACCGTAAGCAAAGAACCGGCTAAAAGCTCGTATATTCCGATTGTTACGAATATGAAGATTGAAGGCAAAGCCGACAGCGATCCTGTTGTTACAAAGGTGTATTGGTATATCAAAAACGATACAGCATCCGGCGCTGCATATTCACTTGGCGATGTACAAATTTCACTTTAAAATTTTAAAATTTTAAATTTCCAAAAGGGTTGTTTTTACAGCCCTTTTTTATTATAATTTATAATCGGCGGCAGAGAATAAAATCCGCCCGTTTTGACGAATATATACGCATTTTCGTTATATAAAATATCTTCATTAACGGATAGCTTGTGTTTGTACGAACGATTGCAATGTTACATTCGGGCGAAATGTGTTTTGAATTTAACAAACTGTCTTCACGAACTGGGAACGGTGGCACACCGATATGAATGAAAGTAAAGACCGATACAAAATAACGCTCGGGCGAAATATGTTTTGAATTTGACAAACTGTCTACACGAACTGAGAACGGTGGCACACCGCCACGAATAATTACGCAAACCACAAAACAACGCTCGGGCGAAATATGTTTTGAATTTGACAAACTGTCTTCACAAACTGGAAACGGCAACTTGCCGTGGAGGAATTTATGGATAAAAATAACGATTTTGAAAATGCGGTTGAAGTGACATCTGTAACAACCGAACACCCCAAATCAAAAAATAGAATAAAGAAAAGGCATGAATCAAAGCTTCGCAAAACCCTGCGGATAATTAAAAATATAATTTGCTGGGTAGTGCTTGCAATACTTGTGCTTACCGTAATTGTGTTTATGGGTTCAAAGGTGAACGGAAAAACACCTTCGCTTTTCGGATATTCCGTGCTTCGAGTTTCAACGGGCAGTATGCAGCCCGAGCTTATGATCGGCGATGTTATTCTCGGAAAGTGCGTTGACAATCCGACCGCCCTCAAGGTCGGCGATATTATCACCTATCGCGGCAGTGGGCAGACCGAGGGACTTCTCGTGACTCACAAGGTTGTAGTTGCACCGTATAAAACAGCTGACGGCACATATAAGCTACAGACAAAGGGCATTGCAAACGATGCTCCCGACCCGGAAATTTCAACCGAAGATGTGCTTTATATTATGGTGTGTAAGCTTGGATTCATCGACACATTGTACAACCTTTTCTTCTCACCGTGGGGACTGCTGATTTTTATTGCGGCGCTGCTGCTGATATTCATTGATGAGCTTGTCGTTATAATCCGCATACTTACGGGACATGACAAATCACCGAAGGACGGCGACATCAACGAAATTATAGACCGTTTGCAGAAGGAAAAATTACAGCAAAAGGCTGAATCCGACAACGATACAAAATCGGAAGAATAAATAAAAGCTGAATATATTTAATTTCGGACGAAAGGAAAATTCTCTTTTCGTCCGTTTTTTGTTGGCAAAAAAGACAAAGCGGAAAAATGGTGAAAATAGCTTTTATATGGGCTAAAAGCGGCTTTTTAGTTGCATTTTTGGGCGATTTGTGGTATATTTTATACGGTCAAATTTGACCGTAACATACTGATTGTGTTTAGAAATTGATATGTTAAGGGTGGTTTCATGGATTACAAATTAATAGCGCTTGACATTGACGGTACGCTGACAAACTCCCAAAAGGAGATTACTCCCCGTACAAGATATGCTCTTATGGAGGCGCAGAAACAGGGCAAGAAAATTATTCTTGCGTCAGGCAGACATCCCATAGGAATAATGCCGATTGCAAAGGACCTTGCGCTTGACCGCTTTGGCGGTTTTATTATGGCATTTAACGGCGGCAGGATTATCAACTGCGAAACAGGCGAAACTATGGTGAGCAAGCTGTTTCCGCTTGAATATCTTCCCGATATCGTAAATGTTCTTAAGGATTCAAACATTACAATCAACACCTATGATGACAGGAGAATTATCTCTGACAACAAGGTGAACGACTATACCTATGTTGAAAGGGACGTTATCAAGGCTGAAATGGTTGTTGTTGACGATTTTATCTCATCTGTAAGATTTGATATCAACAAAATTCTTCTTGCAGGCGAACCCGATGAGCTTGATAAGTATCAGAAAATTCTTGCAGACCGTTACGACGGCTTGCTTGATGTGTATAAGAGCGCGCCGTATTTTCTTGAAATTATGCCCTTTGGCGTTACTAAAGGCTCAATGCTTCCGCTGCTGCTTGATAAACTCAAAATGAAAAGGGACGAGCTTGTTGCATTCGGCGACAACTATAACGATATGACTATGATCGGCTACGCAGGCTTTGGTGTTGCAATGGGCAATGCTGAGCCTGATATTAAGAAAATCGCCGATTATATCTGCGAGTCAAATGATGAGGACGGAATTGCGAACACACTTGAAAAATATATTTTGAAGTCGTAACCGCAAGGCTTTCTGTTTTAAAAATAACTGAAAATTGAAAAGGGAAGGATAAGGGAGTGTCGTTTTCGTCAGCAATTCCGTGTTGGAATGCGTAAAATGGAAATTGATGCTCCTTTTTGTATATAATAGCCAAATTAGGGGGCTAATCTTTGGCATATCAATTTTGTAATTATTCCGTAAAAGAAAAATGAAATTTACTCTCTAAATTATAATATGATTGTATGTTATGTTGTACGAAATATAACAAAAGGAGGAAAATCTATGGCAAAAATTAAAAAATTGCTAGCATTGATTTTGTCGATTTGCGTAATTTGTACGGTATCTGTTATGTCCGTTAGTGCGGCTAATGCAGATGACGACAACGACACTTCGGCATCAAGCACAATCACAGTACATTACTACTGTGAGGAAGGCACGCCCACAATCTATTATTGGAACAGCCTTCCGAAAAACATCAGCACGGAGTACCCCGGTGTTAAGATGACTTCCGAGGGAAACAACTACTACAAGTACACTTTCAACGATGTAACAAAAATCAATATGATGTTTGTTACAAACGGAAAGCAGTCTGCCGAGCTCACAAGGAACACAGGCGAGTGGTGGTATAAAAATAAGAGATGGTCAAGCAAAAATCCTGAGGATATGCAGGATTTTGACCGTGTTGACATGCGTGAAGACACAATTTATTTTGTAATCACAACCCGTTTCTATGACGGTGACACAGGCAACGATGTTCACTGCTGGGATGACTCACAGGCAAACAACCCCGACAGCGATCCCGCATGGCGCGGTGACTTCAAGGGACTTATCGACAAGCTCGATTATATTAAGGCTCTTGGATTCAGCGCAATCTGGATTACTCCTGTTGTAACAAATGCGTCAGGCTACGATTACCACGGCTACCACGCAATGGACTTCTCAACAGTTGATGTTCGTTATGAGAGCGACGGTGCTACATATCAGGATCTTATTGATGCCGCTCATGAAAAGGGCATCAAGATCGTTCAGGATATCGTAGTTAACCATTCAGGTAACTTCGGTGAGGCAACTCTTGCTCCTATGTTTACAAAGGAATACGACTCAATTCAGGATCTTGCTTCTGTAGATTGCATGAAGGTTATTGAGGGAAGCGACTTTGCTAAAACATTCCCGAACTACGATGACCTTGAGCCTAAGTATCAGTATGCCGCAAGACTTAATATCATGAAGGATACTAAGGAGCTTGACTCCGGTAATCACGACACGGAAAACAACTATCACCACTTCAAAGACCTCAGCTGGGAAAGCCCGACTGTACAGACAGGTCAGATTGCCGGTGACTGCGTTGATATCAACACAGAGAATCCTACAGTTGCAGATTACCTTAACAACGTTTATAACAACTATATCAACATGGGCGTTGACGCTTTCAGACTTGATACTGAAAAGCACGTTTCAAGACTTACACTTAACCAGTATTACTTCCCGTCATGGCTCAAGACAGGCGGTAAAAACTTCTTCATCTTTGGTGAGGTTTGTACTCGTGTAAGTGAATTCTGGAACCACAACATTCCTGCAATTTCAGCTCCGTTCTATACATGGGCTGAATCAGACAGCCAGTACATCAATTCGTTTACAAATGATCAGGCTTCAAATATTGATCTTACACTTAAGCACTATGACAGCAACGCAAGTACAGCAAATCAGCCAACATCTGATAATGTTTATCTTGACGGTCTTAAGTATCACACACCTGATTACAGCAAGGCAAACGGCACAAGCGTAATCGACTTCCCGATGCATTGGAACTTCTCAAATGCAAGCAACGCATTTACTCGTGCTTGTGAAGAAGATCCGTACTACAATGACTCATCATGGAATGTAACATATGTTGATTCTCACGACTACGGTCCTGATATGGACAGCCGTTACGATGGCGGTACACAGTCATGGGCAGAGAACCTTGATGTACTCTTTACTTTCCGTGGTATTCCGTGTCTTTACTACGGTTCTGAGCTTGAGTTCCAGAAGGGTGTTCCTATGGATGTTGGTCCTAACGCACCTCTTGCAACAACAGGTCGTGCATACTTCGGTGACTACCTCGAGGGCGACGTAACAGCTACAGACTTTGGTACATATACTAATGCAAGCGGTGCTGTTGCAAGCACACTTGAAGCACCTCTCGCTGTTCATATTCAGCAGCTCAACCAAATCAGAAGAGCAGTTCCTGCACTTCAGAAGGGTCAGTATACAAGAAGCAAGACTTATGTTGACGGTAATATGGCATTCGTTCGCCGTTACACACAGGGCGCTACAGACAGCCTTGCTTGTGTAACTATCTCAGGCGGTGCTACATTCAAGAACCTTCCTAACGGTAAGTATATTGATGCAGTTACAGGCGATGTTAAGTATGTTACAGACGGCACACTTACAGTATCTTCTGTTGGTAGGGCTAATATGAGAGTTTATGTTTGCTGTGCAGACGGTTTCACCGGCATTGACGGTCAGATCGGTACTAACGGTACATATCTCAAGTAATAAAATAATGTTGTTTTTACGGAGCAGGTTTTCCTGCTCCGTTTTTTTGTCAAAATGAAGGATTGTCATTTTTTATCCGTCAAAATTCGGGACAATTAAGGGCATATATTCGTAATACTGCGTTGCAATGAATAAGAAAACAGAAAATTATGCAAGTTCTACATATAAGAGTGAAAATAGATGTGACACTTCTGCAAGAATTGTACCTTTTCTTTTTTTTTAAAATGTGTTATAATACATAAAATATAGTTTCAATTTATTGTGAATTTTAAAAAGGAGTGTTTTTTATGACAAACAGCGAGTATTCGGATGTTACACCGCAGATTCATGCTCTGGCTCAGAAAATGACGCATAACTCCGTTATTGATACAGATTTATACAGTAAGTACAATGTAAAAAGAGGTCTGCGTGACCTTGACGGTAAGGGTGTTCTCACAGGTCTTACATATATTTCTACAATCACACAGAATAAGCTTGTTGACGGAAAGCTTGTTCCTTGCGAGGGTGAGCTTCGTTACAGGGGCTATAATGTAAAGGATATCGTTGACGGTATTCTTGAGGATGACCGTTTCGGTTTTGAAGAGGTTACATA
>ERZ779888.2526-NODE-2526-length-14876-cov-2.672762_pt1 | contig 14876 bp, 16 predicted proteins | sample MGYA00511245_ERZ779888 | MGnify/ENA primary metagenome ERZ779888 (study PRJEB29588, sample SAMEA2155255) | human gut metagenome | biome: human gut; feature: human-associated habitat; material: faeces | place: Denmark | collected 2008/2010 ... | reverse complement strand
CAAATTTCAATTTGTCGGTTTGTTCAACAAACTCTGCAAACTGGTTTTGTAGGTCGATAGGTGGAACTAATATCTCTAATTTGCGAATATCGCCCAACGAAATAAATTTCTGAGTTCCACCACGAACTTTACCAAGAACCTCACTATCAAAATAGTCAGATTTCAGCAATGCTTTAACATATACATTGGTAACCCTTGTATCTTTATAAAACTTTATTAAAGCAACATTTTTGATGGCAAAATCGTTCTTAATTTTAACTATAACAGGATTGCCTACCGTACCAATCATTGGCATTAAAATGTCACCAAAATCAACTTTTGACCGTTCATTTATCTTGTCAAAATCATTTTTGCAAATCAAACTACAATCTGTGAAATCTATATCACCAGAAGAAAGATTTTTTGATGTCACCAAAGGATATCCTGTATCGTAATATTTGGGCGAATCGTGAGTGCCATCCCTTACATCGCAAACTTTGCCAAGGGGTTCTTTATTCCAGTTGTATGGGTTCAATACTGTGTCGCCAAACAACTCTATAAACCGAGATTTGAAACTAACCGATGTATCTTCTATGTGACATTTTTACATTGTTCTGAGATACCATCGCATATTCCATTGTGGTGTCAATTTTGCTATGACCGAGCAGTCGTTGGACTTGCTCTATTGGCATACCTTTGTCAATCGCTCTGGTTGCAAGTGTTCTTCGAAATTTATGGGGATGCAGTTTTGGGATATCCAGTTTTTTGCCTAACTTTCGCATCCGTATCTCAACACCGCTTATTTCAAGGCGATTATACGGATATAGCAACGAAACAAACAAGGCAGGGTTATCATCCGTTCTGCTTAGAAGATAGTTTTTAAGATGAATTTTGGTTCTTGCATCAAAATAAACTGGTCGCTCCTTGCTCCCCTTACCAAGAACAACACATTCTCTTGCTTCAAAATCAACATCGGCAATATCGAGGTTTACCAATTCGCCAACTCTAATGCCGGTTGAAGCAAGAAAGTCTATAATTGCCAAATCACGGATGTTTTCGCAATTATCTCGCATTATCTCTAATGCTTCATCAGAGTAGATTTCTTTTACTGGTTTTGGGGTTTTAATCTTGTGAATTCTGCGAACAGGACTTTTGATGATATGGTTTTCATCTTCCAACCAAGAAAAGAAACTGGATAGAATACGGCGAATATTGTCGATATTTGTTTTACTGCATTGATTTTCCTGCAAGTAATCAGAAAGGTATTGCCGTAAATCTTCTGTTCTGATATGGGTAACACCAACATCAATGGTTTTAAGCATTTTCAAGATGGTCGCACGATAATAGCGAAGAGTTTTTTCGCTGCATCCCTCAACCTTTTTCGCAGACAAGAACATTTCCATTAAATCAATGTCGTTTTCTTCCTGCTCGGTAGCATCAGAACGGTCTTCAATGGTAATTTGCTTGTTCCATAGCGAATGGTTGAGAGCAAAATGCAGTTTTTCTAATTGAGCATTATCAAGATATGGCAACATTGCCTGCTCAATTTCACGGATAAGGTTTTCTTTCATAGTGGTACACTCCTTAAAATTTATGTGTACCAACATCCTGCTCCGTTAATAATTAACCAAAATATTGTTGCATAAGAGATTTTTTTAATGTTTCCAGTTTTTCAAGTGCTTCTTTGATTTCAAATTTCAATTTGTCGGTTTGTTCAACAAACTCTGCAAACTGGTTTTGTAGGTCTATCGGGGGCAACGGAATAACATAGTTTTTAACATCTGAATCCTTAATTGCAGGATAATTTGCTCCTGTTACCACCTTTGTCATTGCATCGGTAAAATCATCAGAACAAACTATTGCCATCAAGTATGAGGGCAAACACTTTTCTGCTCTCAAAACACAGAAACCGCTTGATGCCACTAAATTGTCAGCATCATAACTTGTTATTGCTACATTCTTTAAGTTCGGTCTAACCGTAGACACTACAATATCATTCTTCTGAATATGTTGTTGTGCTCGTGATGGAGCATCTTCTAAAACATACTCTGTAAATCCAGTCATAACATTCCTTTTGTTATCTATTGAAGAAATATCAATGTATTTTATAGTATCAGTTAGGGCAAAGTCTTTTTTAGCGGTTGGCACTTTGGTCGCAACCAACGAACCAATCGTTGTATCTGGAAATCCCTTGTTAGAAAACATCTCGATAAACCGAGATTTTACAAGGGTTTCAAGGGTGTTTAACTGGTCTTTTCTAAATGTGATTAGATTGCATACTTTATCGAGTTCTGTCGCAATTCTAATCTGTTCTTCTTTGTTTGGTAGATAGAAAGGAAGAGTATCAAAAACAGGTTTTGTTAAATGCTTCATCGTTGCACCGTGTGCATCGCCTTTTGCTTTTTCAAGTATAGATTCAAGTTGATGAATATAAAAACTTTTATCAACATCAACCTTATCAAATACTACTTTGAATATATGCTGATTAAGCAATGCCTTTTCACCATTCCAAACATATACTCCCAAACTGGCAGACCAAGAAATCAACACATCACCAGAATAAACCTCATATTTAGAATCATATTTTCCGTTAAATCGATTTGCTTGATATGAATTACCAGTTAAATCTTGAATTCTAATTATAGGCAACCCATTATCAGACCAATCAGATGGTTTAAATGCATAACCATTTATGTATGTTGCGATGTCTCCCAATCTTGCCATTATGCCACCACCTTTAACTGCTCGACATTCCGAGATTTGACAAGCAAATCAAGTTTTTCTAATTGTTCTTTTCTTGCATCAATTAAAGAATTTATTGCTTCAAAATGTGATGCAATTTCTTTTTGCTCTTTCACAGATGGCAAAGGAATTAAAACATTTTCAACAATGCCCTTTGAGATTTCTTTGAATGTTGCACCACGACCCAAAGAATTGAGATAATCTGTTTTTGCCCTTAAAAAATGATACAAATATTCATTAAAAATCTTGTCTGAGCAAATCAAATTCTTAAATCCTTGATTGCAACACATTTCACATCCTGCAATCGCTGTTTTTCCAATCGGTGCTCTGGAAGATAAAATTACTGTACCAGTTGGCATATAGGATAGACCTGTTTTGACTCTACCAAGTTCAGTAATATGCTTTGCGGTATCATAGATGAAATAACTATCTGCATCCAGTTCAGCAGGAGTAATCCATTTAACATCGCCGTCCCAATATTCATCAACTGATGTTTTCGGGGTAGAACCAGAAACGACAGTACATACATCGCCTAATCTTACTAAATGTTTCATCGATGCACCTCTTACAGTCCAAGCAAGGAATTGAGTTCATCCATTCCTTCAGATATCTTCATCTGCAATTCGTAAAGGTCGGTCATAAGTTCCGTTGTGGATGGATATTCAACTGCTTCATAAACGGTCTTCTTATACTTGTTGATAGAAAGGTCGTAACCGTTATCAACGATTTCCTTTTTAGGAACAAAGAAAGATTTATCGGTTCTTTCTCTGCTCTGCTCGGCATCGAGGTTCTTGAAACGAGCAATAATATCGGGGATATCATTATCAGCAATGGCGGTTCTCTTATCATCCAAAGAGAAACCATCCGCCTGCATATCGTAGAACCATACATTATCCGTTCCACCGTGCCCTGTCTTGGTAAAAATAAGAATACCAGTAGATACACCAGCATAGGGTTTAAATACACCAGAGGGCATAGAAATAACTGCTTCAAGACGGTTATTTTCAATCAGTTCTTTACGGATTGCGGTGTGAGCAGTAGAAGAACCAAATAACACACCATCGGGAACGATACAAGCACAACGACCGCCAATTTTGAGCATACGAAGAAACAGAGCAAGGAAAAGGAGTTCTGTTTTCTTGGTCTTGCACACTTTGAGCAAATCAGCAGATACGGTATCAGCATCCAGACTGCCCTTGAAAGGCGGATTTGCGAGGATGATAGAATATTTACCAGTATCAACATTCTGGTCTGACAAACTATCACGGTAGTCGATGTTAGGGTTATCAACACCGTGTGTCATCATATTCATAGCACCAACACGGAGCATAGTTCTATCCATATCGTAACCATAGAACATATGGTTATTGTAATGGTCTTTTCTTTCGCTATTATAGAAAATCTCGTTGTTGTATTTATCTTTGAGGTATTCGCCAGATGCAACCAAGAACCCAGATGTACCACAAGCAGGGTCACAGATAGTATCATCGGGTTTGGGGTCGAGCAGTTCTACCATCATTCTGATGATGTGTCTGGGGGTACGGAACTGACCGTTTACACCGGCAGTAGCAAGTTTAGAAAGCAAACTTTCATAAACATCGCCCTTTGTGTCGCTCTCAATACTCTTTGCCATATCAATATAAAGATTATCCAAAGCATCGACAATCTTCGACAATAACTGTGGTGTCGGAATTTTGAAAATAGCATCGGACATGTATTTGGTGTATGTACTTTCCTTGCCGCCGTGCAAATTCTTGATGAACGGAAAAATCTCCGTCTGCATCAATTCATACATTTTTTCGGCAGGAAGGTCACGGAACACAGACCACTTGTATTGCTCGTGTCCTTCAAAAATAGAGGTATAAGGCAATTCAAGCATCATACTGCTCTTTGCTTTTTTTGCATCGGTTTCATCAAGGTCGTGGATAAACATCAGATATGTCATTTGTTCAACGACATCAAGGGGGTTTACAACACCGCCGGTCCAGAACATTTCCCAAATGGAATCAATTTTGTTTTTAAGTTCGCCAGTAAGCATAATAGCAACTCCTATCTATAATTTGTCAGTATAATTCTCTCACATGATGTGTCCCAAAAACAGGACTTTAACTAATCTCTGCAATATCTGATAATTCGCAGTTCAGAGCATTGCAGATTTTAAGAAGCACAGTCATACTGACCTCTTGGTTCTTTGACAACTTGGCAAGTGTTGCTCTGCCTATCCCTGCAATCTCAACAAGGTCGGTCTTCTTATAACCCTTATCAATCAATGTTTTCCATAGTGGATTGTATGATATTTGTTTCATATTCTCGCACCTCGACCAGAATTTATAAAAATGCAAGGATATTATATCACAAAACTCAATTTATTTCAAGAAGTTGAAACAAAAGTTTCGTACCATGAAACAAACGGTCAAAGCAACAATTTTCGTTTTTCCTCGTATCTTTTTATGCCGGACGTCCGTGCAAAGTGTTTTCTTTCAACCAAAAAATATAAAAGTCATATTTATACCATCAAATCAGAAAGGAGCATAAGTACATGAATAATCAAATACGAGCAGCAACAATAAAATTTATCGTGCATGATACAATGAAAGCAAAACTAAAAGCGACTGCTGCACTCAACAATATGACAATGGGAGACCTCTTTATGGATGCGGTTCTGGAAAAATACCCTTATCTAAAAAATGAGGTTGGCAAATGCGGAAACACATCCAACCATCAACAGTTTCAACAAGAACTTGAACATATATTATCAGAATTGGCACATTCCGCAGAACTTTCCGAAACAGAGCGAAGCAAACTTAAACAGAAAAAGCAGATTTTAAAAGAAAAAATCAAAGGTCTGGATGGTGGTTCAAATGGCGAAGAAAAATGAGCATAAAAATATAAACAAGTTCATCAACAAGGTCATATCTGAAAGCAAACCGATTGAGCCCAAGAAAATCATAATAAAGGATGTAGATACTCCACCAAGATGGAAGGTGGAAAAACCAAAGGAAACAGGATTTATCTTTGAAGACTTTGAAGTGATTATTGATGAAAACGAATAATCGTATTTGTTTTACGAACTAAATCAAATACTATAATTGTCATAATGCCTTGATAAGTATGTGAATATGTAGATGTTTCATATTTCATACACCAATCCCTGCCGACGGTGGATTATTGCAAAAGGGTCTTACCAACCATTTGGTTGATAAGACCTTTTTGTTATGTGGAAATCTCAAACAGAGTGCTCAAACTTTCATTCTTAAAGCAAACGGAATGAAGGGAGCACAGTTATGAATATATATGACATCTTATTTCCCCCAGACAGTAAATATCTTGGATGGGTTCAATTTGCCACTCTGACTAAGGATAAGAAGATGGTGTCACTTGGTTATGCAGATTTTACAAACATCAGAGAAAAGGCAGAAAACCTTAAAATCAACAAGTCGCAGGACTACTACATAATGGTAAACACGGTCAAACAGTTTACCACTAGAAATACAGAAAACTTGTTTAGTTTGAATAATATCTGCATCGATTTTGATATCCATTCAAAATTGCCAATTCACGAAAAGGAACTGCTCCTTGATGAATTCTGCTGGCGATTAAACAGAGACCTTGTTTCCACAGGAGAACTGCCGCCGTTCAATGCGATTCATTTCACGGGCAGAGGAATTCAATTATACTGGCATTTGGAAAGCACGGCATCCTCGTTGCTCTACCTTTTTCAGAGAGCGATTGATTATTTTGCAATAATCATTAGAGAATTCCTAAAAGAATACCCAACTCTTGAAAGGCACATTGAAATAGATATCAATGCCAGTAAAAATCCCATTGGTCTGTTTAGGATGTTCGACACCTACAACACAAAGGTGAAGATGCCTACCGTAACCGAAATTTATCACGATAAAGGGCTTAACCTTAATGAACTTGTAAAGCGGTTAGAGCAAGAGAGTGAACCTGTAAAGGCATATTTAAAGCGAAAGCAGACCATAAAGAAAAGATACAAACAACAAGAACTTAATAATGATATTCTAAAAGAAGAACGAACCGGTGGTTTTTCTGCCCTGCATTACAAGAGAATAAAAATCATTGAGCAGTTAATAAGCGAAAATAATGACTGCACAGGGAAAAGAGATGTGCTGCTATTTCTTGCCTTTAATTCTGCTCGACAAATATATCCGTATCAAACTGCAAAAAAGATATGCAGGAGAATAAATAACTCTTTTTCTGAGCCTATAAAAAACATCGATTATATTTTCAAACAGGAAAAGGTTTATCAGATGAAGAACGAAACCTTTTTCGAAAAACTTGGAATTACAGAAAAAGAAGCAATCAACACAGGAAAATATGAAATGAGCAGACCCAACATAACAAGAGACCTTGCAAGACAAGTACGAAAGAGCGAACAAAAAGCGAAAAAAGATATGGCAAAAAAACTACTCCTTTCTGGATGCAAACAAAAGGAAGTTGCCGAACAAACTAATTTGTCGCTCAGCACCGTAGCAAGAATATCAGCAGATATCCCAAAATGTAAAAAGAAGAAAAAATAAGCACTCGTTTGAGTGCTTTTCTCATATCTGAAAAATGTCAAAAAGGTTCATAGTATAGTATTATATTATATCTCTTGTAGGAGTTAGGGATAGGAGCATTATTTAGACTCTCTCTGTAAATATAAAAATATTACGGTTGACAAAAAGGCAAAACGAGGAAACATATTTCCGAAGTTTTGCCTTAGCCCTTTTTTGGTTCTTTTTTCTGCTAATAGAAAAAAGAACGGATTTTTTTGCTTCTTTTTTGGAATATCATAATAAAAGATAGAACAAGGCACGGAAACCGTGCCTTGTTAATGTTTGCCATCTGTAAAGAATTCATCCAGTACAACCGATGCTACCGGACTGAAAAAACCGTTTTTGTTTTCATCGTTCTCGATATCTTTGATGAAGTTTCTTTCATATTGTTCAACTTCTTCACGGTGCATTTCGGCATATAATTCTTTTTCGATATCGGTCATTTGCCTGACCTTTTTCTCAGAGTCTTTTAACTGCCTGTTTGCCTGTTGTCGCAGAAACTCTTCTGTTTCTGTTTTACCGTCCCCGGAAAGTATCTGGCTTAGAAATTTATCAATATTTGGTTTATATAGCATTTTATCGGCCCCCTCTTATCGTTCCGCATCTTCTGTAAGGTCATCAGAACGGTTTTCTTGCTCGTTTAATTCGTTGCCTTGCATATGTTCAAGATTATGCTCAAACTCGCTTACAATAAGTTCTACCGCTTTTTCTGCCTGTGATGCTGCATATATTAGACTGGCCTGCTTTTCGGAAAGAAACTTGCTCCATCCTTGGAGATAACCCAGACTGTTTTTTTCGGTTTCTTGGTTTGGCAAATTGAGTGATGCCATAAGCATCGCCGCACCGAGTTCCGCAATGAGTTCTTCAACCGAATAACTTTTCATTGAATCGTATATTGTCATACCTTTATCTGTTTTGTTTCGCCCAAGTTCAAGCATAGTCGAGTGGACTAATTCGTGAAACATCGTTTCGCAGAAAGATGTAATCGTTTTAAAGGTTTCTTTGGATGGGATTCTAATAGTATTAGTGGATGGCATAAAATATGCTTCTGTTCCCTGATAGGTTTCCTCTATGGTAATGTTGTAACGATTGCAATAACTCTTGACTATGGCAGAGAATTTTAACAATGCTAATTGCAACTGCTCTTCTTCATCCGAGTGGTCGTATTGTTCAATCGGAAACTTTGATGGTAAATTCACACCATCTTTGTTTATTACATCTTCACGGTCAAAAACGGTGTAATATCTGGCAAAGGATTTCATTACAGGAAGACCTGTCTTTTCATCAATCTTTGGTTCGCCTGTTTCTTCATCCTTAACTGGCACTTTGTTGAAATATACAACGATGTTGCCGCGGCTGCCTTTTCTAAGTCGGTAAAAGTCATTTGGATTCTGACCGTTTATTTCCATGATTTTTTTATAGGTCAAATACTCCTTAGACGAATCTAACAATATGCGGTTGATGCCCCTATATTCCAGAGAAGAATCGTAGGACATTGCGGTTCGAGGACAATTCTTGGCGAATGGTTTTATCCAATAGAATTTTTCGCCTGTTTCCTCGGCAGTTTTTAATCGCTCAATCAGTTTTTGAGCAACGATTTGGTTTACATTCATAATCATAACCGTCCTTTCAATGTGTTGTTACATTAAGGATGGTTGTTTTTTTATGTAATCAAGATATATATTTTACGACAAAAAAAGATGGCACTATCATGTGCCATCACTTAACAAGTATTTGACTATTTCGAATGATTGGAAAATATCTCTTCTCAACACTTCAATGTGTTTTTGAGAAAGATACTTTTCTTTCCCATCGATTGTAGTAGATATTGCTTTTACATCCAAAAGTTTAAGAATAGTTTCAAGTAGTACATCAAGGTCGTATTCTTTTTCAATTTCAACATTTATAAAACCATCAATGTCAAACGGTGCATATTTTTGAGTTATTACTCTTTTCCATCGATTAAAGTCATCCGGCAAGGAAATAAAATCATCAACTTCAATCTCTGCTTTTTGAACAATTTGTAATACGGTTGAGATTTTTGGAAGCCCCTTTTTGTTTCCTTTCTCGATATCGTTAATTGTACTACGATGAATTCCGGTTTTTAGGGCAAATTGTGTCGTATTTAGTTTTAAAGTCGTTCGAATATGCTCAATTCGACGACCCAAATCGTTATTTTCAATACCTTTATTTTCTTTAAGTTCGTTATAATAGTCTTCAAACTTTTTTCTACATATCAAATTTGCATATTCGTCTTTATCACGGAATCGTGCTCTTGCACGGTTAACTGCCTTTTCCCTCTCAGATTTTACTGGTTTTTTGCTCATTCCCATTTTCCTTTCGTATATAGTGTGATAGATATATTATACTTCAATTATCATAGAAAAGTCAACAACGGTGTCGTTTTTTGCAAGTGTGTAGCGACACTTGCGATTGAGTGTGTCGGATTTTTGTTATATAATACGGGTGCGATGAGGGAAAAATCGCAACAAACTTTTAAATTTGAATAACGAAAGGAAGAAAGCAATGAGAAATTCATACATCATCGAAAAGGCGAAATCTGAACTTGTTTCAGACGGAATCATCCGCAGTGACGAAGGTATCTTTACCAAAAATTCTTGGAGAAAGATGGGTTATAGAGTAAAGAAAGAAGAAAACCCAATAGTCACTCTCCCAATCCACATCTGCATACCTTTCACGGAATATCGTAACGGTGTTCAAGTACAGGTCAGACGAATGCTCGGTGTAAGAGCAAACTTCTACACCAGTTCCCAAGTATCAGAAATCAAGAAAGGAGCATAACGAAGATGGAAAGATTTTAGTGAGAAAATCAAAAACGGTGAGTATATCTCGACCTATAAAAAACTAAAATTTAATACTGGTTAAACTCAGACAAAATTGTCAATAATTTAGGTGGAAAGGAGGATGTTACCTATGAAATTCAATGTCAGAGTTTTCGTGGATGGTAAACAGGTAGCATCTTCCGAACTACCTAACATTACCATTAAGAACACATCGATAGACAAAATTGTCAACAATGTGGTAGATAGAAACAGTAAGGCGATTGCAAAGGCCAAAAAAATAGCATCTTAAACAGGCACTCATTATTTTGAGTGCCTGTTTTTTCCACCAATTTAAGGAAATCGCAAATTTCGCTTGAGTGGTGGAAATTTTTATGATATAATAGTGATAAATAAAATTCATGAGGTAATTTATATGGCAAGAGCAACTAAGAAAGTAAAACTAAAAGATATCCTTACCATTTACCCAAATATGAAAATCTTAAAAGATGATTATATTGAAACAGATGCCGAAGGGAATTATTTAATCAATGTCGGTTACGAGCGAGTTTCAACCGACAAACAGGCAGAAAAAGGTTTTGGACTGGACATTCAAGAGGGCAAATTAAAAAAGGAAATTGAATATAGAGATTATCCCAATTTCGTTGCCTTTGTTGATGACGGTTATACCGGAACAGAGTTCACAAAAAGACCGGCACTTAATTTGATTATAGAAATAATTAACAATTTCAATGCAGGTAAATCCAATATTCGTATCGTTAATTTTGTTGTGCCAAGAATAGACCGTTTGGGCAGAAGTATGTTTGGTATTTTGCAGTTTTGCCAAGACTATCTTCTTGCATCTGAGGATGCCAAATATAGTAAAATCAATAAGAATAAAAAAGATATTGCCTTTATGTCTATTGATGAACCCAATGTAAGCATCAATCCATCTAATCCTATGGGAAAAATGACAATGATGCTTTTTGCTATGTTGGCAGAATATGACCGTGATAATATTGTTATCAAAATGCGACAAGGAAAGGTTGCACGATTAGAATCCGGAAAATGGTTGGGTGGAGGCAATGTTCCTTATGGTTACAGATATAATAAAGATACTGGAAAACTAGAAATCATTGAAGAGCAAGCCAAAAAAATAAGAGAAACATTCCGTTTGTATATTGATGAACATATGTCTCCGAATAAAATCGCTGAGATTTTAGGGTTTACAAGTGATGTGTTTGTTAGAAATATAATTAACAGAAAATCTCTTACTGGCTGCATCATTTACAATGATAAAGATGGTGAACACGAAGTTCCAAATGCACACGATGCCATTATTTCTTTGTACCGATGGGAAGAAGGACAAGAAGAAATGGCAAAAAGGAGTACCAATCGTGGTGATTCCGAAAATATGCTTATGGGTTTATGCATTTGTGGAGAATGTAACGGCAAAATGAGATATCAGATATACGGGAACTATCACAAAATTGTATGTTATTCTCATTATAAATCCACTAAACCATCACTTGTTAAAGACCCCAACTGTCCAAACTTAACATTTACTGCCGATGATGTTGAAGATGCAGTTATTCAAAAATTGTTTGAATTCTCCTATCTCGGCGATAATAGTGCAGTAAAAAACGATGATAGTTTAGTATCTGTGGTAGAAGTCTTAAATAACTCTCTTAAAGATTTAGATAAACAAACTAATATACTTATGAAGAGTTTGAAACTCGCTAAAACCGATAAAGTGATTGAAGAAATCACAAAAGAAATGGATGAATTAGAAGCACAGAAAATATCAATTCGCAGACGAATAGAACGAGAAGAAAAGGAACAAGCAATTAAGATTAAAGTTGACAGAGCAAGAGAACTGTTGAAAAATCTTAAAGATACTTTTCCAAGTATGACTAAAAAAGAAAAACAGACAGTTTGCAGCGAACTTATCGAAAGTATTGTTATTTATAAAAACTACAACATTGATGTTAATTTGAAATTGAAAAGTTATCTCATAAATAAAGAAAACATCTAAAAGTGCCGCATTCACGGTATTTTTAGATGTAATAAAACCAATTATAATATTATTTCCACCTTCTAAAACCATTGGCACGGCATAGGTGGAAAAGCACACGCCCATATCGGGATCAAAATTGTCCGCGGCCTTTATAAGCCCTATACAGCCCACCTGAAACAGATCGTCCATGCTGTCGCAGCGGCGGGCAAACCTGTGAACCACGCTGAGAACAAGCCTGAGATTGCCGAAAACGAACTGCTCTCTCGCCTGCGCATCCCCCTGCCTTGCCGCTTCAAACAGCTGCCGGCTTGCCTTGCCGCTGAGTGTGGGAAGCGCTCCCGTGTCCACTCCGCACAGATCCACTTTATTGCCCAAAGCCGTCACCGCCTTACTTAATGTAAAGCTATTTTTGCCTGTCGGGCAATAGGTTATTCTTAAAAGCGGCAATTACGGCGCAGGCAATTGCAACCAGTATTATTTTGCCAAGCACGGTATTCCGTAACGGGCGGAATGATTTTTATATTTATCCCGGCCGTGCCGAAGCCTTACGGCACCTAAAAAGCAGCCGCTATCCGGTTTTCCGCAGGTTTTTGGATGGCTCTTTGCGCACATTTACGGCACGGTTATGCGCATACTGCCTTTGGCGCGGCTGTACTTCAGCATGCGTGCGCATATGACTGAGCTCCTCAAGTCTGTCAAGAATTCTTAAAAAGCATCTTTTATAAACGCCCCTGCCCCACAGGCCGGGGTTGTAATGCTCGCCGCGGACATAATATGTAAGCAATGCGCGTGCAAGGCGCATATCGGCGCCGGCAATCAGCAGATCTATATCCGGGGCTTCATACTCCGCAATAACCTCTTCATACTCGCCCAGCAGCAGGCCGGAATCGTAAACGGCATTTATGAACCTTAAAAGAGTGCGGCTGTATACGGGATAGCCCAGAATTATTATGCCATCCTCCGTATGCGTATCCACCCAACGGTAGAGCGAATCTTGACGGGAAGCAAGTATCTCTCTGTAATAAAGCAGCTCGTTTATAGCCTTCATATCATATACCTCCGAAGAACAGCTTATCTTTTCAACGAGGCTATTATACCGAACTAATTGTACCAAAAAGAGGACTTTATATTTGATTTGATTTTTTATTTGCTCAAAAAATTATCGCCGTTTCCCATGCATAAGCAACAGGGGTACAGGATATAAAAAAAGGAACGGTTTTCCGTTCCTTTATCCTGCTGATGCTTTTGTTTTGCAAAGGCAAAAATGAGCACAGGCTATTTTTCCGCCGCTTTTTTATAGCTGATGCTTACTCCGTCGCCTATCGGCAGCACGGTAGTTATAAGCGATTCATCGGCATAAAGGCTGCGCAGGAAGGCATCCAGCTTTTTTACCAAGGTTTTCTTGCGGCTTGTTACCTTTTTATCGCCGGTGACCATACCGCGGAAAAGGACATTATCGCAAACCAGCACGCCGCCTGCCGAAAGCAGGGGCAGCAGATATGTGCAAAGCTCTTCATACTGCCCCTTTGGGCCGTCCAGAAAGATAAGCTCATAGCTGCCGCTCATATAGGGCAGCACCTCTTCCGCGCGCCCTGTTATTACATGCGCACGCTTGTAAAGTCCGGCGGCGGAAAAATTCTCCCGTGCCGCTGCCGCGGTCTGCTCATTCATTTCCACCGTCCACAGCTCGGCACAAGCGCAGGCGTTCAGCATGGTTATGCCGCTCATGCCGACATTTGTGCCTATCTCCAGTATTCGCCTCGGGCGAAGCGCCGCCGTTAATGTTTTAAGCAGCTGCATGCTTTCGGGAGGCAATGCCGGATTCTGTTCGCTGCGGACATATTCCGCCCCCGGTATAAGCCCGCGCAGATAGTCGCTTGTTTTTCTGCTTGTAACCATATATCAATGAGTTCTGTCGTACTCCTCCCACGCCTTGCGCCACTTTTCCACTATCCTGAGATGCTCCTCATAGGTTTTGGAGAAGGCCAATTCGCCGGTTGCGGGGTCTGTAAGAGTGAAATAGTAATACTTACCGTTTATGATATCGGCGTCCGGGCTGAGTACCGCTTCTATCGCCTTTTTGCCGGGAGAACATATAGGTCCCGGAGGCAAACCCTTGTTTTTGTGCGTATTGTAGGGAGAATCCACATTCAGCTCCTCCGCCGTGAGCACGAGTTTCTTTTTATTGATGGCATACTGCACGCATACATCGCTGCCCAGCGTCATATCCGCTTTCAGGCGGTTGTGGAATACGGCGGATATTTTATTGAAATCCTTTGTAAGACCCTCGGACTGCACAATGGAGGCAAGGGTTATTACCTCGTTCATGCTCATGCCCATCTGCTCGGCCTTAGCCTGCATATCCGGCGTAAACACACCGGAAAACCTTGTAAGAAGCGTATTTATTACGGAAGCATTTGAGGAGCCCACATAGAAGTTATAGGTATCGGGGAAGAGATAGCCCTCCAGCTGATAGCGCACGCTCTGCCTGTTTTTAAGCCCGCTTACAAGGGAAAAGCTTTCAAAGGCGGTAAGATCGTTGCACTGTTCAAGGAAGCTCTGCGCATTTTCTATTACTTCTTTTTCCTGCAGCAGCTTGGCAATGCTTTCAAGATTCATGCCCTCGGTTATCGTAACGGTTACAGTAAGCCTTACCGGGGAGGGCTGAGTGAGTATTTCCAAAATTTCATTTGCCGACATTGTGCGGTCCAGTATATACTCGCCCGCCTTTACCTTGCCGGAGCGGTTTGTGAAATCCGCAAGAAGCTTTATGCCCCACTTGGAGTTTATAAGCCC
>ERZ779888.2518-NODE-2518-length-14917-cov-17.663033_pt1 | contig 14917 bp, 9 predicted proteins | sample MGYA00511245_ERZ779888 | MGnify/ENA primary metagenome ERZ779888 (study PRJEB29588, sample SAMEA2155255) | human gut metagenome | biome: human gut; feature: human-associated habitat; material: faeces | place: Denmark | collected 2008/2010 ... | reverse complement strand
CGCAGCCACGGAGTTCCTGCGCCGCACCGCCTCGCTGGCCCGCAGGCGGGGCACGCCGGCATTCCGCGTCGACACGAACTTCGACAACCGGCCGATGCTGCGCCTGATGGAGAAGGAGCACTTCGTCTACTGCGGAAAGATCCGCTGCCGCAACGGCGAGCGGCTGGCATTTGAAAAACGGCTCCTGCCGCCGGAAAAGCCGTGATGCACGGCGTACCGGAGATACGACACAATTTCATTGGGCATCCCGGAGGCATCCCGCCTCCGGAGACTTGGCGCACGACCCCTCCGGTCATACGACACCATATCCTCCGAAGTCCGACCGGGGAGAGTCCGACCTCCCCGGCGTAAGGGACGCCGAAAGACACGGCGCGAAGGTCGCCCCCTTCCCCGGCCGCGGACCGGCAAACCGAAAAGAGGGCAACCGCAGCCCCGCTTCCGGCGGCGTCGGTTGTTGAAAAAGGAGACGGAGCCGGTCGAGAAAAGGGAAGACACCCGGGCACTCGTCCGCCTGGCAGCACAGGAGCTCCGGGCCCGCATGTCGGCACATGCTTACAGATTGTAAGAACACCCGACTTGCGCCCGGACGGACAAACTCACGGAACGGCCCCACCCGGCCCTGGCACGGACCGGTTCGGGAAAAAGCGGCCGCACGCACCCGCGGAAGGCCGCACGAGCGGATACGGCACAAAAAATCCGGTCCCCGCGAAGGGACCGGACAACCAGTATTCGCAGAGCGGCACACCCGCTCCACGACAAACGAAATCCGGAATCGCCGTGATTCCGGATACACTATCCGCATGCCGCTAATGCGTCACGATATGCTTGAAGAACTCTTCGAGCGGGATGCCGTAATAGTCACACAGATCAGCCAGCGTCGTAAGGGAGATGCTGTACCGGCCGCTCTCGATTCGCCCGATATTCAGATCGGTATCAAAACGCACGTTTTCCTGCGTCAAGCCACGCTCCCGGCGAACGGCTTTCAATCTCTCTACAACCTGCTGCACCAACAAGTCATTGCGCCTTTGTCGTTTCATATTGCAAATTACTGCAATAATGAGATCAAATTTTACTACATTCTTGTATCGGGGGGGGGATTTCGGACATTTCAGACGCTATTTTGCACTGTTTATTTCCCATAAATACCAAAATAAGCCACCTTTACCCGCACGGGGAACCGCAGATTCACGGCAAAACCGGATCGACATCCGCCCAATTTGTACCATAAACAGCAGAAATGTACATACAGGGCCACAACCCCACCCGCCCCCGCAGCCGACCGAGCTTCAGCATCCGGGACGCCTACATCCCGGAGGGGAGCACCTCGGGAAGCGGCCGTACCGCGACAATGCTGTCGACGACAAACTTCGTGAAACCGCGCCACGGCAGCGCCCCGAAATACTCCCGGTAGTGCAGCTCGAGCGTGCGCCCGCTCTGGAGCATCAGCTCGCGGGCCAGCTCCTCGTCGTCCACCGAGAACTCGAACTCATAGGACTGAATCGATCCGGCCGTCTTGGAGCGGATACCCGACTGGATCAGCTTGCCCTCATAGGTTTTGAACAGCACCCCCTTGTAGACGACATAATTCAGTTCGCCGCTCTTCACACCCTCGCCGAAGACGAAGTAGAAGCGGAAATAGACAAACAGCGCCAGTGCGACAATGGCCACCGACAGAAGCACCACCCAAAATTTTTTCATATTCCGACTTGTTGTTATTCACGACCCGTTGTGCATGCCCGATCACCACTCCGAAAGCATCCCTGCGGACCATGCCCTCGTCCGGGCCCGATCCAGCGGAGGGAACCTTTCACACACCCTTCTCCGCACACGCCGCACACACAATACAAAAACGAGAGCCACATCGCTGCGACTCTCGTTCTGTGGTACCACCAGGAATCGAACCGGGGACACAAGGATTTTCAGTCCTTTGCTCTACCAACTGAGCTATGGCACCATCGCAATAATCCGACGGGAAATCCCTTCCGTATTATCGTGGTGCAAAGGTAAGCAAAAAATTTGAATCTGCAAGCCCGGAGCGAAAAAATATGCGTTTTTTCCTCCGAGACAGGCAACATGAACCCCAAACAGGCTGCGGCAAAGTGTTCGGAAGCGGCAGAAAACGCATGCATCTGCACTTGAACCCGAAAAACATATAAATAAGGTATACGCCTTTTTTCGCCCCACGCCCGCCGCGGCAAGAGGCCCTCCACTGCAAAACGGTTCGCAGAAAGGCACCGTTTCGCCCGGGAAAGCAGATGCTGCAACCCGCAAAATAGACCTTTTGGACCGTAAGGGTACTCAAAACGGTATTCGGACGGTAAAAACACCCCTCGGAAAGCGCGAAGAAACCCTCAAAAAAGGCAAAAAATCCGGTTACAGATTGTAATTGATATTACAATACTGTAAATAAATTGTAACTGCGAAAGAGAAATTCAAAGAAAATGTATTACATCAGCAATTTTTTTAATAATTTTGTTTGTAAAAGAGATGCCTTTCGCATATCTTTGCTCATGAACTTTTTATTTTAAAATCAATTAAAATTAACGCTTATGGTAAGAAAAATTGTACTATCGTTAATTGCTGTGCTGGGGGCGGGGATGCTTCTTTCCGTCGCTCAGAACCGGCAGGTCTCTGGTACAGTTTCCGACGCGGAAGGCAACCCGGTTGTCGGCGCGACGGTCCTGGTTGACGGCACGCATGTCGGCACGACCACAGGCATGGACGGCAGCTACACGCTTTCGGCCCCGGCAGACGGCACCCTGAAGGTGACGTTCGTGGGCTATGCGGACATGCTGGTTCCCATTGCCGGCAAGACCACGATTAACGTAACGCTGCAAGAAGATACGCAGGCGATCGACGACGTGATCGTCGTGGCATTCGGTACGGCCAAGAAAGAGGCCTTCACCGGATCGGCCAAAGTCATCAAGTCGGACGACCTGATCAAGACGCAGTCGACCAACGTACAGGATGCCCTGGTCGGCAAGATCGCCGGTGTACAGTTCAACTCGGCTTCGGGTCGCCCGGGTGCCGGACAGAACATTTATGTCCGTGGTTACGGCTCACTGAATGCAGGTAAGTCGCCGCTGTGGGTCGTTGACGGCGTGCCCTACGAAGGCGATATCAACAACCTGAACACGGCCGATATCGAGTCGATCAGCGTCTTGAAGGATGCCGCCTCGAACGCCCTGTACGGTGCCCGCGGTGCCAACGGTGTCATCATGGTGACGACCAAGCGCGCCAAGGCCGGTGATGCCACCGTGACCTTCGACGGCAAGTGGGGTGTCAACACCCGCGCCCTGCAGAACTACGACATCGTGGACAACGCAGGCGAGTACTACGAGTACCACTACAAGGCCCTCTACAACTACTACACGCTCGTAAACGGCTACAACGCCGTGCAGGCCAACCTGGCAGCCAACCAGCTGCTGACGTCGAACGCCGCCGGCGGTCTGGGCTACAACGTCATGTCCTATCCCGAAGGCCAGAACCTGATCGGTACCAACGGCAAGCTCAACCCGCTGGCCAAGGAGGGTCGCGTGGTGACTTACAACGGACAGGAGTACATGCTCAAGCCCGACAACTGGCTCGACGAGATCTACAAGTCGGCCACGTTCCGTCAGGAGTACAACGTCAACGTATCGGGCGCTACGGACCGCGCGAACTTCTACGCATCGCTGGGTTACCTCGACAACACGGGTATCATCGACGGTTCGAGCAACGAGCGTTACACGGCACGTCTGCGTGCGGACTACCAGGCCAAGAAGTGGCTGAAGGTGGGCGGTAACTTCTCCTACACGCACTTCGTATGGAACAACGGTAACGATATCGACAACGAGGGTGCCAGCGACGGCGGCAACGCATTCGCCACGGCCATGCGGACGGCCCCGATCTATCCGGTCTACATCCGCGACGGCAACGGCAACATCATGATCGACCAGTACGGCATGAAGCTCTACGATACGGGCGACGGCCGCAACGGCGGTGCCGTGCGTTCGACCGGCGGTCAGAGCAACGACCTGCAGGACATCCAGCTGAACAAGTACATCAGCGAGGGTAACGCCTTCACGGCAAACGGTTTTGCCGACATCGACCTCTACAAGGGCCTCAAGCTGACAGTCAACGGCAGCGTTGCCATCGACGAGACCCGCGGTACGCAGGTGATGAACCCCTTCTACGGACAGTTCGCCGAGTCGGGAGGTCTGGTCTACAAGTCGCACCAGCGTGACATCACCTACAACCTCCAGCAGCTGCTCAACTACAACACGACGATCGACGAGAAGCACACCATCGGCCTGTTGCTCGGTCACGAAATGTACAACCGCAAGGTCTACGGACTCTATGCACAGCGCAGCGTGATGTACTCGCCCGACAATCTCGAGTTGAGCGGCGCCGTGGTCGACATGGCCAGCTCGGGCTCGTCGGTTTCGGAGTACAACAACGAAGGTTACTTCTTCCGCGGTCAGTACGACTACGACGAGAAGGTATACGTTTCGGCTTCGTATCGCCGCGACGCCTCGTCGCGCTTCCACCCCGACCACCGCTGGGGTAACTTCTGGTCGGCCGGCGTGGCATGGCTCATCAACAAGGAGAGCTGGTTCAACGCCCCCTGGGTCGACATGCTGAAGGTGAAGGCCTCCTACGGTTCGCAGGGTAACGACGGTATCTCCGAATACCTCTACACGGACTACTACACGATCGCCAGCGCCGGCGGCACGAGCGTAACGCAGAACCTCGCGCGCAAGGGTAACCCCGACATCACGTGGGAGACCAACGCCAACCTGAACGTCGGCGTCGAGTTCGGCCTGTGGAACAACCGCCTGTCGGGAGGCATCGACTTCTTCAACCGCAAGACCACCGACATGCTCTTCCAGATGGCTACGCCGTATGAGTCGGGCTACACCTCGATCTGGACCAACATCGGCGACATGGTCAACCGCGGTGTCGAAATCGAACTGCGCGCCGACCTGATCCGCACGAAGGACATCGTCTGGGACTTCTCGGTCAACATGACCCACTACAAGAACAAGCTCGTCAAGCTGCCCGAACAGTACAAGAACAACACCACGTCGGACGGCAAGCACGTCGGCCGTATCAGCGGCAGCTACTTCCTGACCGAGGGCGAATCCGTCTTCTCGTTCTACCTGCCGACCTACGCAGGCGTGGACAAAACGACGGGTGAATCGCTCTGGTACACCTACAAGACGAATGCCGAGACCGGCGAAAAGACCCGTGAGAAGACCAACAACTACTCGGACGCTTCGCTGAACGGCCGCGAGCTGCAGGGTGATGCGCTGCCCGACCTCTACGGCGGTTTCAACACCTCGCTGCACGCCTACGGCTTCGACCTCTCGCTGGGCTTCACCTACCAGATCGGTGGTCAGGCCTACGATACGGGCTACGCAACCTACATGGGTTCGCCGTCGGGCAGCTCGAGCGGCTTCAACTACCACCGCGACCTGCTCAACTCGTGGAGCGAGACGAACAAGAACTCGAACATTCCGCGTTTTGCCTACAATGACAACTACTCGGCTGCCTCTTCGGACCGCTTCCTGACCGACGCCTCGTATCTGAACATCCAGAACATCACGCTCGGCTACACGCTGCCGAAGAGCATCACGCGCAAGTTCCTCGTCGAGAGCCTCCGCGTATACGTGGCCTGCGACAACGTATGGTATTGGTCGAAGCGCCAGGGTCTCGACCCGCGCCAGAGCATCAACGGTGCCACCAACCCCTACTACTATGCTCCGATCCGCACCTTCTCGGGCGGTGTAACCGTTACCTTCTAATGTCTTTCATAACAAGTTGCATACCATGAAAAAGAACAAGATAGTAAAATTCGCGGCTGCGCTCCTCTGCGCTCCGGTGCTGCTGTCGAGCTGCATCGAGGAGACCTTCCCCGAGGGCGGTAACGTGACGAGCGGGCAGGTTGCCGAATCACCGTTCGCCATGGAGAACATCGCCGCCTCGATTCCGACAATCCTCATTACGAACTACCTCAATATGGGCGATCACTTCGACTTCGGCTATCCCGGCATCTTCGGTGCTACGGACCGCATGGTGGGCGAAGTATTCCCCGTATCGCAGAATCTCCCCGGCGGAAACCAGTACTACGACCGCTGGCAGGCATGGCTCTACCCGGACTTGGGAGGTCTCAGCGCCACGGGATGGACTGACTTCTTCTATCTGAACTACTACCAGTTCATCTACTCGGCCAACGAGGTGATCTCGATCGCCAGCCAGAGCGAAAGCGGCGGCGTTGCGCTCGGCATCGCCAAGGCATTCCGTGCCATGTGCTACCTCGACATGGCCCGCATGTACGACCCGCTGCCGGCCAAGGCTCCGGACCGTCCCTCTTACGAGAGCGAACTGGAGGCCGTCAAGGGGCTGACGGTGCCCATCGTGCGCGAGGGCGCCACGCTCGAGCAGCTGGAGAACAACCCGCGCGCCACGCGTGAGGAGATGTTCAACTTCATCCTCTCGGATCTGACCGACGCCGAGTCACTGCTGGCTGACTACCAGCCCGCCTCGAAGAACATGCCGTCGCAGGCCGTCGTATATGGACTGCTGGCCCGCACCTACCTCTGGCTCGGAGGCTTCGAGGAGACCTACGAAGGCTTCGTGACGGGAACGGAGGCCTACAAGAAGGCCGCCGAGTATGCCCGCAAGGCGATCAACGCTTCGGGCTGCACGATCCTGACCGAGAGCCAGTGGCTCGATCCGAAGACCGGCTTCAACACGGTAAACAACGCATGGATGTGGGCCATGATCCAGACCACCGACACGGTGCTGAACAACCTGCTCTCGTGGGCTGCCCACATGAGCCTCGAGGCCGTCTACGGCTACGGCTACGGCGCACAGCCCGGTATCTCGATCTTCAGCTACGAGCGTATCTCCGACACCGACTTCCGCAAGAAGAGCTATGTGACTCCCGACCAATCGTATGCGGCTGCACAGCCCTACATGAGCCTGACCGAGGAGGAGTTCAAGACGGTGGCTCCCTACGCATCGTTCAAGTTCCACACGGCCGGCGGCGAGAAGAGCAACTTCACGATCGCCAACGTGGTTGACATTCCGCTGATGCGTGTCGAGGAGATGTACCTGATCGAGGCTGAGGCTACGGCTCACCACGACGAGGCCACGGCCCGCACGCTGCTCACCTCGTTCATGGCACACCGCGACCCGAACTACCGGATCCCGGCCGCCACGACGGACCTTGTCGAGGAGATCATCTTCCAGAAGCGTATCGAGTTCTGGGGCGAGGGCATCATCTACTACGACATGAAGCGTCTGAACATGAGCATGCACAATGCGGATACGGGCACGAACGCCCCGTCGGGCGCCATCATCTCGACCGACGGCCGTGCTCCCTGGTGGAACTGCGTGATTCCGCTCGGCGCCGTACAGCAGAACATTGCTCTTACGAACATGAACAATCCCGACCCGACCGGCACGGTAAGATCTGTCAGATAACAAAAAAAATTGCACATCATGAAATACATCACGAAATTCTTACTGATGGGTATCGTTGCGGTGGCAGGCCTCCTTTCGGCCTGCACCAGCAGCGACGACTTCGAGCCGGGGCCGAAGGATTCCGGTGCACAGGTCTACTTCCCCAACACGATCCCCTCGGAGTTCAACGTGGGTGACGACGAGTCGTCCGTGACCATTCCGGTACGGCGTGTCGTAACCGACGCAGCATTGACCGTGAACATCCTCGCCAGCATTGAACAGGGGCAGGAGGGTATTCTCAATATTCCCTCTTCGGTTTCGTTCGAGGCCGGCAGCGACCTGGCCAATCTGGTCATCACCTTCAACCGCAGCGCACTCGTCGACGGCACGGAGTACAAGGCTTCGCTCCTTCTCAACGACGAACAGAACCTGACCCAGTACGGCAACAACATGATCGATATTACGATCATTCCGTGGCCGTGGGAGGAGCTCGGAACCGGCAAATACCGTGACGGATGGCTGTGCGGCCTGTTCGAGGGCAACCTCGTCGAACTCGATGTGACGATCCACAAGCACAAGTCGCAGGAGGGCGTCTACATGGTCGAGGAGATGTTCGGCTGGACCTTCATGACCGAGTTCTTCGGCGCTACGCAGAGTCAACTCTCCGGACAGTTCTCCTACACGCCGACCAACATCACCATCGACTGCTCTGATCCCGCTAACGTAAAGATCGCAAAGCAGTACACAGGTATCACCGAGGGTATTAACAACTACGGAGACTTCCTCATCGAGTCGGCAGCACCCGGTACCTTCGTGAACGGCGTCATCACCTTCCCCGAGGACGGTATCAATGCGTACATGACGGGATACAGCAGCAATCCTCTGACTACCAACCCCGACGGCACGTTCCGCATCATGCTCCCCGGAGCCGAAATCACGGATTACACGCTGACGGCCGCATACGGCGGCATGCTGGTAAATTCCGAGAATTCGGGCGCCAGCGCCGTAATCGACTTCACCTATGGTACCGACGTGACGGGTATCAACTACGTCATTGCCGAGGGTGATGTGGAGGCTTCGGCCGCAACCCTGGCAGCGCAGATCGCCAACGGCACCGCCGAAAACATTCTCTCGGTCGAGGAGTTCACAGCCGGCGCCGGCTCGGTTTCCGTCAAGGCAGATCTGACAACTCCCGGATTCTACACGGTAGTCGCCCTTCCGCTGGACAAGGAGAACAAGCCTCTTGAAAGCAATGCGGCAGCCGCATCGTTCTACTTCCCGGGCATGGGTGGCAGCGAAATTCCCGACTGCGACATTAAGCCTATGATGGGGCTCGTTTCGGAGTTCATGCCCGAGGAAACGGAAAAGTATCCCGACAGCTCGTCTCTCTACTTCCAGCTTGAAGGATCGGAACTCAAGTCGCTCAAGACGCTGCTTGCTGCAACGAGCGAGGTTGAAGCCATGCTCGAAGAGGGTGCAACCTACGAGTTGCTTGTTGATCAGTACGGTACGGACCGTACAAGTGACTTCATGCCCGTGATCAATCAGGACGGCGTTTACGGAGGTGCCTGGATCAACCTCGAGGAATCAACCTCTTATACGATGATCGTCAAGGCATCGAACGTTTATGGCAAAGCCGCTGTAGTCACTGCCGAGTATTCGACGCTTGCCGCTCAATATCCCGGCTACGAAGGCGACCTCGTAATCGGCAAATACTTGATGAGCTACAACGCCCCGACTCAGGACGGCGGTTCGGTCCTTCTGGAAAACAACATGACGCTCTATCCGCAGAGCACGAACGCTACCGACTTTTTCGTAAAGAACTTCGGTCTTGAAATCGGAGTCAGCTGGTACGCAACCTACGATCAAACAGCTAACGAGCTTACGCTCAGCGGAGAATGGCAGAACAACGAAGGCAAGAACTTCCTTGGCGGCTTCGTAGGATTCGGTGGAACCGAAGCTTACATGTTCTTCAGCGTTGCAGACCTCGAAAACGAGAATGCAGACGGTACGGATCCGATCGTGATCAACGTCGATCCTTCGACCAAAGAGCTCAAGAGCCTGAAGACTTACATCGAGATCTACGTTGGAACGATTTCGGGAAATCAGATCTCGAGTTACGAACTGATTTCGCTCTATGCTCCGGGTTCGACCATCGAGTTAGTTAGCTCGTCGATGCCGAGCATGACCATGCTGCCTTCGGTGAAACTCGACCGCATGCTGGTTTCGCGCTACAACATCAGCATTCCGTACTCTGCACAGGGTATTATGCAGGCCCAGGTCGCCAAACAGGTAGCAGCCTTCCAGGTTGACAAGGCCATTCGCACGCTCGATGTCAAGACTGCAAAGTGCGAGCCGCTGCCCGCAAAGCCGTACAACGGCAAGGCAAAGATCAGCAAGAAGGCCGTCAACAGCCCGCTGATGTAATACGCCTCGCCTGTAAGACCTGAACCACGAAACCCGGCACGGCGCCATGAACCGTGCCGGGTTCTGTGGTCAAAAGGACCAAGCACCCGAAACAGGGCTGTAATAACCTGATTATAAATTTTATGACAAAGTTCAAAACAATCCGGAGCCTATCGCTCATGCTGGCAGTGCTTCTCCTTGCATCGTGTACGAAAGACACGACCGGAGAGTCTGCTCCCGTCAAGATGGAAGACAAGGTTGCTTCCAAGCTTGTATTCACGTCGACGAACGCTGCCAAAGGCCAGCTGCTGGTCTACTTCGACAGCGATGCCGTCGCGAATGTCGAAAACTCCGTCCTGCGCGTGACGCGTGCGGGCGGCGTGGCCACCCGTTCGGGCATCTCCGATTTCGACGCCGTACTCGACAACATCGGCGTCAAGTCGCTCAGACGTCTCTTCCCGGTGGACGAGCGGAACGAAGAACGCACCCGCGCGGCAGGTCTGCACCGCTGGTATCTCGTGGAATTCGATGAGGAGGCCGATCTCGACAAGACGGCCGTGGAGATGGCCCGGATCGCCGAAGTAAGCAAGGTAGAGTTCGATCAGAAGCTCGCCAGCATCCACGACCCGAAAGTCATTCCGCTCGACGAGAGCCTCGCAGCTTCCGCCACCCGCGCCGACATGACGACCTCCGGCGTGTCGTTCAACGATCCCGAGCTGAGCAAGCAGTGGCACTACATCAACACGGGCGACAAACAGATCTACTCGAAGATCAAGGCCGGTGCTGATGTCAACTGCAAGGACGCCTGGCGTCTCTGCACGGGTGACCCGCGCGTGGTCGTGGCCATTGTCGATGACTGCGTGCAGTGGGACCATCCCGACCTGGCCGCCAACATGTGGGTCAACGAGGCCGAACTGAACGGTCAGAGCGGCGTCGATGACGACGGAAACGGCTACAAGGACGACATCTACGGTTACAACTTTGTCACCAACACGAAGCTGGCGATCAGCACGCAGGGCCAGGCCAGCGAGCACGGCACGCACGTGGCCGGCACAGTGGCAGCCGTGAACAACAACGGCATCGGAGTCTGCGGCATCGCCGGAGGTTCGGGCAACAACGACGGCGTCAAGCTCATGTCGTGCCAGATCTTCTACAACGACAACGGCGGAAACGCCAGCACGACGGCCAACGCCATCAAGTATGCAGCCGACAACGGCGCCGTGATTCTCCAGTGCAGCTGGGGCTACACGGCCGGTACGCGCACCTCGGATTCGCAGTACTCGACCTACGACAGCGCCGAGAAGCAGGCCATCGACTACTTCATTTCCACGAAAAACTGCGATGCATTGGACGGCGGCATTGCCATTTTCGCCGCAGGCAACGACATGACCGGCATGTCGGGCTACCCGGCCGCCTACCGCGACTACATCTCGGTAACGGCCATGTCGTGCGACTTCACCCCGGCCTACTACACCAACTACGGCCCGGGCTGCAACATCGCGGCTCCCGGCGGTGACTACTACCAGTCGGGAATCGAGACGGGCTCCGAGGCATCGATGATCCTCTCGACGATCCTCAACGGCCGCTATGGCTATTCGCAGGGTACCTCGATGGCCTGCCCGCACGTATCGGGTGTTGCCGCACTGGGTCTCTCGTATGCCCTGCAGCTCGGCAAGACCTTCACGACGGACCAGTTCAAGGCGCTGCTGCTGACCTCGGTCAACAACATCGACCAGTACTGCACCGGCACGAAGCCCTACTACGACAACTACGGCAGCCACACGCTCAACCTCGCAGCCCACAACAAGAAGATGGGTACGGGCTACATCGACGCCTTCCAGGTGCTGATGAACGTGCGCGGCACGACCTGCATCCCCGTTCCCGTCGGCTCGCAGTATACACTCGACCTGGCGGCACTCGTCGGCGGCGGCACCGCGAACATGACGATTACGTCGGTCGAGATTTCGGCCGAAGGCAAGGCCAGCCTCGGCATGACCTCGGACCCGAGAGTCTTCGCAAACCAGGTCCTGCTGACCTGCACGAAGCCCGGATCGGCCATTGCCAAAGTCACGATGGTGGCCGGCACGAACAGTGGCAGCGGCATCAACGGCATGACCATTACGAAGGAGTATGCGATCATCGCCCGCGAATTCGAGTCTGCAAACGGAGGTTGGTTATAAAAACAAGGATTCAGCATGAAAAACATCAAGATTTTCTGTATGCTGCTTGCGTCGCTCGTAGCCCTGAGCGGTTGCAGCAAGTCGGACAATAACGGAGGCAAGAACCCGGGCAAGGAGACGCTCGTCGGAGAGTGGCACATGGTATCGTGGACCGGCGCCACGGCCACGGCCGACATCTACATCTCGTTCACCGAGGAGGGGACCTTCGACCTGTACCAGCGCTTCATCACCCCGGGATACGTGCACTACAGCGGCACCTACACGTACAGCAACGACAAACTCTCGGGTGTCTACAGCGACAACCAGCCGTGGGCCAGCGAATACGACGCCTTCTTCTCGACGGACGGACGCATGACGCTGACCAGCCTCTCGAGTACGGGGGACGTCTCCGTATACGAGAAGACCAGCATCCCGCAGGAGATTCTCTCGGGCGAGATGACCGCCTCGACGCAGAGCCGCGCCGGCGAGGAAGAGTCGCCCCGCTTCCTGTAGGGAGCGCGCAATCCGCACAGCACCGCATGCCGCACCCGCGGCATGCGGTTTTTTGTCTCCGGGGAGGGAAACAGTCTGCCCGCCGCAGCTCCCAAGGGAGAATCGCACATGCAAAGGGAAAGAAAATGAGCGCATCCGGAAATTTTTTCGTACCTTTGCCGGCGAAAAGAACAACAACCGCTCATCATCAATAGCTATGGCAATTACAGCGTTTCTTCCCGGCATCCGCTACGTCGGCGTCAACGACCGCACGACCCACCTTTTCGAGGGCCTCTGGTCGCTTCCCCAGGGTGTTTCCTACAACGCCTATCTGGTTATCGGCGAAAAGATCGCACTGATCGACACGGTCGAGGAGGCCTTCGGCAGCCGGCTGTTCCAGCACATCCGCGAGGAGATCGGCGACCGCCGGATCGACTACCTCGTCGTCAACCACATGGAACCCGACCACTCGTCGTCGATCGCGGCCCTGCGGCAACTCTATCCCGACATAACGATCGTCGGCAATGCCAAGACCCTGCAAATGGTGGCCGGCTACTACGGCATCTGCGACGGCACGCTCGAGGTCAAGGAGGGCGACACGCTCGATCTGGGCGGCAAGACGCTCACCTTCCAGTTGGTGCCGATGGTACACTGGCCCGAGACGATGGTCACGTGGTGCGCCGAAGAGCAGACGCTCTTTTCGGGTGACGCCTTCGGTACGTTCGGCGCACTCGACGGCGGCATCACCGATTCGCAGGTCGACGTCGACCGCTACTGGAACGAGATGCGTCGCTACTACGCCTGCATCGTCGGCAAATACGGTGCTCCGGTGCAGAAGGCCCTGCAAAAGGTCCGCGCGCTGCCCGTTGCGACGATCTGCCCGACGCACGGACCCGTCTGGCAGCGCCACATCGCCGAGGTGATCGACCTCTACGACCGCATGAGCCGCTACGAGGGAGAAAAGGGGGTCGTCGTGGCCTACGCCTCGATGTACGGCAATACGGAACAGACGGCCGAACGCATCGCCCGCAGCCTTGTCGAGGAGGGGGTGGAGAAGATCGTTGTCTACAACCTCTCGGTAGCGGATCCGTCGGTTGTCCTGCGCGACGTCTTCCGCTACGACACGCTCGTTGTCGGCAGCCCGACCTACAACGGCGAGCTCTTCCCGCCCGTCGAGCAGCTGCTGCGCCGCATCGAGACCCGCTGCATCCCGCACCGCAACTTTGCATGCTTCGGATCGTTCACCTGGGCCGGTGCCGCCGTGCGCCGCATGAAGGAGTTCAGCGAACGGATGAAGTGGGAGATGATCGGCACGCCCGTCGAGATGAAGCAGGGCTATTCGCAGGCGGTATGCGAACCGTGCCGCACCCTTGCACGCGACATCGTCGCCCGGATGCGCGAAACGAAATAGCGGGTACCAGCCCGAGACGACAACCCGAAGGCCGCACGGTCTTCGGGTTGTCTCTTTTCACCCCCACCGGAGCCTGCCTTTCCCTTGGCCAACACGCATCCGGACGCCAACATCCGGCAAGCGCTGACGATGGGAAAAAGCAGCACCCACCGCTCCAGTCGACGCGCCCGCGGCCCCCTCACGCAACCCCGCTCTCCGTGCAGGGACTCCACATACGGCACTCCCCTGCCCTGCACAAAAGCACTTCGGCGCCCGCGTGCAACAAGATCGGGCACCGCGTGTGAAGAGCTTACTTGCAGCACGCCCCTGCCCTGCACAGAAGCACTTCACCGCCCGCGTACCCAAAAACGAGGCCCCGGCGTAAAAGCCTCCGGAACCGTCCGCAAAACACTCCGGCCCGACACACGCAGCCCGGCAGCACCGCATGCGAGTGCCCGGCTCCGGTTTGCACAAGTGCAGTTCCGAAAATGAACTACACCCAGCGGCATCGGACGAGACGGAAGCGGAATATGCGACGTATTTTTGCACCGGAAAAAAGAAAAGATGAACAACGAAAATTCCAAAACCTTTCTTCTCGTCCTGCTGGGGCTGCTCACGGCATTCGGCCCCTTCGTCACGGACATGTATCTGCCGACGCTCCCCTCGATGACGGGCTATTTCGGCACCACGTCGTCGATGGTGCAGCTGGGCCTCACGTCGAGCATGATCGGCCTGGCCCTCGGGCAGCTCTTCTTCGGCCCGCTGAGCGACCGCTACGGACGCCGTCCGCCCCTGATTGCGGCCATGGCGCTCTTCATCGTCTCGACCATCCTCTGCATCTTCGCCTCGGACATCCGGCAGTTCATCCTGCTGCGCCTGCTGCAGGGCATCGCCGGGGCCGGCGGCATTGTCATCTCGCGTTCGGTCGCCGCCGACCGTTTCACGGGTGCGGAGCTCGCCCGCATGCTGGCCGTCATCGGTGCCATCAACGGCGTGGCGCCCGTCACGGCGCCGATCGTCG
>ERZ779888.2511-NODE-2511-length-14939-cov-3.376848_pt1 | contig 14939 bp, 11 predicted proteins | sample MGYA00511245_ERZ779888 | MGnify/ENA primary metagenome ERZ779888 (study PRJEB29588, sample SAMEA2155255) | human gut metagenome | biome: human gut; feature: human-associated habitat; material: faeces | place: Denmark | collected 2008/2010 ... | reverse complement strand
ATCCTTCCCCAGCAAGATTTAGTATATTCTTTTTTTCTTTCTGCGCATAGCGCATGGTCTGATAAGCTCCGCCGCCTGTATGGTCCACATAGAATACAACGAGATCGCTTCGCTTCACCATCTGCCGGTTGCGAATTTGAAAAGCACCTTTCGGGTGACTGCTGGCCGCGCTGCCGCATATTTCGATTTCATCATAATAGGCTTCAAAGTTTTCCATATTGTTGCGCAGCTCCGCCGTGGGATATGGCAGTATCCAGACCAAGGAACTGTTGTCATCCCGGACAAGCCGCTTCTGGCGTTTGACAGCGGAGGAAACGATCTGGTCAAAGTCCCCATTGCGGCCGACCAAGAACTCCACATATTCTTTTTCTGTTATGAGCTTCCTGACCAACGCAGCGACCTTTTCTTCGGTTTCAAAGAAGCGGTCAATCTGTCGGTAACCAAAGAAAGACACAGTATAAACATCGAGCAAGCACTGTCGCCTCGTTCCTTTTAAACTTTCCATTCCCCGGTAGTGAGGTCAAGAAAACGATCCAGCTTTATTTCTGACTGAAACAGCTCACCATATTCTCCAGCTTGTGTCTGATCATCGAACTTGAATGAAATGTTGTAAAGTTTTCCTGCCTTCGTTTTTCGGATCAGATTGTTCTCCAAGAAAAACTGAATTGTCCTTTTATGGGCTTCAATATCATCCCCATTTGAATAGAAACAGCATACGCCTTCAGGAGCATCGCTATGTTTTGATTCCGCTACAACACCGTTCTCAACTGCTGCTTTGCAGATTTTTTCGGCAAACTCTACGTCTCCGAAAAAATACATCCATTTGCCGCATTTGTGCTCATCCAACTGGTCCGCCGTTTCACCGACATAATAAACCCATCCAAACTGTTTTATTATCTGCATAGCGTTCTCCTGTTATGATGCGAAGTGCTCGTCAACTATTGCATTCAGCTGTGCAGCAATCTCCGAGAAACCCCTGTTCAAATCAAGTGTCTTCACACTGATCTTATTACCGCTCATCTGGTAACTGTTGTCCGGCTGAATTGCCTCGTCAGTTGCAGCATAAAGAAGCATGCCGGAAACCTTGTGGGGCCTGTCCCCGAACTCTGTATCTTTGTTCTTGACGTAGGTAAAGATCTGATACAGATTGCCGGAATGGAGCGTGTGGACGTCGTACTGAGTCTGCGTGGTATGCGTGTAATACTTAGCGTCAATGATAAGCACCTCGCTCCCTCTGGTGAGCATGATGTCGCTCTGCATTACCGGTAGCATCGTCCCGATACCATCATCCAAGGCCCACGGGATCTGCGAGGCCGTCGCCGTCACCTGCGGACACTCCTTGGCGTAGTATTCGAGAATGAATTTCTCGTACAGGCGGTTCATTCGCTGTTCATCCACAAAGGAGGCCAACTTGTATTCTCCGGAGTCCGTAGTCAGAAGCATTCCTTCCAGAATGAGCTGGCACAAGCTGATGAGCATACGATAGGTATTATTGTTCCTCTGAAACCGAATGGCCGACCAGCGAATCGTGGCAGGATCGATTGTGTCAACATTCGAGAAGAACAGCATTTCCTTTTTCAGATCGCTTTTGTACTCCTGATCCACCCTCGTGTGCCGGAGCAGAAGCATAACGGTCGTTTTCAGTATCTGATTCAGGAGATTGTTCTCGGAAAGCTCATCATACTCACAGGTCAGCACCCGCTTTCTGGCAAGACGGTTCTGAATAGTCCCCGGCATATCAATCTTGCCACGGACTACAGCAACATCCTCTTTTCGATTCAAATACTCCCGGTACAGTCCCTGTTTCAACTGTCTGCTGATGCCCTTCGCCAGAATCGCAGCGAAGAGGTTATGCATGTTCTCGAACTCTTCGGTAGCAACATCCTCATAACCGCCTTGATTCAGCGTCGTGAAGGCATACGAAAGCATATAGTATATGTTTTTTATGAAGATGCTCTTATCCTTAATCATTGAAACACACCTTGCAGAATGTTCTCCCAACGCTGGAGCTTGTTGGCGTCGTCGAACCAGTATTCACTGAGCATCGGAAGTATGTCGTAATCAACGATTGAGTGCAGCCACTCCTCGGTGCAAACATCCCTGCCACAGAAATAGCTGTGGCCAATACAGAACCCCTTACCCAGCGACTTATCAAGAGAAATCTCACGATTCAGGTCCTTCACCTTGTTAACGAGTTCATTAAGCGTCTCATTATTCAGGCCGTTCTGGTAATGAATGAAGCCCTCGGAATCGAAGCCCGGTTCCACCTCAAAGAAGCTGAAGCGGCGACGAAGCGCATAGTCGATCATGGCAAGGCTGCGGTCTGCCGTATTCATCATGCCGATGATGTAGAGGTTCTTCGGAACGGAGAATGAGAGGCCGTTATAAGCGAGAGTCGCTTTTGTACCTCTGTAGTCCTTTTCGATCAGCATCAACAGCTCACCGAAGATTTTACTCATGTTGCCACGGTTGATTTCATCGATGATAAAGAAGAACTCCTTGTCCGGCTGGTTTGCAGCCTTCTGGCAGAAACGATAGAAAATGCCGTACTTCAGCTCGAATCCATCCTCGACCGGCTTATACCCCATCATGAAGTCTTCATAGGAATAGTTCTGATGGAACTGAACGAACTCAATGCGGCTATCATCCTTTTCACCCATCATGGACCACGCCAGACGTCTTGCGGCGAAAGTCTTACCAACACCGGGAGCTCCCTGCAGGATTATGTTCTTCTTATTGCGAAGAACGGCCACAAGGTTCTCGTAGCGTTTTTCGGTCATATAGACTTCATCGAGGAAGTCACTCTTTGTGTAAGCATCGATGGAGGCTTCCGTAGCGACCGGATTCTCCTCACGGATCATATCGAGAATGAAGTCATATTCTCCTCTGGTGAGCTTGAACAAGCTGCCCTGCGGATTCTGGAAATACTCCATACGTTCAAGTTCCGGGCACCCTCTCAATATGGCATAATCAATCGGCGAAGTCAGGCCTTCGACCTTTTCAAAGAACAGCTTCTCACCGTCTTGTTCTGCGCTAACACGACCGATGGCAACAATCTGCTTTACCGGATTGGATTCGTATCCAATTATCATGTCGCCAGCTTTCGCATCAAGGAAGTTCTGGAAGATGCGACGCTTGTTGCCATTCTCATTGTAAAGCGTGTAGGACTGAACCTCTCCAACGGCGATGTCCGCAAAGCTCCAGATCTTCGGATTGGCATTCAACCACCAATAACCACGGTCCTGCTCACCGGGAGCAGCTGCAACATACAGTTCAATCCCACTCAGATCAGCTTTGTCGAGAGCAGCTGAAAGTTCATCTCGCAGCTTCCAGATAAAACTACCGTCCTCATCCTTATCAGCATCACGGCCTGTGTAAAGAATTGTCCACCACTGCGTAGAGCCGTCGTCTCTGGTGTTAGGATTAACACCGGTGGCCTCGCAGACTCTCCGTGCCAATGCAACAGAACCGGAATTGTAGAAATTCTTAGTCTCGCCATATTTCACTGCAAGCTGTGTGCAAGAAGCCATGCCGCCATAATCCTTCATGCGCTTCATGATTTCCAGCGCACCGGTCGTAAAGACGGTTTCGTCTTTCAGCAGCTTGCTCCAATCTTCAATGGAAAGACCGGGGTCAAAGTCTGCACCATACCAACTTGTGGTATCAGGAGCGGAATCTTTCTGAGAGTAATACCGGCTGATGTAAAAACCGACATCGATGGTCAGCGTCTTCAGCTCCGGATCGGGATAGCAAGTATCGGTCAATTGCGATTGGAAGAGATTCACCAGCTCGGTGTCCTCTTTAAGGGCCGCACTGATCTCGTCATAGAGTTTTAAGAAGTTCCGAATGTTATCGGCATAGGCACCCTTTTTGAAACGATAGTCCGATTCAAGCTCGCTGGCGACCGTTTTTACTTCACCGAACTTGTAGATGTAATACTTATCCGGATAGCGGAGCCACAGATAGGTACTGATGGCATTCTCGTACTGGTAATGCTGTGCGGCACCATTGCCGTACTTCTCCAAAAGAATGGATGATTGCATTTTGAACGCATCCAGTCTCTCGAATACATCCTTGCTTTCATCGAACAGGGCGATGAACATAGCCCGGACCTCTTCAGGAGCTGACTTTGCAAAACCGACGATCATGCCCTTCGGGAAGTTGTTGTTGGAGGCCAGCAGGTTGAACGTCTTGTCCAGAGAGCGGTTCAGCATCTCTGCAAAATCTGGAGCATTCACATCCCAATTGTCCTGAAACCACTTCACGGCTTCCCATTTGTACTTTTCATCGCCCCATTGTTTTGCAACGAAGTTTTGCTTATAGGCTACAAGCACATCCTTCAAACGAAATTGGTCAAACATGCGATCACCCCTTTATGCTTCTCTCAAGCTCTTATAAATTTCTTCTGTGAAGATGCCCAGCACCTGTTTTTTTATCTCATCGTTGCTGAGAAGCAGCGAGAAGAAATCCTGATTCTGTTCAAGTCCCTCAATCAACGCATCATCGATATCATCAAAGTAAGAGAACTCGAAGTCCTTTACTGTATTGTTTTTTGCACTGGTCTTCAGCTTATCCGACTTCATGAGGATATCCCGGATCTGGAGCATCGCTTTCACGGCCACATCGTTATCGTAGGCCTTTCCGGTCCGGCTATTGATCTCCGCAATGATCTGGGAGAGTCTTTCTTCCTTTGCTTCGGTCAGACCAAAGCTCTCTGCGGTCGGAAGCTTCACCACCGGTTTAGCTACCAGATTCGGGGTTGTGTGTTCTTCGGCTTTCTTCTGCACGAAGTTGGTAGCTTTGATCTTGCCGTCGAGGTTATAACCACCGCCCGGATGTTTGATATTGATATAAGCCAGCAGATAAGTGATGAAGTTATATTTCTTGTGCAAGTCCGTATCCTCAAAGCAGGATACCTGCAGCAAGAACTCATAGAAGCGGACGAAGTGACGCATCATAGCAACAATTTCATGCTGCTTGATCAGCTCATATTGCTCGATCCTATTCTTAGCCCGTTTGAAATAGAAGGTCAGCTTCTGCTTATCCTTGGAAGAGATGTTCTCCTTGTACAGTAGTTCGTTAGCCTTTTCGATATCGTCCGGATCAAGAACGGTGTATGCGTCAATCGTTGCCTCAAGGTCATAAATGGCCGTCGGCGTCACAGAATTGGAAAGCAGCGTGGTCGTGTAATACGGAGCGAAGGCAGCCTTGATGTCCTCGTAGCTGTTCACGAAGTCGAGTACAAAGGTCTTCTTCTCAAACGGAGGGCAGATTCTGTTCAGGCGGGAAAGCGTCTGGACAGCTGATACGCCCTTGAGCTTCTTGAGAACATACATGGCACAGAGCTTTGGCTGGTCAAAACCGGTCTGGTATTTGTTTGCCACCAAAAGCACCTGATAATCGTCCTTGTCAAATTCCTTCGTCAGCCGGTCCTCCGGGAACCCATTCATGGAGGCCTCGGTGTACTCCGTCTCATCATCCGGGAGCTTTACTTTCCCGGAGAAAGCGACCAGAGCCTTAATGTCCGTATAGCCTTTCTTCTTGGTATAGTCCTCAAAGGCCTGACGGTATTTTACAGCACCCTGTCGAGAAGCCGTGATAACCATTGCTTTTGCCATGCCGCCGAGTTCCGGCATCACCGTCGTGCGGAAATGCTCAACGATGACCTCGACCCTCTGAGCAATGTTCGTTTCGTGCAGCTCCACGAAACGGGCAATCTGCCTTTTTGCAGATGCAGTTTTCATCTGCGGATCTTCTTCGATCTCTTTGTTGATCTGATAGAAGGTGTCGTAAGTTGTATAGTTCTGGAGCACATCGAGAATAAAGCCCTCCTCGATGGCCTGTTTCATTGAATAAACATGGAATGCTTCACGCTGGCCTCTGGTGTTCAGGCGACCAAAAAGCTGAATTGTTGTCGGCTTCGGTGTGGCGGTGAAAGCAAACATGGAGACGTTTGCCTGTTTCCCGTTACGGCGAATCTGGTCGGTGATCAGATCTTCAACATCAGCTTCACCAACTTCAATCTCGCCGGAGCCGAGCGACATAGTAACCGCTGCCATGTCCTTACCGGCTGTGGAGGAATGGGCTTCGTCGATGATGACGGCGAAACGCTTACCTTTCAGTCCTGCAACGCTGTCGACGATGTACGGGAACTTCTGAATCGTAGTAGCTATAATCTTTGTGTTTCCGTTCAACGCAATCGCAAGGTCAGCAGAATTGCACTTATCATCCATCACCCGGATCAGACCCGCTTTGTGCTCCATACCCATAATGGCCTTCTGCAGCTGACGATCGACCACGACACGGTCGGTAACGATGATTACATTATCGAAGATGATCTTGTTATTCGCATCATGCAGCGATGTAAGCCGATGGGCCAGCCATGCGATAGAGTTCGTTTTACCGGAACCTGCACTGTGCTGGATCAAGTAGTTCTGCGTCGTGCCGTTCTCACGGACGTCAGCAAGTACTTTCCGAATGACGTCCAACTGGTGGTAACGAGGGAAAATGATATTCTCTGACTTCTTTGTTTTGCCGGTCAGTTCATCCTTGCTTTCCTTCGATTCCACGAAAATGAACTTCCCAATGAGGTCGAGGACGGTATCCTTCTTCAGAATGTCCTCCCACATGTAAGAAACGCTGTATTTATCCTCATAGGTCGGATTTCCGGCACCGGCATTCACGCCTTCGCCATTCCCCATATTGAAAGGCAGGAAGAAGGTTGACTGGCCGTTTAATTTCGTGGTCATGTAGACCTGCTCCAGATCCATGGCAAAGTTTACGAGGCATCCGGCCTTAAACCAGAACAGTCTGGTCTTCGGATTGCGGTCCACACGATACTGATAAATGGCGTCCTGATAAGACTGCCCAGCCGCATTACATTTCAGCTCGAAGGACATGATGGCAAGGCCGTTCAGGAAGATCACAAGGTCAATACGCTCATCATCGCTGGCCCAGACCTCCTCCATAACGGAGAAGATGTTTTTCTCGTACTTCGCCAGCAGCTCCCGGTTGAAGGTGGTAGCCGGTTTTGTATACATGAGCTCCAGTTTCATATTGGAGAGCTCGATACCGTGCTTCAGGACGTCCAGCAAGCTGCCACGGGTCTTTGTAGTTTCAGCATTGATGAAACTGACGATGGTGTCCTCCAGATCACCCTTGTAGATTTTACGGAGGGCCGACATCTCGTCCGGCTGGGTATCGTTCAGGAACTGAAACAGCATCTCCCGGTCAACGGCAAAGAAGCGGTCATAGCTCGTCGCTTTGCGGACCACATAGCCATTGTCCTGCGAGAGCCTTTCCATTATGAAATGTTGGTAATCTTTTTCAGATAAAATAGCATTCATATTTACACCTCTTTTTCCTTCGGGAGAAAGTCGGTTAAAGACCCTTTGTATCCTTCCCGGACGCCTTTGACGGTTACATACTGTTCCTGCGGGACCAGCTCTTTCAGCTGCTTCTGCAGCTTTCCTGTGGCCAAGGAATACCGTGAAATGTTCACGATGATTTTGCCATCACGCCTTTCAGCAATAGGGGTCCAGTAATGAATAAGCTGATCGCCTTGAATTTTCAGCGTTTTCGTCGTCGAAACAGATCCATCCTCGGTGTCAAGCACTCCTGCAATAAAATTATTAATTACATTTTCAAAAGTTACGCTCATACCGGTATCTCCTTCTTGCCGGTTACACATTCAAAGATCAAAGACTGCCGGTAATTATCAAGCGTAGTTATTTGCTTCTGCAATTCGGTTGTGACTAATTGGATTTTAGAACACCTTGCGTCCAAATAATCCGCAATTGCTCTTTGCTCCTCAATCGGAGGATAAGGAATATAAGTGTTCCCAAAATCGTCAAAGGCTATATTTTTACCATCTCTCAAACTCATGGTGTGTGAGTTCATTTCGCTGATAAACCCTTTTTCTTTAAAGAGATACTTATAGAAGCGATCACATATCTCTTTTATTGGGAAAAACACCTGATATGCAGGCGAAACAACCCCTTCATATTCTGAATATTCAAAACCACCTTGAAAGCTTCTCAAACTGATGCAAAAGTCGCCTCTATGAATGGTTTTAAACGTTGAAAGGTCTGTATCATCTTTTACCTTTACAACATTGGCGCTCGTTAGTTCTTCCAACATATTCTGCGGAATAACGCCAAAGTGCTGTGTCGGAGAAAGCAACTGCAATTCTATGTCGTTGCCCTTTTCATTTCTTTGAGCAAAAATGTATTTTCCCTTATAGAACTCCCAATGTTCAGGGACCTCACCAAGCCATTCGGCCAAAGGATTAACTACCATATTCATCGCCATCATCCTCCTTTATTCAAATAAATCGGAAATGTGCTGAGAGATTATTTGAGCACTCTTCTCGAATTGACGCTCAAGCGTCTCGCTTGATTCAGGCAAACTATAGCGATAGAAATACCTCGTAAAAATGATCTCGGCACCTGTTTTGATAACGGGCTTTTTGACCCCTAAGTTCTCCTCAAAAAAGGCGACAGCATCTGAAACAAATGGAGTTACTTCTCTTGCCATATAATCTTCGATCTTTTCTGTGTAAGGAACCTTTTCAGTATCTTTTGATTCTTTATCATAGAGGATGTTGCCTTTACGATCTCTTTGTATTTCTGCAGTCTTATCCATCTCGGACAGCCCTGCCGCAATACGCTCGATCAGCTTTTTATCCGTTGTTATAGGGTTCAAAACAGATGATAGAACTGGAATGAATTTCGCAGGTGAATTGTATTTAACCTCGGATGTATTCGTCTCCAGCGTTTGAAGAATCAGATCATAAACCGGTTTGTTTTCAATGAAAGCCTCAAGCTTTTTCTGATCTTTTCCGGACAGCTCTTCTGCAGCCTCAAATTCTGCGACTTTTACAGCATCATATACAGTCGTGAGCGCACCTGACTGAACCATTCTCCTAATGCTTTCTTCAGTTATTGAATAGCTCCGCTGCAAAGGCTGCATAACCGTGTATTCTCGATACAAGAAGTCCTCATTACTGAAAATCCTACAAACACTACTTTCTTGAAATTCGGAATAAATCCGAGTAATAAGCGTACGATCTTCAGGAGAAATCTCGTTCTTTTTATTACCTAAGCCCCTACGAAGCTTATGAAAAATAGAAGAAGCATCGATTAGCTGTACTTTCCCCACACGTTCAGGCCGCTTGTTTTTTGACAGCACCCAAATAAATGTCGATATACCTGTGTTATAAAACAGGTCGTTGGGTAGCTGAATAATAGCCTCTATGTAGTCGTTGTCCAAAAACCACCTGCGAATTTGACTCTCTCCCGCTGCCGTTCCTCCAGTAAATAAAGGACTACTATTCTCAATTATCGCTGCACGTCCATAATTGTCGTCCATTTTATCAATAGCTGATTGGAGAAATAGCATCTGCATATCTCCTGATCCCGGAAGACCGGCACCCCAGCGGCCATCGAAGCCTTTCTGGAATTCAGCATTGACTGCATCCTCTACACCTTCAGCAGCATCCTTGCCGCCCCAAGCGGTACCAAAAGGAGGATTCTCCAGAACAAAGCGCATCTTCGTACCTTTAAACCGGTCGGCCTTCATGGTGTCCTGATAGCAAATGTTCTCAGCGTTCTGACCTTTAATCAGCATCTCGGCAAGGCACATAGCGTAAGACTCCGGATTAATTTCCTGACCGAACAGGCGAACATCTGCCGAGGGATTGTAACGCTTGATGAAGTTGTAACTGGTGGAAAGCATACCGCCCGTGCCACAGGCCTGATCCAATATGGTGATAACCTTTCCGTCATCAAAAATGTCATCGCAGCCCTCGGCCAGCAGGATGTTGACCATGAGCTTGATGATGTCTCGACCGGTGTAGTGATCACCAGCCTCAGCATTTTCAGAGAACTTCCGGATCAGTTCCTCGAAGATGTATCCCATCTTCACATTGTCGATGGTGCGAGGATTGAGGTCCAGCTCGGAGAAAGCCTTGACTACAGAAAGCAGACGGTTATTCTTGTCCATCTTGTCGATCTCTTCACCGAAGTTCAGACCACGCTCCTTGGACATCAGGATTTCAAGTACGTTGGCGGAAAAGCCCTGCAGGTAGCTCTTGAAGTTGGCGGCAATGTGGTCCGCATCGTTCACCAGCTCTGCAAGGTCGAACTCGCTGGTGTTATAGAACTGAAACCCGGAAATACGCTGCATCGCCTTTGCCGGGAAGTTCGGATTCTCTTTGAACTTCGCTACAACCGCTGCCTTGGTAGGTGCCAGCGCACACTCAAAGCGGCGAATGATCGTCATCGGAATGATGACATCCTTATATTTGTCACTGCGGTAAGGCCCACGCAGTTTGTTTGCGATGGACCAGATAAAGTTTACTTCGGTGGAAACATCGATGGGCGAATCGTCCCACATTGCATCGATGATATTCTTGTCTGCCATTGCCGTTATACCTCGCTTTTCATTATGGTAGTGCCATGCTACCTCTTATTTTATAATTATTGCTGTCCCATAATCAGGACTTTATCCGTTTGCCGGTCATCATCTTGTAGTGCTGACTCTGGCCGAGGGCCTCAAAGATCATCTGGAAGACCCGCTTGTATGCGTCGACATCCTCGCAGTCTTCAACGTAGTTCAGGCCGTCGCTGATGCCGTTGGGATTGTTGATGTACGCCAGCAAGGAAGAAGCCAGCTGATAATCCGTCATATCCGGTTTCTCACCCTCGACCTGCTTGATGAACTTGTTACGGTTCTCCGGTTTCTCCAGAACGATTTCCCGGAGGTCACTTCCTTCATATCCGCAGAGCTGCAGGAAGTAGTATTCGAGTATACGCCTCATCACGTTCAGAGCCGGGATCGTAGACTGGATATCCCGGAGCTCATCCCACAGAGCGGCGTAGGAGTTCTGGACCGGATTATAGTTTTCTTCTTCGGTCGGGATCTCCTTGCTCTGACGCTTGCAGAGCTTGATAGTGGAAATGTTGTCGTTCTTCCGAATCATGTAGAACGACGTGCAGTTGTAATAACCTACCTGCTGGTAAGTGACTTCACGGTGGAAGTACACGTTATGCGTCAGGACGAACAGCTGCTTGATGTAGTCTCCGGGAACCTTCGGATTCAGGTACTCAGTGTTGTTCCGGCAGACATTGATCATCTCACGGACGATTGCGCTGACGAGGAACAAGGCCGTGCTGTCCATACTGGACACCGGGTCATCGATAACGACGATTTTTTCCTTGAGTTCCTCGCTGCTCATGCTGCCACGCACCTGATGATAGAAGTACAGGAATGCGATAAAGTTCCGTTCACCCTCACTGAGGTTTTCCGCAATTGAACCGTCTTCACGGATAACCTCATACACGTTCTCCACACCTTCCTTGGCACGAATGCTGAAGCCTTGGAAACCGGAATCCTTCAGAATCTTATTGATGCTGTCGATGGCAGCTTCGGTATTCGCATTGTGCTTGTTCAGGTCGGAGATCTCATTTGTCAGGTCTCCGATTTCTTTTCTGAGCTTCTTGCCACGCTCGGTAACGTCGTCGATTTCCTTCTGGAGTCGGTCGACCTCATCCTGATAGCTCTTCACGTCAGCCGCCAGCATGAACGCAAGATACTGCATGATTTCTGTCTTGCATTTGCTCTTGCTGGACCTCTTGGCAGAAACTACATCGTTATTTGTCTTGATCTGCTTATTGATTTCGTCAATCATTGCACCGATTTCTAACAGGAGTGTATCGGTATCCTCAAGAGAAATGGTCTTTGACGGTTCTTTGACCTTCTCAGCAATGCGCTGACGGTTGATTTCAAAGTTGCTCTCCAACAGGGCGAGTTTTTCCTGATACGCAGTCAGATCAATCGTCGGCATAACGTCACTGGCATTACCTTGAAGCACCCGGACAATCTCTCTGGTCTCTCTTTCATACACAGTCTGGAACTGCCCAAGATCACGGATGTCCTGCTGATACTGAGCGTCAAAGGTAGCCGCAATATCCGCCTCGAAGTTTGCCGGGAGCTTCTGCTGGCAGTACGGGCATTTTCCACCCGCTGCACCGGCATAATGTGTATGACCATCACGGACCCAATCGGATGCTGTGTCACCGAGGGCCTTCATAAATTTTGCGAAAGGTGTATCGCTACTGCTGACAATCATTCTATCGAGCAGGTCCTTTCCGGGAAGACTGCCGTAGGTGGTAGCAGCGGCTTTTTTGAACTCCGTATACGCTCTGGCTGAATCGTCAAAAGCTACGTCATAGAGACGCTCCAGCTCTGCCAGATCGTGATCGGTCGGTTTTGTTTCTCCAAGTACGGCCTCGGCAAAGTTCTTCTTTTGCTTCTTGCCGTCCATGCACTTATCGAAGCGTCTGCGGATTTCCGCAGTCTTTGAAAAGCAGGTGTCCTGAAACTGCGTCAGCGCAGATGCAAGGCCATCTGTTTTCTTTTTATGCTCATCAAGAGCTGTCTGACGAGCATCCATTTTCTGCTTTTTCTGATCTGTGAGTTCAGCGATCTTCTTTTTGGCCTCGATATCCTCTTCACCGAAGATAAAGACGCCTTTGAGATCGCCGTAATTCACAAAGTTGTCGTTGATGAAATCCTGATTATAAACGAGCACTTCAAAGTCGTCGGCGGTTTTGCCGTCGGCCCAGACAACTCCGTCATCCTCCGCAATGGCGTGAGCGATAGAAGATTTTCCCGCTCCGTTATTGCCATAGAAGAAGTTGACGAACGTGAGCTCATCAATCGGGGCATCTATAAAAGTTGCTCTGTTTAGCGTGATATTCGTAATTGCTGAAGATACCTTACGCTGCATTCAATTCACCATCCTGCTTCCAATCTCAAAACTCATTCCTGAATTTTGCCTTTGCGGACCCATTCATCAACTTCAGAGATTTTGAATTTATACCGTTTGCCAGCCCGGTACACGGGCAGCTTTCCTTCTTTAATCCATGTGCGAACTGTATCTTGACTGATGCTCAGATGTTCAGCTACATCTTCCAGATTAACCCACTTCTCGACTTGCATTTCTTCATACTCGTGACTCATCGTATTACCTCCATTTTTCTACAAGAGTTACGATTCAAATAATCTGAACTCCAGCTTTCTGCAATGCTTCAATGAGATTTATTTGTTTCAGTGCCCAATGTGTGCGGTTCAGTTCATTAAACGATCTGGCTCCGCCGATGCCAAGTTCAAAGCACTGCTCATTTAAAATCTGCTGTTGGATCGCCGTTATAACCGTGTAGTAGATCTTGATCCCGTTGTCCTGAATCTTAACGTCCTTCACGAAACCGAAATAAGCATCTTGAGCATCATCCGTCTTCCCGTAGGAATGGTTCTCATCAGCAAAGATGGCAGGATACCGTTTCAAGCCCTCGACAGCTTCTGGTGTGAGAGACGCATATTTTGTTTTTAACTCATCGTTTGTGCTCTCTGTCAAGGCCCGATCCTTTGGAACCAGAAAATAGTCGTCCTCGAACTTCTCACCAAGAATCACAAACAGATGATAGAAGTCTGTGTTAAATGTTACTCGTGCTCTGTTCGCCCCACGCCTCGATCTGGGATCATTCAGCATTACCGTGATATTGTTTTCCACGGTATCAGCGTGAGCAACGAAATTGTTATTGCCTCCGGATACGGTAATCTCGGCGGCCTTCCCCGGCACCGGGAGATTGCCGGAGGAATTGACCGGTAAATTGTCACTCATCTTGTTTTCCTCCGTTGTTTATCGTCAGCTTGTCAACGTGCTGATAGAAGCTGTTGTTACCGCCAGAGATGTTGATGTTGAAAAACGTCGGATTGTTGTTCACCATCTGCTGAGTCACCGGAGGAGTGTCCTGACCGGCTGCCTCCGAAGCATCATCTTCAATAGGCTCGTCAACGACCTCTGCGGTTATCGTTTCCTTAGTATCAACGGTGTAGGTCGTCAGGCTATCAAGAAGGCCTTCACCCATATGTGCGGTGTACTTTCTTGGAGCTCGGTCGTTTGATGGACACCAAACATCATAGGTCTTTTTGCCTACAGCATTGTCTCTCCGATTCATAACAACGTAGTGCCAAACGCCAAGAAGAAATGACGGGAGGCATACTTCCTTGAGGTCGCTAAGTGCGGCCTTTTTCTTTTTCTCTCCATTCGGCCCGATATAGAACTCGTCACTGGCTTTGATGGTCTGATCCTGCTGAATCAGGTCTATGAGAGCACGGACCAGATTGACATCCTTATGAACCGTCTCGCCTACATCGAGGAAGTCATTTACAAAACCGATCATCCCGTTCAAGGCCGTTTGATAGTCCGTTCTCACTACGGAGTCAAATGCTGATAATACCTGTTCGTCATCAAATGGCAGGTATGTGCTATTCGATGTCTTACAGGCTTTGTAGTTGTTTGCCGTGCCTTTCAGATTTTCCTTGCCGGGATCTGCGTAATCAGGATTGATTACCCTGATCAGGCCAACCAGCACTTCTGGATCTGACAGGCCGTCGCTATCACCAGAATAATGTTCTCTCGCTTTCATTCGTTGCCGGAGGGCTTGTAACACCAACGTGAAGAAGGTGCCTCCGCACAGGCGAGGATATTCGTTTATTGTCACAGGTTGTCCCTCCGATTGACAGTCATTTACATGCCAAAAAGTGGTGGCTGTATCGAATTTGCAAACCCTAACAAACCCCACTAAAACACATTATAGCACAAAAAAGCCGAAATTACAATCCCATGCAATGAACTCTATATGGCGAGAGTTTAAAAACTTTTCTGGTCGCTGACCTTATTAACCTTAGCAACTATAGCAGCTGACCTTCTGAACGATTGGATAGGTCTTGTGGAAACCCCACAGGACCTTTTTCCTTCGGTGGTTTCCGCAAATCTGAAAACCATTGGAGGAAAAAGAAATGGCAAACAAAGACAATCGTTACTTTATCCCGGTCGACGGGACCCCAATCGAGGTCAGCGAGGAAGTTTACAG
>ERZ779888.2501-NODE-2501-length-15001-cov-3.962799_pt1 | contig 15001 bp, 12 predicted proteins | sample MGYA00511245_ERZ779888 | MGnify/ENA primary metagenome ERZ779888 (study PRJEB29588, sample SAMEA2155255) | human gut metagenome | biome: human gut; feature: human-associated habitat; material: faeces | place: Denmark | collected 2008/2010 ... | reverse complement strand
ATGAGCCGACCGCTCTGACCAACTGAGCTAAAGGCCCTTATTCGGACTAATCTGGTCGGGGTGAAGAGACTCGAACTCCCGACCCCATGGTCCCAAACCACGTGCGCTACCAATCTGCGCTACACCCCGTCGGTTGGTACATTCATAAGTGACGTTTAATAATATACTATATATATTCCCCGTTGTCAAATACTTTTTTATAATTTTCTAAAAAATTTTTTAAGTATTATTTTCTCTCTCGACTTTAATGACGCCTTTCAATCCCGATAGTTTTTTTATGATCTTATCCAAGTCGTCTGCAGAACGGATTTCAAGAATAATTTTTACTATCATCTTGTCTTTCGCTTTGCTTTCGCTTGCGCTGAACGACGTCATACGAATGCCGAGTTTTACCACAAGCCCGGTTATTTGCGCTATAACGTAGTTGTTCAGGTCGGTTTCGATATGCAGCGGCGCGTTAAACAAAGTTCCGTTTACGTTCGTCCACCAAGCGGCTTTGAAACGCTCTTTCTCCATATTTGCAATGTTCGGACAAGTCGCCTTGTGTGCGATAACTCCCCTTCCCCTCGTTATATATCCGACTATATCGTCTCCCGGCAAAGGATTGCAACAACGAGCGATACTTATCGGGAAATCGTCAAAACCTTCGACAACTATCCCCGACCGCGGTTTTTGCTGTATAACCGTTTCGGTTGAATTAAACTGCTGCGGAGTGGTTTTTACGACGGACTTTTTATAGAACTCGATAAGTTTTGCTATAATCTGCTGCGCTTTGATTCCGCCGCAACCTATCGTTGCGTACATATCGTCCGTGTCGTTAAGATTATGTCTGTCAAGTATAAGTTTGACGGACGAATCCATCATAAGATCGCCGAGCGAGTATCCGCGCCGTTTCGCTTCTTCTTCAAGCATATCGCGACCGAGTTTAATATTCTCGGTTTTCATTGCTTTCTTGAAGTAACTTCTTATTTTTGCTTTCGCCGTAGGCGTTTTAACAAAGTTAAGCCAGTCTCTCGACGGACCTTTTGCCGCATTCGAAGTAATAACTTCCACAACGTCGCCGTTTTCCAGAACGGTATTTACCGGTTTTATTTTATTGTTTACCTTAATTCCGATACACCTGTTGCCGACTTCGCTGTGAATTCTGTACGCAAAATCTATTGCCGTGGAACCTACCGGCAAGTCGATAACCGTTCCTTTGGGGGTAAAAATAAATATTTCGTTTGTCGAAACGTTCATTTTGAGCGTGTCCAAAAACTCAAGCGAGTCTTTCAGATCGCCCTGAACGTCGATAACTTCTTTAATCCAACCGAGTTTTTTGTCAAGTTCGGACATAGAACGCGACGAAATGCCTTCTTTATATTTCCAGTGCGCGGCGATACCGTATTCCGCTATGCGGTTCATTTCAACCGTGCGGATCTGAACTTCGAAAATTTGCCCGAAGTCCGTGACGATCGTCGTATGCAAACTTTGGTACATATTCGGCTTAGGCGACGCGATATAATCCTTAAATCTCCCGGGAACGGGTTTCCACATCGAGTGGATCAAACCCAGAACGGTATAACAGTCGCTTATCGTGTCTACGATTACCCTTACTGCAACGAGATCGTAAATTTCTTCAAAAGTTTTTCCCTGATTGCGCATTTTTTTGAAAATCGAGTAAAAATGCTTAGGTCTGCCTTTGATCTCGTACTTAATTCCGAGTTCGTTTAATTGTGCGGACAACGTTTCCGCTACCCTTTCGACAAGGTGCATTCTGTTTATTCTTTGCGAATCCAGTTTTTCGCAAAGAAACTTGTAGTCGTCCGGGTAAAGATATTTCATCGACAAGTCTTCAAGTTCGCACTTGATTCCGGATATACCTAGCCTTCCGGCAAGCGGAGCGTATATGTCGAGTGTTTCACGGGACTTACGAAGTCTTTTTTCCTGCGTTTGGTACTCCAAAGTACGCATATTATGCAGTCTGTCGGCGAGTTTAACGAGAAGAACTCTTATATCTTTTGCCATTGCCATAAAGAGTTTTCTTATGGTTTCGGCTTGCGCGAGTTCTATGTCGGTAGCGGTATTGTCGTTGGAAACGTTAATACGAGTAAGTTTGGTTACGCCCATTACCATCTCGTATATTCCGTTGCCGAATTTGCTTTTTATATCGTTTTCGGTATAAGTCGTATCTTCGATTACGTCGTGCAGTAGTGCGGCTATTATCGTATCTGAATCCAAGCCGTAATCCATTAAGATATCGGCAACTGCGATGGGGTGAATGATATACGGCTCTCCGGACGCGCGCTTCTGATCTTTATGTGCTTCCGTAGCAAAATTTAACGCGTACTCTATCGACAGGTACTCGTCTTCCGAATATATTTCGTGCGCTTTTTTCAAAAAATCCATACTTTAACCGTTTATGTATCTGTATAACGACGATTGCGTTAACTCGACTTTTTTGTTTTTGACTGTTATTATACCATCTTCGCCCCAATTAAGCAAATCTAATTCTATAAATATATAACATCCGGTTATGAAACGAATCTTACGTAGCTCGTTGCTTTCGCCCTGTAAAAGTTCTTCTTGTAAACCATAAATCGACGTATATTTCTTAAACGGTAAGATCTTTTTCTTCAAAAACGTATAAAGTTCGCGAAGTTCCGGTGTCGAAATTTTATATTTGAATGCGTCATTATCGCTGAATTCGCATTTTATTCCGCTGTTTTTTATATACGAACGCAAACCATTTCCCGCTTTGTCGGCAAAAATAATCTTCGAATAGTAGAAAAACGGATAATCTATATCGGGCGCAATAACGAGAGAGTCGCGTATCTCGTGTTTCGGTCGATTGTAAATAACGACGTCGATTCCCTCGTTTTCACGAATGATTTTTTCTGCTGTCCGAGGCGTGTACGCAATGTAAAGCGTAGGTTTGTCCGACGATCTTTTACCGCAAGACGCCGTTTTGTTAATCGATAAAAAAGTTTTGCAAAAATTTTCGGCGGCAAGGCTTTCGGTAAAAGAATTAGTCTTAAACGCCATCTCTTTCAGCATAAATTGCGTGTACACTTTGCCGTTAAAATAGTTTTTATCGAATGTATACAATATGTCAAAACCGTTGTTTTCGGCAAGCGCCGAGTATTTTAGCTTATCAAAAGCGACAAGTTCGCCTGCTTTGAATTTTGCTTTAACGTGCTGAGTTCTGCCGATTTGCTTAAACTTTGCGGCAGAAGAAGTATCGAGAAAAACTGGAATGGGATTTTTATGTCCGAACGGCTCGAGCAGTTCGATTTCTTTGATGGTTGCCGTGTCGATGCTTGCTATGTCGAGTTTTTCGTCGTAATATGCTTTTCGAACGAAAACCGACGGATCGGTGTTTTTTATAACGTAATCGTTAAAAATATCTCTTACCGCCTCGAAGTCTTTCTCTTCCATTGAAACCCCGGCAGCCATTTCGTGTCCGCCGTAAGAAACGAGTTTTTCGTTGTTTTTATCGAATAGTTCGAATAAATTTATGCCCGCAATGCTTCTTGCCGAACCTTTCAAGGTATTTTTCCCTTCTTGCAGACATACCATTATGACGGGTAAATTAAAATATTCGGCTAATTTTGCGCACACGATACCGACAATGCCTTCGAGCCAATCCCCTTTCAGCATTATGATTTTGTATTTGGAAAAATCGTATTGCTTTAACGCCTCGACCGCTTCGTCGAAGATTTTGGCGTTCATATCCTGTCTTTCGGTGTTGAGCGAAGCGAGTTGTTCGGCAAGAAGCGCAAGTTCTGTCGGATCGTCGTCGGTAAGGAGTTTTAACGAGATTTCCGCGCTTTGAAGTCTTCCTGCTGCGTTTATTCTCGGAGCGATTTTGAATCCTACGTCTCCGGTCGTAAGATTTTTGGCGTCGACTTTTGCCGAATACAGCAATTCTTTTATACCCGGACGACAACGACCTTTTTTAATTGCGTCCATACCGTATTTTACGATTATTCTGTTGTCGCCTCTCAGCGGTACGATGTCGGCGAGCGTGCTTATCGCGCATACGTCGAAATATTTTATTGCGGCTTCGTTGTCGAACAATGCTCTTACTAGCGTAAAAACTACTCCCGCTCCGCATAAAGGCGTTGCGCCCGGGGCAAGAAACGGGTTGAGAATAAGGCAATCGGGTAAACTTTCGTTGGGCTGGTGGTGGTCCGTTACTATTACGTCCATTCCCAACGATTTTGCGTAAGCGACTTCGTTTACCGAATTTATACCGCAGTCTACCGTGATAAGTAAATCGGGTGAAAAACGTTGTTTTATGTAATCTATAGCGGATACGTTCAGTCCGTAACCTTCTTTCGCTCTTGTGGGTATGTAATGAAGTATTTCGTGTCCTTTGTCTTTTAACGCTAGGGTAAAAATCGTTATCGCTCCGACTCCGTCGCAGTCGTAATCGCCGTACGCAAGAATTCGTTCGCCGTTTACGAACGCTTTCTTAATTCTTTCGGTAACCGAGTTCATATCGGGGAATAAATACGGCGTCGACAAATCGTCGGGAGTGCCGTATAAAAATTTATTTACGTCGCTCGGCGTACTTATATCGCGAGATATCAGCAAATCGGCAAGCATCGGACTAATTCTGCAGTCTTTTGCAAGTTTCTTTACCTTTTCGTCGTCGTTGATACGCTTTTTTTGAAAATTCATACTTACCTTTTTCTCTTTATAAATTTAACGGGCGCATTATCGCGCCCGTTAAATTCGTGCGAAAACATATCGATTACGCTCTCGCTCTTTTGTGTTGTTTAGCAAACTTCTTGTTCTTGGTGCTAAGTTTAATCTTGTCGCCGAGATCCTTAAGCGCACCCCAAAGCGGTGCCGCAAGGAATACCGACGAATAGAAACCTGCAATCAAACCGAAGATAATCGGAAGTCCGAAAGTTACTATAGACGCAACTCCCATTGCCACGAGTACGATCATAACGATAAGCGTGGTAAACGTGGTGAAGAGCGTTCTTCTCATAGTGCTGAAAATAGCGTTGTTGATTACCAGACCTTCGTCGTACTTCTTGCCTTGTTTCTTTAACGGTTTGATTACCGAACGGATTCTGTCGAATACGACTATCGTGTTGTTTATTGAGTATCCTACGATGGTAATAAGTCCCGCAACGATGCTGTCGCCTATTTCTATATAGAATATAACGGACAAAGCAAACATTATTATAAGGTCGTGTAACTGTATCAGTACCGCCGCAAGTCCGCTGTAGAAGTCGAAACGAATTACGATATAAAGCAGCATAAGTACGAGCGCGATCGCTACCGATATAGCAGCCGTTTTCAAAAGGTTCTTACTGGATTCGCTTCCGATTACCGAGAAAGTAACGCCGTTGTCCGCAATTTCGTCAAACGTTCCGGCATTTGCCATAGCGTACAGTTCTTCTTTAATCTGAGTGTTGGTTTCGTCCATTGCTTTGGCATCGCTCGTCGCACTACCCGTTCCGGATACCCAGTTGGGATACTGAATAATTATCGTGCTGTCACCGCTGGACTGGTTACGAGCCTTGTTGGTCGGTATACCGTGCTTTTCAAGTACGTTGTAAATTTTGTTTACGTTTTCGTCGTATTTAGCGCCGAGATTTGCCTGAGGATCTTTGAATTCTATCGTAAGTATCGATCCGCCCTGGAAGTCAATACCGATATTCGCAAAATACTGGTATTTGGTTTTGTTAAGCGAATAACACGTTCCGCAAATAAGCATTACGAGAATGACAATAAGCGGCGGAATCCAGAACAACGCTCTGTTCTTGTTTATATCGATCTTCTTTATTTTTCCGATTAAGTTCGTAAATTTCTCTTTCATTGTATCCGTCCCCCCTTATTAAGCGTTTACAGCGTTTTCGCCGAGGTCGGACGCAGATTTCTTTTTCTTGTCCGTTTTTGCGTGTAATCCGTAGAATCTGTCGTTTTCGTCGTTAATTCCGAGGAAGCATTTAAGCAATACTCTGGTAACGAAGATCGCGCTGAACATCGACAAAATTACACCGATGAGAAGGGTTATCGCAAAACTCTTTACCGACGCAGAACCGGCGATTATCATAACTATCGCACCGATCAACGTGGTAATGTTGGAGTCTAGAATGGTAACGAACGCACTCTTGAACCCTGCGTCGACAGCGGAAGGTATACTTTTCATAATCGGACTGTCGCCTTTTCCGAAACGTTCTTCCTTAATTCTTTCGAATATGATTACGTTTGCGTCAACCGCCATACCTATACTCAAAATTACGCCGGCAATACCGCTGATGGTAAGTTCTACCCAAGGAACGATTGCAAGGAGTACGAGCAAAAGTTCGGTGTAAATAAGAAGCGCCAAAGCAGAAGCAAGTCCGAGTCCGCGATAGAACAAGATCATAAAGATAATGATTATTCCTACACCGATTGCGCCTGCGATAAGGCTGTAACGGAGCGCTTCCGAACCGAGCGAAGAACTTACGGTATCACAGTTATAAAGTCTAAGTTTGACTTCGGTAATACCCGCTTGAATTTTAACTTGATATTGATAAGCCTGTTCGTAACTGAATTTACCGGTTATGCTCGCTCTGCCGTTTGTAATCGCTTCGTTTATGGTAGGCTCCATAAGTTTGTTATCGTCTATATAAATGGCGAGCGTTTTGCCTTTGTATTTTTCGGAGATTTCTGCAAATTTTGCCGTACCCGCTTTGTTAAATTGAATCGCAAGAGCGTAATATCCGCTATTGTTTTCGTCTTGCGTGATGCCGCATTTGTCGATGTTACCCGTGCCGGTCATGACGATTTCGCCGTCGCTGTTACGGAATGTAAGCGTGCTGGATTCGCCGATAAGGCTCATAAGCGATTCCGTATCTTTTAGTCCTGCAACTTCTACTCTGATGTAATCGTTGCCCGCTTTGGTAACTTTTTCTACGATTGCTTCGGAATACCCTTTGCTGAGAAGTATATCTTCGAGGTTGCTCATAGCGCCCTGAATATCTTCGTCGGAAACTTTTCTTCCGTCTTCGAACCAACATTCGTATTCGGCGTAAATGCCGCCTTTAAGGTCGATTCCCAAATCAATTCCGTAAATCAGCCACGTAAAGTCTTTGTCGCTGTCGGCAATCGGGAATTTGCTCTCGCCGTTAAGGGGTACGGTAAATAAAACGAGCGTTATAAACAGTACGGCTATCACGACAAGAATAATTATCGATTTAGTCTTGCTCACTTGGTTTGCCTCCAAACATAAGTATCTTGATTATTATACATAATCGGCTCAATTATGTCAACGGAAAAAAATATATATATATTATAATAAGCCAAAATTAAGCCCACAAAAAAGAAAAAACGGTGTATTACCGTTTTTCTATTGCCGCTACAGCCAAAGCGCACTCCAAGCGTTTCTTTGCAAGTTCGCAACCGACCTCGTATTGCCCGTCGAGCGTTCCGGTGAAGTTATAGGCGTTTGCTGTGCATCCGCCGCTGCAGTTATATTTAGCGAAACAGTCCTTGCAATGCGGCTTGTTAAGGACGCATAGTTCGGAAAAACGCTCCCGAATGTCCTGGTTTAGTATCCCGTCGTATACATTTCCGATCAAAAAGTCGTCTTTGCCGACGAACTGATGACACGGATAAATTTCGCCTTGCGGCGAAATCGCAAGATATTCTGTACCCGCTCCGCAACCCGTCAGACGCTTGTTTTGGCACGCGCCGTGTTCCAAATCGATCATAAAATGGAAGAAGTTAAACCACTTTTTCGTCTTTCTTCTGTCGATGTATGCTTGCGTGAATTTATCGTATTCCGCACAAACGGAAGCAAGCATCTCTTTCGTGAGAGCAAGTGGCGAAGAGTCGGGTAAAACCACCGGTTCAACCGAAATTTGATCGAAACCGGCGTCGTTTAACGCCAAAATATCGTTTGCAAAGTCGAGGTTGCCCGACGTGAACGTCGCGCGGACGTAATACTTCTTATCTCCTCTTACGGCGCGGAATTTTTGCGCGTTTTTAAGAATCGTTTCGTAGCAAGCCTTGCCGTTTCTCGCTTTTCTCGTGGCGTTATGTACGCTTTCTCTGCCGTCTATGCTAAGAACGACGTTGTCCATCGTTTCGTTCAGATAAGCGATGTTTTCGTCGTTAAGGAGAAGGCAGTTCGTCGTCATTGTAAAACTTATTCGCTTACCGATTTTACTAGCCTGCTCGTTTCCGTAATCGACCACTGCTTTAACCGTTTTCATATTCATAAGCGGTTCGCCGCCGAAAAAGTCGATTTCGAGATTTTTACGTTTACCGGACTTTGCGAGCAATAAGTCCACCGCTTTTTTGCCGACTTCGGGCGACATATAATCTCTTTCGGTGTTATAAGTGCCGCCTCCGGCAAAACAATAAGTGCAGTTCAGATTGCAATCGTGGCAAACGTGCAAACAAAGAGCCTTAATTTCGTCGGCGTTCTTTTTGTATTCCGTAACGAGCGGTTTGCTGTTAAGCGTTCCGTCTTTTTCGAGTTCGTCGAAGTCGGCGGCAAGTTCGTCAAGATCGTTTTTTGCGATAACGGAAAAATCTTTCTCTTCAGCAGAAGAGAAAGTCTTGCCGTATCTTTTTTTAGCGTACAAAAAAGCGACGTAATCTACTTCGAGCAGACTGCCGCTTTCAACGTCCCACAGGAAATAGTATTTTTTATCCCCGTAGGTATAACCGAAAGTATGAACCATTGCTTACAGGCTTTCTTTCTTCGTAACGTTAATTTTTTCTTCTTGTTTGCAGGACTGGTTGCCTACGGTGCAACTCGTTTTGCAAGCGGATTGACAACTGGATTGACATTCTCCGCAACCGGTTTCGTGCTTTTTGCAAAGAGATTTGCTGAACAATTTGGTGATGTGTTTCATTATTTAATTCCTCCGTGGAGATTATTTTCGTGTATATTATAACGGCATTTGAAAAATAAATCAATCGTTTTGCCGAATTTTTCGCGAATAATAGAACGTAAAGCGAAATATAATTTAGCAAAACTTGTTTGATGAGGTGTTTATGGTAAAATCAGGCGCAAAAAAATATTTTTTTACCGACGTGCTTAAAGGAGCGCTCGTTTCCGTTTTGATCGGCGCAATTCTTATTCTCGTTTTCGCTACGGTACTTAATTTCGTGCCGATAAACGAAACCGTCGTAACGGTAATAAATCAGATAATTAAAGTAATCGCGATTTTCGTCGGGTGCTTTTTCGGTTTCAAAGAAAAGAAAAACGGGATACTTAAAGGGCTGTTGTCCGGGCTAATCTATTCTCTCGGCACTGCGCTGATTTTTGCGTTGATAAACAAATCTTTCACTTTTTCTTACGGTATTCTGCTCGACGCGGCTTTAGGCGGCGTAATCGGAGCGATTTGCGGAATAATCTCGGTTAATATAGGAAAAAACAAAGTTTAACGCTTTTTTATAAAGAAAAGCCGCGGATAATTCCGCGGCTTTATTGATTTTGCGATAGCAATTACTTGTTCGCTCCGTCTTGCATTTTGGAGCGAATAGCGTTTTTGATGATGGTAACGTGAGTCGGCGCTTCTTCCGTTCCGACGTTGATTACGTATTGATCCGTACCGGGATCGTATTCAACGATAGTTCCTACAAATCCGCCGATAGTCATAATCTTATCTCCGACCTGAATGGAGTTCATCATTTCTTCTTGTTTCTTCTTTTGTTTTCTTTGGGGTATAATTGTCATTACAATCATGAGCACGAGAAAAACACCGAGAATGATATACATCGTGTAGGTATTGTTCCATGCCGCGAGCAAACTGGTCATTTTAAATTCTCCTTTATAAAGATGTAAGTTTATAATACACTATTCTTCCCTATTATGCAAGCGAATTTACGGATTTTAATAGTGTTTTAATCTTTCCTATCAAATTTTATAGTTTTCAAAGAATTCGTCGCGGAAGTCTTTCAGCCTGTCTTGCCAAATCGCCTCTTTGATTTTATTCATTAACCTGTGAAGGAAGCGTATATTATGGATAGACAACAATCTTCCGCCGAAAATTTCGTCGGTATTTATAAGGTGTCTTACGTACGCTTTAGTGTAGTTTCTGCAGCAATAACAATCGCAACCTTCTTCGACGGGAGTAAAATCTTCCTTAAAGGCGGCGTTTCTTATCGTTACGTCCCCTTTCAACGTCATAGCCGTTCCGTTTCTCGCAATTCTGGTGGGCAGAACGCAGTCGAACATATCTATTCCGCGGAGAACGCCTTCGACAAGACAGTCCGCACTTCCCACGCCCATAAGGTATCTGGGCATTAGTTCGGGATAATACGGGCGCAAAGCGTCGAGCATCTCGTACATCACGGGTTTGGGCTCGCCTACGGACAATCCGCCTATCGCTATACCGCATTTAGCGTAAGGAACGGTTTTTTTCGCACTTTCGATACGCAAATCTTTATACATATTTCCCTGAATAATCGGGAAAAGCATCTGATCGGGATTTGTTGCGACCTTATAACACCTGTCGAGCCATTTTATCGTACGGTTAAGCGCGTCTTCCGCTTTTTCGTGCGATATGTCAGGTTCGGTACATTCGTCGAACGCCATCATAATATCGCTTCCGAGCGCTTGCTGAATTTCAATGGATTTTTCGGGCGTGAAAAAGTGTTTGCTCCCGTCGATGAAACTGTTAAAAGTGCAGCCTTCGTCGGTAATTTTTCTCATACTCGATAAACTGAACACCTGAAAACCGCCGCTGTCCGTAAGAATAGGCTTGTGCCAGTTCATAAATTTATGCAATCCGCCCGCTTTTCTGATTAGTTCGTGTCCCGGGCGAAGATACAAATGATAGGTGTTGCTCAAAATAATCTGAGAGCCTAATCCTTCTACCTCTTCGGGAGCAAGCGCTTTAACGCTTGCCATCGTGCCTACAGGCATAAACACGGGAGTTTCGATTACTCCGTGCGGCGTGGTAAGGCGACCTATTCTTGCGCCCGTTTGTTTACATTCTTTGATTATTTCGTACTTAAACATAATGTTTCTCTCACAGTAAAATCATTGCGTCGCCGAAACTGAAAAATCTGTATTTGTCGCTTACGGCGTGGTTGTATAATTCAAGCGTTTTATCCTTGGTAAGGAACGCGCTTACGAGCATAATAAGGGTAGATTCGGGTAAATGGAAGTTCGTGATCAATCCTTTTACGGTTTTGAACCTGTACCCGGGGTAAATAAAAATATCCGTGTCGCCCTTCGTCGGTTTGACGTAACCGTTTTCGTCGGACGAGGATTCGAGTACCCGAACCGAAGTCGTTCCGACTGCAATTACCCTACGCCCGTCCTTTATCGCACGATTGATTTTTTCCGCCGCCTCTTCGTTTATCTCGTAATACTCGGAATGCATTTTGTGTTCGAGAACGTTATCTTCCTTAACGGGTCTGAACGTTCCCAGTCCGACGTGAAGAAGAACTTCGGCAAACTCAACGCCTTTATCTTTGAGTTTTTGTATAAGTTCCTGCGTAAAATGAAGTCCTGCCGTAGGTGCGGCGCTCGAACCGCGAACTTTGTTATAAACCGTCTGATATCTCTCCTTATCGTCGAGTTTTTCGGTAATATAAGGGGGAAGCGGAACTTCGCCGACTCTGTCGAGAATATCCTCGAAAACTCCGTCAAACTCGAATTTAATCGTTCTTACGCCGTCGTCCGGGTTGATTGATTCTATTACGAGAGAGAGTTCGTCGTTAACGACGAGTTTCGACCCGATTTTCGCTTTTCGTGCAGGTCTTAGCAGCGCCTCGTAGTGCGTCAGATCTACCCTTTTAAGAAGCAGAACTTCAAATCGTCTTCCGGACTCGTTGTATGCGTATATTCTCGCGTTTATTACGCGCGTATTATTGACTACGAGCAAATCTCCTTTTTGCAGAATGTTTTCCACGTCGTAAAAATGCAAATCTTTTGCTTCGTCGGTTGCTTTGTTATAGTATAAAAGTCTTGCCGCGTCGCGCGGTTCGATAGGTGTCTGCGCAATAAGTTCTTGCGGCAAATCATAATAAAAATCGCTTTTTACCATATTATATCTCCGTTATCGTCTATCGAAAAACCGTTGTCAGACGGATCCGCTTTTCTGCAACCGAAATGCTTGTACGCTCCCTGGGTGCAAACTCTTCCGCGCGGAGTACGCGCTATAAAACCTAATTGTAAAAGGTAGGGTTCGTATACGTCTTCGATCGTGTTCGAATCTTCGCCGCTCGCCGCAGCCAAAGTATCCAAACCTACCGGACCGCCGGCAAACTTGTCAATTATCGTTTTTATTATATTTACGTCGGTTTTGTCTAAACCGAGTTCGTCGATTTCCAGCAACGCAAGCGCTTTTTTCGCTTGTTCGAGCGTAACCGTGTCCATATTGTCGTACTCGGTAAAGTCACGAACTCGTCTTAAAAGGCGGTTGGCTATTCTCGGCGTTCCGCGAGAGCGTTTTGCGATCTCTTCCGCTCCTTCGGGAGTAATCTTTATGTTTAGAATTTTCGCCGAACGATTTACTATCAGCGCAAGTTCTTCTTTGGTGTACATTTCAAGTCGGCAAATCACGCCGAAACGATCTCTTAAAGGTGCGCTGAGCATACCCGCTTTGGTCGTTGCGCCGACGAGGGTAAACGGTTCTATGGGAATTCTCATCGTTCTCGCGCTCGGTCCTTTGCCGGTAACTATGTCAAGAGCGTTGTCTTCCATTGCCGAGTACAATATTTCTTCTACCGTCGGGTTAAGTCTGTGTATTTCGTCGATGAAAAGCACGTCCCCTTTCTGCATATTCGTCAAAATTGCGGCAAGGTCTCCCGCTCTTTCTATCGCGGGTCCGGTCGTAACTCTTATAGATGCGTTCATTTCGGAAGCGATGATGTGGCTAAGCGTGGTTTTTCCAAGTCCCGGCGGGCCGTAAAGAAGGACGTGATCGAGCGTTTCTTTACGTTTTTTCGCGGAATGCATAAAAACTTTCAGGTTTTCTTTTACCTTGTTTTGTCCGACGTAGTCTTCCAGCCTTTTGGGACGCAAAGCGTTTTCCGCTTCGTCGAAATCGAGCCGTTCGCTCGCAACAAGCCGTTCGGTTCTATCGGCGGACAGATCGGGCGGCGTATATTTGGTGGAAGAAATGTAAAATTGTTCGTCTGCCATATTTTTCTCCGATATTAGTTAAGACTGCGCAAACTTAAAGCGATGAGTTCTTGCAAATCGCGCGCTTTCGGTCTTGCGGCTTTAACCGCTTTGACCGCTTCGTTCTGCGTAAATCCGAGACCGCGTAACGCGTAAATAGCGTCTTCGGAATCTTTGTCGAGTTCTTCTTTGGTTTGTTCGATCGCAATTCCTTCGATTGCGGCGTCGATAGCCGCTTCCGCTGCGGCGTCCAAACTTTCTTTAAGTTCGAGAACGATTCTTTCCGCTGTTTTCTTGCCGATACCTTTGATTTTCGATAAGGTTTTTACGTCGGCGTTTATTATCGCTACCATAAGTTTGTTAAGTTCTATTCCCGAAAGAATGCTGAGCGCCGCTTTCGGTCCCACTCCGCTTATTGTGATAAGTTTCAGAAACATATTTTTTTCTTCTTTGGTATAAAAACCGTAAAGAAAAACGCCGTCTTCGCGAACGTTAAGATACGTATACAGTTGTACGAACGAATTGTTGCCTATTTGCGTCAGCGTCGTAGAACTTACGAAAATTTCGTATCCTATTCCGCCATTGTCGATAACGACCGTTCCGTCGCTTTTATCCGCTACCTGACCTTTAACGTAACCTATCATCTGTTTTAACCGCCCTTTTATATTCCGAAAAGCGAAGAAGTTCTTGCTACCTGAGCGTGAGTAATCGCCGCAGCCAAAGCGTCCGCAGCGTCGTCGGGTTTAGGAACTTCGTCAAGTTTCAAAAGAACTTTGACCATATACTGAATTTGTTTTTTTTCGGCTTTGCCGTAACCGGTAAGTGCCTGTTTGATTTGCATCGGGGTGTACTCGAAAAGATTTTTGCATTTTTTGTACACCGTAAGCAAAATCGCTCCGCGCGCTTCCGCTACCGCTATTGCCGTTTTTTGGTTGTTTTGGAAAAATAATTCTTCGATAGCCACCGCTTCGGGGTTATACTTGTCGATGATGTAGTCGAATGCGTCCGCAATAACTTTTAATCGTTTCGGTAAAGAATCTTCTTTCGGAGTTTGAATAACGCCGTATTCGACGGGTATGATTTTGTTGCCCGCTCTAGAATCTATTACGCCGAAACCGACCGTCCCGTACCCGGGGTCGATACCTAGAATTATCATAAATGATATAATAAACTTTTTTATGAGAAAAGTCAAACCAAATGTACGTCGGGTTATTTTATAACGGTTACTCGGCTTGAAAAAAATTTTTTATATTGTCGACGCGAATTTTCGTTTGCAAAAAACAACGCAAAAATTTAAGATATGCGAGAAAATGCAGTTTATAATATTTCGTAAAGTTTGTTTTTTATTTCGGGGAAATCGGTAATTTTTCGTTCCGTTCTTTCGGGCAATTCTTTTTCGTAAACGATGTTTCCGTCCGTAATTACGACTATTTTATCCGCAAGAAGCAATGCTTCGTCGATGTCGTGCGTAACGAAAACCGTAGTTTTTTTATCGTTTTCGTACATACGTAAAAAAATATCGAGTATGCGTTTTTTCAAAGAGTAATCCAACCCTTTGAACGGTTCGTCCATAAGGAGAAGTTTGGCAGGATATGCGAACGCTCTGGCGAGCGATACTCTCTGCGCCATTCCACCGCTCAGCGAAGACGGATATTTTTTTATACTGTCGGTTAATTCCACTTTGGCAAGAATTTCATCTACTATTTTTTTTCTTGTTTTCTTGTCGAGAAAGGCTTTTTTAAGAAAAAAATCCACGTTGTTTTCTACCGTTAAATGCGATAAAAGTAATGGGTCTTGGAATATATAACTTATTTCGTCCGTTTGTCCTTCGATTGTGCCGGAAAACTTCACTTCGTTACTTAATATTCTTAAAAGCGTTGTTTTTCCGCAACCGGACGGTCCGAGTACGGCGGTAATTTTTTTATC
>ERZ779888.2500-NODE-2500-length-15019-cov-3.045977_pt1 | contig 15019 bp, 6 predicted proteins | sample MGYA00511245_ERZ779888 | MGnify/ENA primary metagenome ERZ779888 (study PRJEB29588, sample SAMEA2155255) | human gut metagenome | biome: human gut; feature: human-associated habitat; material: faeces | place: Denmark | collected 2008/2010 ... | reverse complement strand
CGCAGTGCTCATCTTAGGAGTTTCTTCGAAACTCCGGTATGCGCAGAAATCATGCGCAATTATTATGAAATTACGAATGTGAGCAGAATGGAAGGAAGGTGGCATATGAAAAAGAAAAAAAGAATTGCGGTGTTAGTAGCAATTGCGCTTGCTGTGCCGGGGGTGGGGAATTGGGATCGCCAGGCGGCAGATGCGATGACTGCTGACACCGCACAGAGCTCTGTAGCAGATATAACCGAATCAGCCAATCAAGCAGAGCTATATCATAAAGTATACAAGGAAAATACGGCGGGCCATATTTCCTATTCGCTGCAGGATGATACAGGCAATACGTTATCTAGGTATACATCGTCTGCTGCGGCTAAGAATAAACGCTCCATGGCACTTCCAGCGAGCTATGATCCGCGTGGAACAGAGCAGGAAACGCCAATTCGCAATCAGCAGGATACAGGTGCCTGTTGGGCGTTTGGAGCATTAAAAGCGTTGGAATCTGATTGTCTGATGAAGGGGATCTTAACCAAAGATACTGCGGATCTGTCCGAAAATCACTTGGCATGGTACGCCTATCATGCCCTGGATGATACGACCAGTCCATTGTATGGTGATCATATGTCGCGTGACTATGTTTCTGATAGAGCAAGTTATAATAAAGGTGGAAATGCAGATGTTGCACAGGCTGTCTTAGCAAACAAATGGGGGGCTGTGGCAGAGAGTGAGGCTCCCTTTGATACGGCTTCTAATATGGCATCTGTCATGAAAAATGCGGCATCCTCGCTACGTACACAGTCGTTAATCCAGTTGACAGACTCCGAATGTTATGATCCATATCTGGCAAGCGATATCACATCAAGAAATGAGATCAAGGAAGCAATATTGACGCATGGGGCAATGGATGTGGCGTTGTATTATAATCCGAATCTGTCCAGTCGTTATTACAAGGAGACGAATGGTGTGTACGCCAGTTATGCTTACGACATGATGGGGATTGATCAGGCAAATCATTGTGTCACAATTGTCGGCTGGGATGATGATTTTAATAATTTCAGCAAGGATGCTCCGGAATCCGGGGCGTGGCTGATCGCAAATAGCTATGGTACCAATTACTCCAAAGATGAAAATGGGTATTTCTGGGTATCTTATTATGATCCATCACTTTGTGAATATTACACATTTGAAGGTGTTTCGGCAGATACCTACCAGACCATCTTTCAATATGATGGCAATGGTTGGAACAATTCGCTCCGTTCGCCGGAAGAAGTGAGGACCGCCAATGTGTTTACAGCAGATGGATCACAGCAGTTACAGGCAGTTGCTTTTTATACAGTACAGGAGGATCAGCCATATACAGTAGATATTTATCGTTCTGTATCAGGGAAAGATCCAACCAACGGAACGCAGATCAAAGAAGCGAGTGTGAGTGGCAACTTTGCCAAAACAGGCTATCATACGGTACAGATTCCGAAAGAGGTTCGCGTTGCAGATGGCGAGAAGTTTTCGGTGGTTATTACATATGCGACCGTGGATGATTCTGCCTGCGTTCCGCTAGAGGGACAAAATGATCCGCAGAATGGACACTGTTATAGTGCCTCAGCGGGACAGAGTTATACTTATTTCGCGGAAGATGCTAAGTGGTATGACAATACGGCGATATATGTAGATGGTGTGCAATATGATCTGAATAATGCCTGCATCAAAGTATTTGGCAACCCTGCTGACGAACCGGTGGCAACACTAACGCCTACAGCAACACCTACGGTAGCACCTGTGGTGCTGCCGCCAACAAAACCATCGACGTCAGGCACACCGATATCGACAACAAAACCATCGACGTCAGGTGCGCCGACATCGACAGCAGCACCTTCGGATGCGACAGAACAACCGAAACGGACGGTTTCACCAAATGCTGGTGGCCGTTATCAGACCAAGATTAAGGCGAAAGTCAAATATACGATCGGAAAAGGTGAGAAGATCACTCTTCCGGTGACTGTTACCGGCGGTTCGGTGCAGGCAGCAGTTAAGTGGACCAGCTCAAATACGAAGGTTGCCAAGGTAACGAATAATGGCGTGGTTAAAGGGTGCAAAAGAGGGACGGCCAAAATCGTTATTCAGACGGTAGACGGCAAGAAAAAGACCATACGTGTCACAGTAAAAAAGGCGCCTAAGAAAATAAAGATTACCGCTCAAAAGGCAAAAATAAAAAAAGGAAAAACGTTACAGACAAGGACAATATTAAGCAAGGGGAGTGCGAGTTATAAACTGCGTTTTGTGTCATCCAATAAGAGGATAGCAACGGTAAACAGTACCGGAAAAATCAAGGCAAAAAGACGAGGGACAGTGCGTATTTATGTATACACGTATAATAATAAAAAGTCTCAAATAAAGATCAAAATTGTTTGAGAAAATCCCTTGACATCGCCCTCATAATGTTAGACAATGGGCTTGGTGAATTTAAGGAGTTATGAGAAATTCTCCCATTATAATATTATTAAGTGAAACGAAAGAATGGAGATGATGATGTGTTCGGTTTTGGACAGTTAATAGGAATCTTAAAGAAGAATCCTAAGAAGATCGTATTTACAGAGGGTGAAGATCCACGTATTTTGGAGGCATCTTCCCGATTACTTGCAAGCTATTTCCTGCACCCTATTTTGATTGGTGATGAGAAACGTATTGCGGACGCTGCAGAGGAAAGTGGATTTAACATTCGCGGTGCAGAGATCATTGATCCGGAGAAGTTTGACAAGATAGATGAAATGGTGGAGTTATATTGTGAGCTTCGTAAGAAGAAAGGTGTCACACCGGATCAGGCAAGAGAAATACTGAAGCAGGCTAACTATTTTGGAACAATGTTGGTAAAGATGGGATTTGCAGATGCACTGCTTGGTGGTGCAACATATTCAACAGCAGATACTGTTCGTCCTGCTTTGCAGTTGATCAAGACAAAACCTGGAAATAATCTGGTTTCTTCCTGTTTTATTCTTGTTCGTCCAAGTGCTACCGGTGATAATGAAGTACTTGCTATGGGCGATTGTGCGATCAATATTAATCCTACGGAAGACGATCTGGTCGAGATCGCAGGAGAAACAGCGAAATGTGCCCGTATCTTTGATGTAGATCCTAAGATAGCATTCCTTAGCTATTCCACACACGGATCCGGTAAGGGCGAGGCAGTAGATAAGATGCGAAATGCAGCACAGAAGACCAAGGAGAAGTATCCGGATCTCCCAATCGATGGAGAGCTTCAGTTTGATGCAGCAGTATCTCCTCGTGTGGCACGCACGAAGTGTCCGGAGTCTACAGTAGCCGGTCATGCGAATACCTTTATTTTCCCAGATATCAGTGCCGGAAATATCGGTTATAAGATTGCACAGCGTATGGGTAATTTTGATGCGTATGGTCCGATTTTGCTTGGACTGAATGCACCGGTTAATGATCTGTCACGTGGTTGCAATGCATCAGAGGTATATTCGATGGCAATCATCACAGCTGCGCTGGCTGACAGCGATCATGGTGAGGAAGCATAATTTAAACAAGCTTTTATGTGTATTATATGATCCATGAGTTTTGCTGAAAAAGCGTATTACAAAATGTAGTGTATCATAAATTAAAATCAAAAATCCTATTTTTCCTTTTCCATTCGTATTAGAATGGTGGCATATAATTGCCTGATAAAAGGGAAGATAGGATTTTTTTGTCGGTGCAAATATATACTAATTCATGTATAATAATGATAACTCTCAGAGAAAAATAAATGACGATGAAAGCAGATGAATAGGAGAGGAGAAGGTTATTATGTTTCATGCGAATTACCCGGTTATTGGAATACAGGAATGTTATCCGGTTTATTTGACCGGGATAGGGATATCAGATCCGGAATTTCACACGCATCGCGAGGAAGGATTAATATCTCATCAAATATTATTTACAATGTCGGGCAAAGGAAAAATAATTGTTGGTGATAAGGAATACACAGCCGGTAAAGGCAGTATTTTTTATATAGCTTCCGGTGAGTCGCATACATATTATCCAATCGATGGTGACTGGACAACATATTGGGTGGTCTTTCGTGGGGATTCTTTGGATGCTATGATGGCACGCTTAGGGTTTGGACGTTATGTTGTAAAAACGATCAATGATATTACAGAAGTCAAAAAGCTTTATGATCAGATTGCGGCTGCTGCAAGAGAACCGGGAGATGGTGCAGGACACTGCTCAATGTTAGTTTATCAATACATTTTGCTTATGCATAAATTATTAATCGTACAACAGGAAAATCGCACAGGAACAGTGGTTGATAATGCCATAGTGTTTATGGAAAAGAATTATAGAGATGATATTAGTTTGCAGACGTTGGCATCTGTTTGTGGGATATCTACCCAGCATTTTTGTCGAGTATTCCATGATAAAATTGGCATGAGGCCAATGGAGTATTTGGCAAGGAAACGTATCGGCAGTGCAAAAGTCGCATTACTGGATACCAATGCGCCGATTGCGCAGATCGGAAGACGGGTAGGGTATAAGGATGCTAATTATTTTGGAATTGTATTCAAAAAATACGAAGGGATCTCTCCGAGAGAATACAGAAATAGTCATAATCACATAGGATAAAAAGTATGTAGTAAGCACCACCTATGTACTAATATTTTAAGGGTTTGCAAAATATTTCAGATTGTAAAGAATTAAGGATGACGATTATAATACCTTGTGAGTAGTAAGTATAACAATTTATACGGAAGGAGCAAGGTATGAGAAAAAAATGGGGAAACCGAATAGGTGCCATTGTTTTGGCATGTGCACTTACGATGAGTGGCTTACCGGTGCAGTCGATCAGTACATCGACGCGGAAGGCTTATGCGGCTGCGAAGTCTGAAACGGAGAAGCAGGATGTTTCACAGCCTGAAACGAAAATGGGTAATGTTGTTTTGAATGGAAATGATATCGCCGTAAATAATGTGAATGGTCTTACCTATAAAGGCTTTGGCATGCTTAGCGGTAATTCTACCAGTGATCTGCTAATGGATTATAAGGCAGAGCAGCCAAAGGCATATGCGGAGCTTATGCAGTATTTGTTTGGCGGTAATTATCCAATCATGAATCATGTAAAATTGGAAATGGGAAATGATCGTAATACATCAACAGGACCGGAATCTTGCACAAAGAGAACAGAAAAAGAGAAGGCAAATGTGTTGCGTAATCCAGGATGGCAGTTAGCTGCTGATGCTAAGAAGATCAATCCTAAAATCAAAGTGAGTATATTGCGCTGGGAAGCTCCGGTGTGGGCAGGAACAGATGAAAAGATTTATCAATGGTACAAAGAGACAATTTTAGACGCGTATGAAAAGTACGGCTATATGGTCGATTATATTAATCCGAATATCAATGAAAAATGGGATGTGGACAGCGATGTAGCGTTTACCAAAAAGTTTGCAAAATGGATCGCGGCAGAAACCAAAGAAACGATTCCGGATGAGAAAGCACTTGCGTTGTATCATAAGATCAAATTAGTTGTTTCGGATGAAGCCGGAACAGCGTCTGATAGCGTTGTGGAGTCCATGAAATCGGACAGTGATTTTTATAATTCGGTAGATGTTGTTGGATACCATTACAGTCCATGGGATGATTCCAATGGTGGAATGAAATGGCTTGCACAGACCAAAGATAAAGAGGTATGGAATAGTGAGGCACAGGCTACATTTTCCAATTCAGCATTTCGTCCTTCTAATAATGTGAAAGATCCAACGACAGAGGGAACAGGTCTTGGAGGAACCGGCAGTGCACTGGAAATGGCGAATACATTTATCAAAGGTTTTGTACAGTCCAGAAGATCGCATGTGATCTATCAGCCGGCAATTGGATCATTTTATGAGGGAGCACAGTTTTCCTTCAAGGAATTAGTGAGTGCGCGTGATCCGTGGTCAGGCTGGATCCATTATGATGCCGGATTACTCATGCTTGCACATATAAGCAAATTTGCAGTAACCGGCTGGGAAAATGAGGATAATACAGCGGGAATCTGGCGTGCTGTACCGCAGGCAAGTAAATGTACTGCGGATGGAACGAATCCGGTAAATGGACGTAACGGCGGAGAAAATTATATGACACTGGCATCTCCTGCCAAGGACAATTTCTCGACAATGATCGTTAATGATAGTGAATATCCAATGGAATATAAGATCCAAACTGAGAATATGAAGCTTGCTGAAGATCAGAATTTGGAAATATGGGAAACACGTGCGGCAGATGATGGTGCTTTTAATGAAAATTATATGAAATGCATCGGTACAGCGAAAGCAGATGATAATGGAGTCTATACGGTAAAGGTTAAACCATATTCTGCAGTGACAGTTACTACGCTGCAAGTTGCAGACGATGAAGAGCATACGAAGGCTCTTCCTGTCGAAGGTGAAAGAGTGGTATTGGATACGGATCGTACCGGAAGTAAACAGGACGTCGAAAGTGATTATCTGTATGCAGATGATTTTGAGTATGCTGGGAAGACGGTTCCGGTGCTTGATGGCAAAGGTGGTTTTACCGGTGAGACGGAGGATTATATCCAGTCTCGTGGTGGTGATACCGGTGCAATGGCACGTTATACGCATACCATGAATGGTGCCTTTGAAGTATATAAGACGAAGTCTGGTGAACATGTACTGCGTCAGCAGACAGATATTACAGAGACCGGTGTGGGTGGCAGCTGGAATTCCGGTGCTCCGGTAACCTTGATTGGAGATTTTCGCTGGACAAATTACAAAGCCTCTGTGGATGTCTTATTTGAACGGGAAGATGTTAAAAATTATGCGGCTGTAGCAATACGAGAAATGGGTGGTTCTCATAATATTACATCTGCAAGCGGTTACACATTCAAATTATATCCGGATGGTAAATGGGAATTGTATCGTAAAGCCAAAAAAGTTGTGACCGGTACCTGTGATGCCAAAACACAGTTTGATGCAGGAGCAAATCAGTGGAATACGATCACGCTGGAAGGAAAAGGCAATACGATTAACGCATATGTCAATTATACGCTGGTTGGCAGTTATACAGATGAACAGCCTATCACTGCAGGACGAATAGCGTTAGGAAGTTCCAATGTATATACACAGTTTGACAATCTGGAGGTCAAAAAGCTGGACGGTTATGTACCGTATTGTACGGAATTGTTAGATAATATGGAACAATATGATCTGTCCGCACAGAAAAACACAAAACTTGAATACAATGACAAATGGCTGCACACGAACGGTCAGGGAATGTATGTATATCAGCGAAGTGTGTCCAAAAATACGGACAATGGAGCAACTCTTACGTATACCTTTACCGGAACAGGATTAGAAATCTTAGGAGAGATGAAAAAGACCTGTACTGTGCAGATGACTGTCGATGGAAAGCAGCAGGCGAAACAAGAAACACAAAAATCAGCTAATATGAATATGACAGTTGCAGTAACAGATCTTGCTTATGGAAAGCATGTAGTAACTGTAGAGGTATTAGATGGAACACTGGCAGTAGATATGGTTGGTATCTTAGGCGCTAAACATACACAAAAAGAACCGGATGTTCAGCCGACGAAACGTCCAAACGTTAAACCGACACAGACACCGTCCGTGCAGCCAACCGTAAAACCTACAGCTGCTCCGCAGCAAACGCCGAAAGCGGATCGTCCGAACAGCCCGAAAAGGGGAACAAAGGTCAATAAGAATATTGGAGTTTATCAAGTGACTAAGGCAGCAACAATGAAAAAAGCCGGAACTGTTAAGTTGTCCGGTTTGAACAAAAAGTACAAAAAAGCGGCTGCTTTGGTTATACCAGATAAGATCAAGATTGGAGCATATCAATATCGTATTACGGCAATTGGAACGAAGGCGTGTCAGGGCATTAAGGCTTCCAAAGTTACTCTTGGAAAAAATGTGAAAGAGATAGGAAAGTATGCATTCCGAAAAGCGAAAAATCTCAAGACATTTGTTGTAAAAGGAAAATTAACAAAGGTGTCCAAAAATGCGTACAAAGGATGTAAACACAAAATAAAATTAAAAGGTTCAACTGCAGCAGTGCGAAGAGCGAACCTGAAAAAATTAAAGAAAAGCGGTTATAAAAAATTCAGCCGCTAAAAAGGAGGAAAAAATATGAGATTACAAAAAACACACAAAATGATTTTGGCAGGTCTGCTTGCTGTAGCACTGACGATACCGGCAGCTACTGTGGTAAAGACCGTGCATGCGTCAGAAACACAGATTCCGTTTGCACAGAGTGAGGATGGAACAGTTCACGAAACCAGTTTTGATCTGGCGAGGGTATCTGACGAAGAGGAGTTAAGCAGCTATGAAAAAGACAATGGCAAGCATTGGGTTAAATTATTTTCAAAATTTGATGGAGAAAAAAATATTTTGGACGATGCACAGTTACCGGATGATACTGCGAAAGTAAAAGTAGTGTTTGACATTACAAATTATGATCTGGATAAAGCATATCCGCTTACTTGGGCAACAGGTATCGGAGGATGGGCATCTGGTAAGCCAACAGGGGTAACCATTGACCAGAGTGGTACTTATGAAGCAATACTTGATTTTGCTAGTGAGACCGATGGAATTGGAAAGACGATTTCAAGTGCTGATATTAGTGCGGCGTCTATCCAGCTTGTATTCCAACTGGGAGAGGCAAAGCAGGAAGACATCGCAAATACAAAGAAGATTCATGTAAACTTTAAGGCTTGCTATGCATATAGTGCATCCGACGAGGTGAAGGCAGCTCCGGTAGTACCAATTGTTGATGTTACACCGACTCCGGTTCCGACAACACCACAAGAAACACCTGCACCGACACCTGGGAATGCAGCAACACCAACGGCAACACCTGACACCAACAGCAAAAAGGTTATTCCAATTTCTAAAAAAACAAATAAAGCAAATGTTGTAAAGAAGATCAAAGCAACGAAAAAAACAGTTGTGATTAAAAAAGGAAAAACCAAGAAAGTAACATTTAAGCTGACAACAGCACTCAAAAATACGAAAACAACAGATAAGATCAAGAGTGTAAAATTATCTGGAAAAAACAAGGCTAAAGTACTGAAGAAAACCTTAGGGAAAAAGACTTGTACGATTAAAGTAAAAGGTGTTAAGAAAGGCAAAAGTGTTCTGAAAATTAAGATTGGAAAGAAACAGGCGAAGGTAACGATCAAGGTAGTATAGTGTAACACGAAAATAGAAATAAAATGCAAACAAGCCCGGCTATTTAGTCGGGCGTTTGCAGATATATAAGATGATGTATGTCAGAATGGAGGATTAGGATGAAAAAAATATGGGGAAAGCGAATAGGCACTGGTGTACTTGCAATATCGCTGATGCTTAGCAGTTTACCGACACAATTGTCGATTGCATTACCACATAAGGCAAAGGCGGCGGATACAGAGTTTAAGAGTGAGGCATTTGATTACGGAAAACTGCCGGATTCTACGGCAGCTAAGATTACGAGAAAATCTCTTACCGGCAGAGAATGGACAGGAGAGGATAATAATTTAGATATTACTTCGGTGAATACATTGCCGGATAGTTCTAATTTGGTTCCGTATGCAGATATTGCATCTGCATATGCCGGTGCCAAAGATTATGCAAGAGACAAGTCGTCGTATTACCAGTTACTTACCGGAGAGGGACAGGACTGGGATCTGACCGTATTTGATAATCCGGCAAAAGCAGAAGCAGCCGGTGCATTCCAAAATACGGACTATAAGATGGATGCGAAAGATGGCTGGAAAAAGGTTACTCTTCCGGCCAGCTGGACAAGCTATGGATTCGATCATTCAATCTATACGAATTCAGCGATGCCATTTGAAGAAAGTACAGAGTTTCCATTGGCACCAACGAAGAAAAATCCCGTGGGTCTTTATCGTAAAACTTTCACGGTGAAAGATTCTATGCTGCAAAAGAATGGAAAGGTTTATATTACTTTAGGTGGAGTAGAGTCGGCATATTATCTATATATTAATGGAAAGGAAATCGGTTATAGTGAGGATAGTTATGATCCACACACATTTGATATTACAGATGCATTGAATGATCCGGGTAAGGAGAATGTACTTGCCGTAAAGGTATATAAGTTCTGCGATGGAACATGGATGGAAGATCAAGACATGATCTATGATGGCGGAATCTTCCGCGATGTATATTTGACAAGTACACCTACAGTGCATGTACAGGACTATACATTAGCGACAGATTTGTCAGACGATTATTCTACAGCTGATCTTAAAGTGAAAATGCAGACGATCAATGATTCTGCAACAGAATCATCGAACATGGCCGCGCAGCTTAATTTGTATGATGATCAGGGAAATTTATGTGCTACAACGCAGGAAGATATTGCAGCAATCGCATCCGGTAAACAGACGGAGACGTCACTGCAGATGCAGATTACAGATCCAAAACTTTGGGACAGTGATCATCCAAACCTGTATACAATGGTATTATCTTTGTATGATAAAAGCTCCAAACTTCATTACGAAAGTGTGAGTCAAAATGTAGGATTTCGTAAGTTGACTTTTACATCGACAAAAGTGACAAATGATGGAAAGTATAACAATGCAACCGACCATTATGATACCGTTAAATTAAATGGGAAACGACTTCTTATCAAAGGCGTGAATCGACATGACACCGATCCGGAAACCGGCAAATATATTTCCAAAAAGGTGTATGAAAAAGATATTATGTTGATGAAACAGAATAATATCAATGCAATCCGTACATCGCATTATCCAAATGATGATTATATGTATTATCTATGCGATAAATATGGACTGTATCTAATGTGCGAATCGAATAATGAATCGCATGCATTGATCACAGATGAGGATGCAATAGCAACACTTGAAAAGGCTGCAATGACAAGACAGACTGCTTCGTACGAAAGATTTAAGAATACGACAAGCAACTTGTTTTGGTCTATTGGTAACGAAAGCTCTCAAGGATGGACACAAAGAGATGGTAATTACGCTAACGGCGCATTTGCACATATGGTGCAGTATTTTAAGGATCGCGACGATAGCAGAATGCTTCACTATGAAGGTATGAGTGGTGGAGACAAAGGCTCTACGGCAATTGATATGATAAGTCATATGTATTATACACCGGACAGCATTATCGGTTATGGTACAAGTAAGAGTCAAATGCCGTTCTTGCTGAATGAGTATGATCATGCAATGGGTAATGCGGTCGGCAATTTAAGCGATTATTGGGATGTTATCCGCCAATATGATAGTATGCTTGGAGGCTTTATTTGGGATTGGGTAGATCAGTCCAGAAAAGTCAAGATCGGAGAAAAAGATTGGAATTATTATAGCAGTAAAGATGCTCATCAGAGCGGTTTGAATCAGTTAGATGGATACTTCCTGGGATACGGTGGTGACTGGGGCGACACCGGCGGAGACGAAAACTTCTGCCAAAATGGTCTTGTGTCTGCAGATCGCGACCCACAGCCAGAGTTGAAGGAAGTGAAATATCAATACCAGAGCTTTTGGTTTAAATCCGATCAGGATAAGTTGACAAATAATGAATTAACGGTAAGCAACGAAAGTATTTCTGCAAAATTGTCCGAGTATGATGTGACATGGGAATTGCAGGAAAATGACCGGATCATTTCACAGGGAACACTGAATGATGAAGTTCTTCCGAAAGAGGAGAAAAAGATCACGGTTCCTTATGTGATGCCGGAACAGCTTAAGTCTGGTGCAGATTATTATCTTAATATTCATGTAAAGACAAAAGAAGATTCAGACTGGGCGAAGGCAGGTTACGAAGTTGCATATGCGCAATTCACCATTGATGCTAAAAGTACAAAAGTGGCACATACTTTGAATGGAAAGAATGTGCAGATCAAGAAGCAGAGCCATTATTTTATAGTATCCGGCAAAGACTTCCGGTTCAAATTGAATTTGGATACGGGATTACTGGAGTCCTATTATTACAAAGACCAATTGCTCATGAAGGAAGGTCCGAAGCCTAATATTTCCAGAGCAAAGCTTGACAATGATTCTTCTCATTTCAAGGATATAATGAGTTATCTGACATTAGATGGCGAACCAACGGTGGGAAAGAGTACAGATGGTAATTATATGCTTACCACGAAATGGAATTCTTCCTATCTGTTGGACAGCAAAACAAAGACTCCGGGAACGATAGAAATGAGTTATTTGATCGAAGATACTGGGGCGGTAACGGTACGTATGAAACTCGACTTTACGAAAACAAAAGTCAAGAAGTTTATTAAAGTTGGAACACGATTGTCGCTTGCGAAAGGGACAGAAAATGTCTCTTGGTATGGAAATGGTGATGATGAAAGTTACTGTGACAGACAGACTTATACGAGGGTAGGAGCATATACTTCTACGGTTAATAAGATGTTCTATCCATTTGCAAAACCTCAAGATTGTGGAAATCTGACAGGTGTGAAATGGATCCGTCTTGACAATGAAACAAATGGAATCGGAATGTTGATCTGTGGCAATGAGGATGTCAATGCATCTGCTTTACATTTCATGACAGAGCAGCTCGACAAAGCAAAACATGTCAACGAGTTAAAGCCACTTACCAAAACATTTGTCACTGTCGATGCTGCAGTCAGCGGAACAGGTAATGCGTCTTGTGGATTTGATACGTTAGATCCATACTTGGTGAAAAACAACAAAGTGTATGACTATCGTTACACATTGGTACCGGTCAGCAATACGGATGACAGCATGACTGCTGGTAAGGAGTACAGGGATCAGACATTTGATATGGATCAGGTTTCTTATGAAAAAGTTGATCCGGTGGTGACAGACGGAGAGCCTGCAGCTGATCCGGTCGATGAGGATGAAGCAATTTTGAATCCGCCGAAAGAAGATGATAACAACGGTGGAAATAATAGTGGCAGTAATACAGGAAACAATACCGGAAATAACACTGGAAATACTGGAAACAATAATACCGGTAATAACGGTGGCAGCATAAATAATGCCGGGAAAAAAACAGACTGCTAAAGCTCCGAAGAAGGTTACAAAGATCAAAGTGAAGAAGCTGAAAAAGGCATTATCACTTCGCTGGAAGAGTCAGAAAAATGTGACCTATCGTATTGCGTACAGTACAAGCAAAAAGAAACTGTCCAAGATAAAGAACGGAAAACTCAAAGCCGTAAAGGGAACGAAGGTTATCAAGGTGACAAGCGCCAAAAAGACCATTAAGAAATTGAAAAAATCTAAGAAATACTATCTTAAGATTTGTGCTGTCAGTAAAAATGGAAAAAATATTGGCAAGTGGTCCGGTGTTATTTCAGCAAAGACGAAATAATGTTGTGAATTTCGTATCATGATACGGTAAAATTTGAGAAGATACCTTAGAAACAGATGATTTTTAGGAGTCCTTCTGTTATAATGAGTCAGGCGCTGTGAGCGTTACTCTTTATAACAGAAAGGACTCATTTTGTTATGAATGAAACATTTATGAAAGAAAAACCGGTATTTTCATTGTTGGTATCGATGGCATTTCCAATGGTGATATCGATGCTTGTCAATTCTTTATATAATATTGTGGATAGTTATTTTGTCGCTAAGATCAGTGAAGACGCGATGACGGCACTATCACTCGTATTTCCGGTACAGAATTTTATCAATGCTGCCGGTATTGGTTTTGGCGTTGGAATGAATGCGGTTATCAGTTTTTATTTGGGTGCAAAGGATTATGAAAAAGCAGATATGGCAACGACGCAGGGACTGCTTTTGTCGGCAGTGCACGGTGTGCTTTTGACCATAGTTAGTATTGAGATCATGCCGTTTTTTCTGCGTTTATTTACCGGATCAGAAGCGGTTGCAGCTTTAGGAATACAGTATTCCGATATTGCATTTTCTTTTGCTTTGGTCGTCTCGCTCAGCATGGCATTTGAGAAGATCTTTCAGGCAGTGGGGCGTATGAAAGTGACAATGATCAGTTTGCTGATCGGCTGCTGCACCAATATTGCATTAGATCCTGTCCTGATTTTTGGACTGGGATTTTTTCCGAAAATGGGGATCAGAGGTGCTGCGCTTGCTACGGGGATCGGACAGGTATTAACGCTGTGCGTTTATTTCGTAATCTGTAAAATACGGCCATTGTCGGTACATGTGAGAAGAAGTTATTTACGGCCGGATAAACATATGGTCGGAAAGTTGTACGCGATCGGCATTCCTGCGACTTTAAATATGGCGTTGTCTTCCGTGTTGATCTCTGCACTGAATGCAATTTTGGCAGTGTATTCCGAAGCCTATATTTTAGTACTTGGGATCTATTATAAGCTGCAGACATTTTTATATCTGCCGGCGAATGGCATTACCCAAGGGATGCGTCCGCTGATCGGTTATAATTACGGTGCGGGAGAACACAAGCGTGTGAAAAAGATCTTTGAACTTGTTCTTGTAATGAATGGTTTGATCATGTTAGGTGGAACGGTGATCTGCATGACGATCCCGGCAACTTTAATGGGACTGTTTACGCATACTCCGGAGACGATCCGTGTTGGAGAAACAGCACTTCGATTGATCAGTGCAGGATTTCTAACATCTGCGATCTCTGTGACAGCCTCCGGGGCATTAGAAGGATTAGGGAAAGGAATGCAATCGTTAGTAATCTCGTTGTGCCGTTATATTGTGATCATTATTCCGGCAGCGATGTTGTTGAGTTACGCAATAGGAGCGACGGGAGTATGGCATGCGTTTTGGATTGCAGAAGGATTGACGGCGATCATCTCTATGTTAGTATTTCGGCATTGCAAAGCATATTAACCCAAGGTATAATATTTTCAAAATGACACCAAGGCGGACAAAATGCGAATATGATTCGCAATGCACAGATATGCCTAATGATTGGAAGTATAAGATTGTATAGGCGTGGAGGATAGTTATGATTCAGATTAGCGAGATTTTGGAACTGTCCCTATTTAAGGACTTTAAGATAATATGTGGGGAAAAATACCTTAATAATTTAGTGAATGCGACGGTTATTTTGGAGTATGAGAG
>ERZ779888.2499-NODE-2499-length-15019-cov-4.136661_pt1 | contig 15019 bp, 16 predicted proteins | sample MGYA00511245_ERZ779888 | MGnify/ENA primary metagenome ERZ779888 (study PRJEB29588, sample SAMEA2155255) | human gut metagenome | biome: human gut; feature: human-associated habitat; material: faeces | place: Denmark | collected 2008/2010 ... | reverse complement strand
TACTCGACAAGAAATAGCGATTGAAGCGGTCCCGCCCGCCCACCCACGAAAAAGAAGACGGCTTTAATTTGCAAGAAGTAGTTTTTTGCGTTTAAGAGCCGAAAAGCGGAAAAGAAAGAAAACAGTTTACTTACAAGGAGAAACCCGATGAAAGAAACGTGCGGCAAAGTTATTAAAGTAAGCGGACCGCTTATAGTCGCAAGCGGAATGAGCGAATGTAAAATGTTCGACGTGGTAAGGGTGTCGGAGTCGCGGTTGATAGGCGAAATAATCGAACTTCGCGGCGATAAGGCGTCCATACAGGTATACGAAGAAACCGACGGAATAGGACCGGGAGAGAACGTATATTCGACGGATATGCCGTTGTCGGTAGAACTCGGACCCGGACTTATCGAGTCGATATTCGACGGGATACAACGTCCGCTTGCAAGGCTCAGAGAAAAAAGCGGCGACAGAATAGGCAGGGGCGTGGAAGTTAGCGCACTCGACCATAATAAAAAATGGAAGTTTAATCCTACCGCAAAAGTCGGCGACGTACTGGAGACGGGCGACGAGATAGGCTACGTTCGGGAAAACAACTTCGTTCGTCATAAAATTATGGTACCGCAAGGAAAAGGCGGCGTGCTGAAAGAAGTTTTCGAAGGCGAGTTTACCGTCGACGACACGGTGGCGGTTATTACCGGCGCGAAAGGCGACGAAAAAATAACGATGTTGCAGCGTTGCCCCGTAAGAAAGGGAAGAGAGTACAAAGAAAAACTTTCGCCCAAAGTTCCGCTCGTGACGGGGCAGAGAGTTATCGACACGCTGTTTCCGATTACAAAAGGCGGCGTGGCGGCCGTTCCCGGACCATTCGGCAGCGGAAAGACCGTCGTTCAGCACCAACTTGCGAAATGGGCGGACGCGGATATTATCGTTTACGTCGGTTGCGGAGAACGAGGCAACGAGATGACGGACGTTCTTAACGAATTCCCCGAACTTATCGACCCTAAAACGGGCGAACCTCTGATGAAGAGAACCATTCTCATAGCAAACACTTCCGATATGCCGGTTGCGGCAAGAGAAGCGAGCATATACACCGGCATTACCATTGCCGAATACTTCCGCGATATGGGGTATAACGTCGCTATAATGGCGGATTCCACTTCGAGATGGGCGGAAGCGTTGCGCGAAATGAGCGGACGACTGGAAGAAATGCCCGGCGAAGAAGGATACCCGGCGTATCTCGGCAGCAGACTTGCCGAGTTCTACGAAAGGGCGGGGATAGTTAAAGTAATGGGCAGTAAAGGCATTACGGGCAGCGTAACGGCGATAGGCGCGGTCAGCCCTCCGGGCGGCGACCTGAGCGAACCGGTAAGTCAGGCGACCTTGCGTATAGTTAAAGTTTTCTGGGGACTTAGTTATGCCCTTGCTTACAAACGTCACTTCCCGGCAATCGACTGGTTGCAAAGTTATTCGTTGTACTCGGACAGACTGGGCGAATGGTACACCGAAAACGTGAGCGAAGACTGGAACAGGCTCAGAGCGAAGTGTATGACGATTTTGCAGGAAGAAGCAAACCTTGAAGAAATCGTCAGGCTCGTCGGTATCGACGCGCTCGGCAGCGTCGACAGACTGACGATGGAAACGGCGAAAATGATAAGGGAAGACTATTTGCATCAGAACGCTTTCCACGAAGTTGACACCTACACGTCGCTCGAAAAACAAAGAAGAATGATGAATCTTATTCTGGAATACTACAGAAAAGGAACGGACGCTTTGGCGGAAAACGTGGATATCGAAGATATAATAGAATTGCCGGTAAGGGAAAAAATCGGCAGAGCGAAGTATATCGAAGAAAAAGACCTTGCTCGTTTCGACGAAATCGAAACGGAATTGCAAAACGAAATCGCGCAACTCATCGGTTAGGAGAGCAAAATGATTAAAGAATACAAGACGATCAGAGAAGTAGTCGGACCGCTTATGCTCGTAGACGGCGTGGACGGCGTTAAGTACGACGAACTCGTCGAAGTCGAACAGGACAACGGCGAAATCCGCAGCGGAAAAGTACTCGAAGTAAACGGCGATAAAGCGCTCGTACAGTTGTTCGAAGGTTCGTCCGGACTGAAAATATCCACCGCAAAAGCAAGATTTTTAGGCAAAAGTATAGAACTTGCCGTAAGCGAAGATATGCTCGGAAGAGTTTTCGACGGTATGGGCAGACCGAAAGACGGCGGCGCGCCGATTATCCCTAAGATGAGAATTAACGTAAACGGACAACCGATTAACCCCGTTGCGAGAGATTACCCGGACGAGTTTATACAAACGGGCATAAGCGCGATAGACGGGCTTAACACCCTTGTAAGGGGACAAAAACTTCCCGTTTTCAGCGCGTCGGGACTTCCGCACGCAGAACTCGCGGCACAGATTGCCCGTCAGGCAAAAGTGCTTAACAGCGACAGCAAATTCGCAGTCGTGTTCGCCGCAATCGGTATTACTTTCGAAGAAGCGGACTATTTTATTTCCGACTTCCGCAAAACGGGCGCAATAGACAGAGCGGTATTGTTTATGAACCTGGCAAACGACCCGGCGATCGAAAGAATATCCACTCCGAGAATGGCGCTTACCTGTGCGGAATACCTTGCGTTCGAATGCGATATGCACGTTCTCGTCATTATGACGGACATAACCAACTATTGCGAAGCGTTGCGTGAAGTCAGCGCGGCAAGAAAAGAAGTTCCCGGAAGAAGGGGTTACCCCGGTTACCTTTACACCAACCTTGCCACTCTTTACGAAAGAGCGGGAAGAATAAGGGGTAAAAAGGGAAGCATAACGCAAATACCGATCCTTACGATGCCGGAAGAAGACAAAACTCACCCCATACCCGACCTTACCGGGTATATTACCGAAGGGCAAATAATACTGAGCAGAGAACTATATAAAAGGGGCGTAGTTCCGCCGATAGACGTTCTTCCGTCGCTCAGCCGTCTTAAAGACAAAGGTATAGGGCAAGGAAAAACAAGAAAAGACCATTCGGACACGATGAACCAACTGTTCAGCGCATACGCAAGGGGAAAGGAAGCGAAAGAACTTGCCGCAATTTTAGGCGAAGCCGCGCTTACCGCAACCGACAAAAGATTCGCTCTGTTTGCCGACGAATTCGAAAAACGATACGTCAGTCAAGGTTTTAACAAGAACAGAAGCATAGAAGAAACGCTCGATTTAGGCTGGGAACTGCTCCATATTTTGCCGAGAGCGGAACTGAAAAGAATACGCGACGCATATCTCGAAGAGTTTTACGACAAGCAATAACGCCGCTTCCACCCGCCCGCCCCGCGGCGAAAGAAAAGATAAAAGGTAAAAGATGACAAGGCTGAACGTTAATCCTACGCGTATGGAACTAAGACGGTTAAAAACCCGTCTGAAAACCGCCACGCGCGGACACAAACTTCTTAAAGACAAATCCGACGAAACCATAAGACGGTTTATGATTTACGTACGCGAGAATAAAGTTCTTCGAAAAGAAATAGAAGAAGAACTTGCAATTTGTATGCGTAATTTTATGCTTGCCGGCGCGGTTACTACCGAACAGGTAATGGAAGAAGCGGTAGAAATGCCGGGTACGAGCATTAAAATCGAAACGGGCAAAAACAACGTAATGGGAGTGGAAGTTCCTACGCTTAAAATCGTCGAAGGGGATAAAAAAGAACTGTACCCTTATTCTTTCGCGACGGTAAGCGGAGAACTCGACGAAAGCATAGCAAAACTTACCGAACTTATGCCAAAACTCGTTCGTCTTGCCGAAGTGGAAAAAACCTGCGATATGCTCGCCGACGAAATCGAGAAAAACAGACGCAGAGTAAACGCTCTCGAATACGTGATCATTCCGCAAGTTACGGAAACGATCAAATATATTACGATGAAACTCGACGAAAACGAACGATCGAGCACGATACGACTTATGAAAGTCAAATCAATGCTCGGCGGCAGACAAAATCAAACCGAAAACAAGGAGTAAAGGATACCGAAATAAACATTACGGTTACTCTAATTAAAAGATAAAACTTAACCGCCGAACGAAAATGACGGCGGTTTTTCATAAGGAAGAAAAAATAAAATAGTAAAATAAAAGAAAACGGAACAAAATCGTTTTACAATCGATAAAAAAATATCTATAATGTAAGCGAAAAAAGTTCGATAAGGATTATGGATAATGAAGCACGTAAAATTTGTCAGACCCGTTAAAGAACAAATTTCGCAGTCGTTGCTGCTTGCCGTGTTTATCAGTTTGTCCGGCGGATTACAGGACGCGTATACTTACTTTTGCAGGGGAAAAGTTTTTGCCAACGCGCAGACGGGCAACGTCGTATTTTTAAGCGTAAACGTCGTCACCGGGCAGTGGCTTAAATGTCTTAATTATCTCGTGCCGTTGCTGGCGTTTTTCTTAGGAACGATCGTTGCGGCGTTGTTGCATAGAAAACTTAAAGAAAAAAAACTTTTCCACTGGCGTCAACCGGTGCTTATTTGTGAAATTTTAATACTTTTTGCGGTCGGATTTTTGCCGCAATCGCTTAATATGCTTGCAAACGCGCTCGTTTCTTTCGTTTGCGCAATGCAGGTCCATTCTTTTCAGAAAATCGAAGGCAATACCTTTGCAAGCACGATGTGCATAGGCAATATAAGCCGCGGAGCGGAGTCCATATACCGTTTTATCACCACGCACGAAAAACGCTTGCTGAAACGCGCGTTGATTTACTTTATCGTAATCGTCGTTTTTGCGTGCGGCGCAGGACTGGGATACTTCCTTACCACCGTTTTTGCGGATAAAGCGATTTGGTTTTCATGTCTGTTCTTGCTGATTGCGTTCGTGCTGATGTTTATCCGTCCGCAGGAAGAACGCAAGACGGAAAGCGTTTCGTATGAAGAAAAAATCGGAAAAACCGAAACCGAAAGGAAAAACGAAATAGAAACGGCGGGGGCGGAAGACAAAACCGCGGAAATCGAAAGCGCAGAAGAAAACGAATAAATCCATTTGAAAAAATTTTAATTTGCTATTGACTTAAACCTTACTCTAAGTTGTAAAATATAATTATAATATTTTTCGTTCAAGGAGAAAGAATAATGGCTTTTTTTGAAAACGTAAAGAAAAATTTCGGTTTCGGGTGTATGAGATTGCCCGAAAAAAATCAGTATTCCCGACCTTTTCTCGTGTTTGAACGCGAAAAAACTCTATAAAGACTGGAACTCGGACTACTATTATAACGAAGTTTATACCGCAACCAACGGCAAAGCCTGGATTGCATATAATGCGGAAAATGCGAAAAAATATGTCCGCAACATCTCAAAATAAGAGAATTGCTGGAAACGGTCGCAGAAACGTTTGAAAAAAGCAAATAATATTTTTTAATGCGCAAAACATACTATGAGTATGTTAGCGATAATAATAAGAACGATAATTATTTTTTTCTTTCTTGCGGTTGGAGTGCGACTTATGGGAAAACGAACCATAGGCGAACTTCAACCGTATGAATTTGTAATAACCCTTGCCGTGGCAGACCTTGCTTGTGTGCCGATGCAAGACGTTTCCGTGCCGATTACTTACGGGCTAGTCCCGCTTATTATACTGTTTATCGTGCATTATATTATGACCGCGATAATCTCAAAATCGATTAAATTCCGTAAAATCGTAAACGGAAAACCGATGATAGTTATCGACAATGACGGAATAAACTCAGAGTGCCTTACAAAACTCAATATGGACGTGAACGACCTTATATCGTTGATTCGGCAACAAGGTTATTTTTCCATACCCGAAATATCGTTCGGCATACTGGAAACAAACGGTAAATTATCGATACTGGAAAACGAAAACGCAACGCCGCCGTCGTCCGTGCCGATGACTATAGTTGTCGAAGGCAAAATAATGCGCGAAAATATGCAGTCCGTGCAAATAACGGAAGAAAAGGTGAAAACAATGCTCGAAGAGAAAAAACTGAAAGTCAAAGACGTAGTGCTTATGACGGCAGACAGCGGTTCGATTTTCGTTCAACCGCGCAACGCAAAATATTTTACCGTACAACAGGCAGGTTAAAATGAAATATAAATTAACGATAGTAATAATAGCAACCTTAATCCTAATAGGCGGCAGCATAGGCGAAACGCTCTATATAAAACATACGTTTAACGATCTCAAACAACAACTGATAGAACAAATGAACCTGTCCGAGTACGACGTCGAAGATGTGACGGAAACCTTCGAATGGTGGAAGAAAAAAGCGGAAGTACTGGAAGTTTTCGTGTCCGTATTGCAACTTAACGAAATCACGGTAACTCTCGGAGAACTCAAAGGCTACGTCGAAAAACAAGACTTCGAATCCGCCCGGGCATTGTATAACCGTATATATATGTACGCCGAATGTGTAAGCGATATGTATATGGTTAAGTTTAACAATATATTATAAATAAATCCGACCAAACGTTACACGGGCGTTTGACGCAGTCACTGCGTTTTGTGCGCACAAACGCTTAGCCCGTGTAAGTCGGACTACAAAGGAAGCGGAATGACACATTCCGCTTTCATTTTTAGTTCGCAGGGGCGCCTCCCCTCGCTCGCTCCCCATAAGGGCGGCACTCATGGCGCATGTCCGCTCGTGCCGGCAAAGTGCCTTTGCTCGCATTAAAAGTAATTACTTTTGTCGTGCGATAGACTTATACGTGTAATACGCTTATTGCGTAAAGGGATGCAACGTCCCACGTTGCCCCTATAAGGGCAAAAAGCGAGAAGTGAATTCCCGCTTTTTTTATTTTTGATAAAACCAAAGTGCGTACGCCCACCCGCCCACCCAAAGCAATTTTGAGCATTGAAGCGGATATTTTTTGAAAGAGAATAGGTAAAAAGCGCTATTAAGAAAAAGCGTCTTTTGCGGAGAAAAGAATCGAGCAGAGCATATGACGGGTTTGGAATAATAGGGCGGTTCGTTCGGTTGTGCCGACGTTAAGAGAGTTAAGGCAAGAAACGATGAAAGATACGAGAGATCGTTCTTTATCGTTTTTTGTTTTTATTGCCGAAAAACGAACGAGATAGCCGTCTTTTAGCGTTGAAAGCGAACTTTCGGTGAAGTTTCCGCCGTCAACGTTGTTCAGGCAGACGTTCGTTTTCTTAAAGAATTCGTCCAAAAGTTTGCCTAGTTCCGTGTTCGAAGTTTTGATCGTCAGAGTATAGACGTAATAAAGATTGTCTTTTTTAGCGACGGTTTCCGCTTCGGTTTTGTCCGAGTAAATGCCGTAAATTACGATAAAGTTGCTGTTTTCGGTAAAGAGATATCCTGCGCCGCCGCCGTTTTCCGCAAGTAAAACCCCTGCGTGCGCCATATCGCGCGTAGGAAAAGACCTTACCACCGCATAATACGAATAAGACCGGCTTTTTATTGCGGACAAAAGCACGTCCCGGATTTTACCTTTCGAGAAAAAATCCACGCACAAAAAAAGTAGGGCAAAACATATTACCGTGACGATTATTACGGTAAATATTTTTCTCGTTTTACCCGGTTTCTTTTCTTCACGATTTCTTTTCGGTTTTTGCGGCGGTTCGTCTTTTATCGGGCGATACAAAAATCGAGAATAATCTATTTCGTCCATAGTATTAAAATATGCCGTCGCAAAAGAAAAATGTATTGCAAACGAGTGCCGTTTCGTGCTACAATAAATTATTATTTCTACGGAGAATTCATTATGAACAAATGGGACGAACGTTTTATGAAAATGGCTCATCTCGTCGCAGAGTGGAGCAGTTGTTATCAGACGAACAGGCAAGTCGGCGCGGTTATCGTTAAGGATAAACGAATTCTTACCACCGGATACAACGGCGCGAGCAGCGGTATCGAGTCCTGCAAGGACCGCGGAGAGTGTCTGAGAAAAAAAATGGGTATTCCGTCCGGAACCAAACTCGAAGTATGCTACGCCGTCCACGCAGAACAAAATGCGATAGTTCAGGCTGCCAAACTCGGAGTTTCGGTAGACGGAGCGACGATTTACGTTACTCATCAGCCTTGTTCTATCTGTGCGAAAATGATAATAAACAGCGGTATAAAAAGGATAGTTTATCAAGAAGGGTATCCGGACGAATTTTCGTGGCAGTTGTTTAACGAGTGCGGAATACTCGTAGAAAAATACGACGAACTTTGATTCAGGAGAGAAAAATGAAATATTACATCGGCGTAGACATCGGCGGAATGAGCATAAAAGCGGGAGTCTTGGACGAAAACGGCGTTATTTTATCGAAAAAAACGTGCGTAACGAGAGCGACCGAAAAGTGCGAAGTAATAGTCGAGGACATATATAATCTTTGCCTGGAGACTACGGAGGCGGCAGGGCTTAAAAAGTGCGATATTGCCGCCGTCGGAATGGGTTCGCCCGGTACGGTCAACAGTGAAAAAGGCGTAATTACTTTTGCCGGCAACCTTAATTTCCGCAACGCCAACGTCGTTAAAGAATTCCGTAAACACTGGGATATAAAAACGGTAGTCAACAACGACGCGAACTGCGCCGCGCTCGGCGAAGCGAAGTTCGGCGCGGCGAAAGGCGTGAAAAATCTCGTTTTCGTTACGCTCGGTACGGGTATCGGAACGGGCTACGTTATCGACGGCAAGATATATTTAGGTCAACGCGGCGAAGGTGCGGAAGGCGGTCACATTTGCATTAAAATGGGCGGCGAAAAATGCACTTGCGGCGAGAAAGGGTGCTGGGAAGCCTATGCGTCCGCAACCGCATTGCTTAGACAAACGGAAAAAGCGATGAAAAAACATCCCGAATCGCTTATGAACGAACTTGCCGAAAAACTAGGCAAAATCGACGGAACGGTTCCTTTTGAAGCGTATAGAAAAGGGGATAAAACGGCGGAAAAAGTGGTAAAAACTTACGTTAAGTACGTTGCAACAGGTATCGTCACCAACATAAATATTTTCCGTCCGGAAGTTATTTCCATAGGCGGCGGCGTAAGCAACGCCGGTGAAGATTTTATAAAAATGATTGCAAAGGAAGCGAGAAAGCACGCATTCGGCGGAAAAGTCAACAAAATGCCGCTTATCGTTAAAGCGGAACTGGGCAACGACGCAGGAATAGTCGGCGCAGCCGCTCCCGTAATGGATTAAAAATGTTCGATTTAAGTCAATATTTAATGAGCGTGGAAAAACCGGCGAGATACATTGGCGGCGAGTTCAACACGCCCGATATGAATAAGAAATGCGACGTCAGATTTTGCCTGTGTTTTCCCGATCTTTACGAAGTAGGGATGAGCAATCTCGGCATTGCGATTTTGTACGACGTACTTAACAAGACCGACGGCGTCGTGTGCGAACGCTGTTTTGCGCCCTGGATAGATTTGGGCGATATTTTACGAAAAAACGACGTGCCGCTTTTCAGCATAGAAACGAGAAAACCGCTTAAAGAATTCGACATCGTGGGGTTTTCCGTTCCGTACGAAATGAGTTATACGAACGTTTTGTATATGCTCGATTTAGCGCAAATACCTTTCAGAGCAAAAGACAGGGGGGACGAATATCCGCTTATCGTAGGCGGCGGACCCGCCGCGGCTAATCCCGAACCGATAATCGACTTTTTCGACTTGTTTTTTATAGGCGACGGCGAAGAATCCGACGCGCTCGTTGCGGAAGTCGTAAAAAAATATAAAGGCAACAAGAAAAAGATTTTAGAAGAATGTGCCAAAATTCAAGGCGTTTACGTTCCGTCCGTTTGCGAAGTTAAAGACGGTTTTTGCGTAACAACCGTTAAAAAAGCGGTGGTAAAAAATCTGAACGACGCACCTTATCCGACGAAACCGCTTGTGCCGAACCTCGAAATCGTGCACGACAGAGGAGTGGTAGAGTTGTACAGAGGGTGTTACGCCGGGTGCAGATTTTGTCAGGCAGGCTTTTTCTACCGTCCGATACGATACCGCAGTCGCGAAAAGGTCGTTTGTCTTGCAAAACAGATCATCGATAACACCGGATTTGACGAAATAGGACTTACGAGTTTGTCGAGCGGCGATTACGAAGACATTTACGGAGTTCTCGGCGATATAAACGAAATATCCAAAGAAAAACACGTAGTTTTTCAAATGCCGAGTTTAAGATTGGACAGTTTTACGGCAAAACTAACGGAAAACGCCAAAAAACTTTCTCTTACTTTTGCGCCGGAAGCAGGTACGCAAAGATTAAGAAACGTCATCAATAAGAACATATCCGACGAAGATATAGAAAAAAGTATGCGTCTTGCGTTTGAAACGGGTTATCGCACGGTAAAACTTTACTTTATGCTCGGATTGCCGACGGAAACCGACGAAGACGTGTTGGGGATTGCGGAAATTGTTCGTAAAATCCGCACGATTTATCGTGAAGTAACGGGTAAAACCGACTTGTCGGTCAACGTAAGCACTTCGATGTTTATCCCTAAACCCGTTACCCCGTTTCAGTGGTGCGAACAGGTATCGATTGCGGAAATGGAAAGGAAGCAAGAACTTCTCAAAGCGGAATTTTTCCCTATGCGCGGCGTAAGATACGCTTATCACGCGGCGGATACGTCGGTGCTCGAAGGCGTTTTTGCCCGTGGCGACAGAACTCTTTCTTACGTCGTCGAAGACGCATACAGACAAGGCTGTTATTTTGACGGTTGGTCGGAAAGATTTGATAGCGAAAAGTGGTTTAATGCGCTGAAAAATAACGGAATCGAAGCGGAAAAATTTACGAGAAAAAGAGAAACGAGCGAAACTTTGCCGTGGGATTTTATCGACTTCGGCGTCACGAAATCGTATATGATAAAAGAATACGAAAAGGCGCTTAACGGCGAAACCACAGAGCCGTGCAAACATAAATGCAACGGCTGCGGAGCGAAAAAAATGGGCGAATGCAGAATGTACGAAGGAGAAAACAAATGATCACGCTTTCCTTTGAGAGAACCGGAAACGGTATTTACATTGCCCATACAGACGTGTTACGGAGCCTAAACCGCTCAATGCGGCGTGCCGGTATCGATATGAATTTCAGTAAGGGGTACAACAAACATATGGCGTTAAAACTTACGCAACCCCTTCCGCTCGGGATAGCAAGCGAAGACGAGTACGTTAGTTGCGACGTTGCCTGCGACCTTACGAGCGAAGAATTTTTGGAAAAAATGAAAATTTGTTTTCCGCCGTTTTTAACCCCGAAGAAGGCTTTTTACACGACGAATAATCCTAATCTTGCCGCAAAAGTCGTTGCGAGCGACTACGAAATCGAGTGCGAAAAAGCGGCAAAATATAAGGAAGAGATAGAGCGTCTTAAGTGCGGATTTACTACGTTAATCGAAAGAGAAGGAAAGAAAACCGAGAAAGATTACGCCGGATACGTATATTCCGTTATGGTAGAGAACGGCAAAATCCATTGCAGATTTTCTTTCGGAAGTAAAAATCTTCGGGCAGACGTGTTCTGTAAATATCTGAACGAAAAATTCGGACTCGTTATTCCTTTTTCCGCGATAGTAAGAAAGAAACAACTCGTTCAGACGGAAAACGGACTCGTTCCTGCCGCGGAGTATTTGGAGAAACTCGAATGAAAAGCGAAGTTTTTTACCGTAAAAACGAAAAAGGCGTGGAAATTGCCATAAGAGAAAACGGAAAAGTCGAGCATTACTATAAGTTTGACGACGTTTTTTTTACCGGAAGTATTTTTGTCGGAAAAGTGGTAAGAGTAAACAAAAATCTCGGTGCGTTCGTGGATATCGGCTTAGAAAAAGACGGATTGCTTAGTTTTCGGGAAGGTCTTAAAGCAGGGGATTACGTTTTGGTTGCCGTTACTAAAGAACCGTCGGAAAACAAAGGTTGCGCTTTAAGCGAAAACGTATCGATCGCAGGCAGATTTACTGTAGTCGAAAATTCGAAAAAAATTAGTTTTTCGTCGAAAATTACAAGCGAAAAAAAGAAAGAATTGCTTGAAGAATGTAAAAAACGCGATATAAGCGGAGTTTTGTTCCGTTCTTTATGCGAAAACGTTTCCGTAAACGAAATTTTCGACGAGTATAATCAAATAAAAAAAGAACTCGATTTAATTAAACAAACCGCAAAAAACACGCAAAAAATTACTTGCCTTTATTCGGACGACGCACTTAAAATCGCTAAGCGTTTTGCCGACTGCGACGACGATTTAATAATAGGTTTTAACGAAATCGAACGAGAAATCAAAAACATAGGCGAAAGGAAAATCGAAACGGACGGCGTGGAAATCGTTTTTGACAAAACCGAAGCGTTGACTGCGGTTGACGTAAATTATCACCGTTTCGGCGGCAATGCGGCAGGCAGCGAAGAAGCAATTTATCGAGCGAACTGCCTTGCCGTAGCCGAAATCGCCCGTCAGATACGGCTAAGAAACGTAGGCGGTATAATTATGGTTGATTTTATCAGTATGAAAAATCCCGAAAACGTGGAAAAACTCGAAAAATTGTTCAAAGAAGAACTTGCTTTGGATAACGTTAAAACAAGCGTGGAACTCGTTAAAAGCATAGGAATGTTTGCCGTTACGAGAAAAAGAAGATACGGTTCGGTATAACTGTTTCGGCAAAAAATTACTTTTTTCGATACAACAAGCGTATTTACGCAATAAAAGACCGATTATAATTTTCGCTATGAAAAAGTCGGTCGTTATTTTTTTATTTTTAATGATTATCGTTGCGGCTACGCCGCTTGCGCAAGGCGTTACTTCCCTGGCGGTAAGCACGCCTTACGCCGTTATCGGAGAAGACGTGTGGTTGCTTGCCGAAAGCGGCTCCAAACTTTTTTTATTGCCGAAAACGTATTACGCGCGTATCGACAGAATGGACGACGGATTTTACTACGTCACGTTTAACGGAGTAAGCGGCAAAATTCCCAAACAAAGCGTTTCCGTCGTCGGTTACGACAAACCTGTGAAAGATACGCAAAAAATTATCAGAATTGCCCCCGAATATGCGGTTTTTACCGAAATTAAACTCGTTACGGCACTGGAAGGCGAAGGAAAGGAAGAACTTGCTCCGACGAGCGAACCACTTACTTATCTCGGTACTTACAAACAGGGCGAAACGGTTTGGTACTACGTTAGTTTCGGCGGAAAATACGGTTACGTAAAAAATACTTATACCGATTCTCCCGAAATCGGGTTTGAAGATTTTAAGCCGGTTTCCGACGAAAAGACGGATGAACCGAACGAACAAACCGAGCCGACGGAGAAAAAGAGCGAACTTGTAAAAATTCTCGTAATAAGCGGAGTAAGCGCGGTTGCTTTGATTTTCGTTATTATTTTGTTTTTGCCGAGAAAGAACAAAAAACACAGGTATTATTACAGTTAGGTTGCGGCTGTCGCCGCAGGCGCGGCTTCGCCGCGAAAAAAGCGGATAAAGAATAGTAAGTATGCGTTTCGTTCGAGCGTAACAATTGACTAACGCGTCAATAAAATATATAATATACGTGCAGAAAAAAATTAACGGGAGATACAATGGAAAAGCATCAGACAATAGTCGTTTTGGATTTTGGCGGTCAATACAATCAATTGATTGCGAGAAGAGTTAGAGATTTGGGCGTTTATACCGAACTTCTTCCTTATTCTACGAGTGTAGAAAAACTTAAAGAAATTAATCCCATAGGTATTATTCTTACCGGCGGACCGAATTCGGTTTTCACTAAAGACGCTCTCGTCGTCGATAAAAAGGTGTTCGAACTCGGTATACCGATGCTCGGTATTTGTTACGGAGCGCAACTGCTTGCGTATTCTACCGGCGGCAACGTAACGAGCGCGACTACCAAAGAATACGGCAAATGCGAAATCGAATATGCCGATTGCGCGTTGTTTGACGAAATCGAAAAGAAAAACGTTTGCTGGATGAGCCATACCGATTTTGTATGTGCTCTCGGCGAAGGTTTCAAAGTGCTCGGCAAAACGGCGACTTGCCCGATTGCGGCTTACGGCAACAAAGAAAAGAAACTTTACGGCGTGCAGTTCCATCCCGAAGTCGTTCATACGGTCGGCGGAATTAAGATGCTCGAAAACTTCCTTTACAAGGTATGCGGAGCGAAAGGGGACTGGACGATGAAAGGTTTCGTCGCCAACCAAATCAAGGCTCTCCGTGAAAAAATCGGCGACAAGAAAGTTCTTTGTGCAATGAGCGGCGGCGTAGACAGCGCGGTTGCGGCAACCTTGCTTTATAAGGCGGTAGGCGACAATCTTACCTGCGTGTTCGTCGATCATGGCTTGCTCCGCAAATACGAAGCCGATCAGGTAATGAAAGTTTTCCACGACGAGCAGGGTATGAACGTTATTAAAATCGACGCCGAAAAGAGATTTTTGGAAAGACTTGACGGCGTAACCGAACCCGAAAGAAAACGTAAAATCATCGGTGAAGAATTTATCAGAGTTTTTGAAGAATTCGGCAAGCAAATCGGCAAAGTGGATTATCTCGTACAAGGCACGATTTATCCCGACGTGGTAGAAAGCGGTTTCGGCAAAGCCGCGCTTATCAAATCTCACCACAACGTAGGCGGACTTCCTTCGGTAATCGATTTTAAGGAAATAATAGAACCGCTCAGGGATTTGTTCAAAGACGAAGTAAGAAAAGTCGGAAAAGAACTCGGTCTTGACGACGAAATCGTAATGCGTCAACCGTTCCCCGGTCCCGGACTCGCTATCCGTATTATCGGCAACATCACCAAAGAAAAACTCGATTTGTTGCGTGACGCAGACTACATTATGCGTGAAGAAATCGCTAAAAACGGTCTTAAAAACGATATTTGGCAATATTTTGCCGCACTTACGAATATGCAAAGCGTAGGTGTTATGGGCGATATGAGAACGTACGACTATGCGGTTGCGTTAAGAGCGGTAACCAGCGTGGACGCGATGACCGCAGATTTTGCGAGAATACCTTACGACGTGCTTGCAAAAATCAGCAATCGTATCGTAAACGAAGTTAAAGGCGTAAACAGGGTACTCTACGATATAACGAGCAAACCCCCGGCAACCATCGAAATGGAATAAGGACCCCACCC
>ERZ779888.2498-NODE-2498-length-15022-cov-6.768691_pt1 | contig 15022 bp, 12 predicted proteins | sample MGYA00511245_ERZ779888 | MGnify/ENA primary metagenome ERZ779888 (study PRJEB29588, sample SAMEA2155255) | human gut metagenome | biome: human gut; feature: human-associated habitat; material: faeces | place: Denmark | collected 2008/2010 ... | reverse complement strand
TTCCGCTGTCAGGATGCCGGTGCAGCCGCTGCCCAGCTCGCCGCCGAGGGTGCGCGTCCCGACGTGATCGTCGTAGACCCGCCCCGCAAGGGCTGCGACGAAGCGACCCTGACCGCCATTGCCGAGATGGCCCCGCGGACCGTGGTTATGGTCAGCTGCAACGCCGCAACAGCCGCAAGGGATGCCAAGTGGCTGACCGAGCACGGGTATAAAGCCGTGGAGGTCCAGCCGGTGGATCTGTTCCCGAGGACGAAGCATGTGGAGTGCGTGGTGAAACTGACGCGCGGATAAAAGAAGTGGAGATGTAAAATGGCGATACCTAAGTACAACGAACTATATGACCCCTTCCTTACCGCAATCAGCGATGGAAAAATTCATACTGCTAAAGAAGTTGCCTCTACTGTAGCAAATATTCTTCAGCTTTCCCCGGAAGATTTAGCTGAGCAGCTGCCGAGCCAGCGGCAGACTACGTTTGCCAATCGGTTGAATTGGGCAAAGACCTATCTAAAAAAGGCCGGACTTGTAGATTCACCCAAACGAGGCACCTACATCATCACTACAGCCGGGAGCACACTTCTCCACAGTGACGTCGCCATCACAAACGAATTTTTGGAGAGTAATTATCCATCTTTCGCTGCGTTCGTAAACAGGACTGACGATGTAGATACCGCAAACGACACTGCAACCATCACACCATCTGATACGCAAACTCCCGAAGAGCAGATGGATGCCCTTCACAAAACAATCAATGATACTCTGGCTGATGACCTGCTTGCCGAAATCATGCAGCAGACGCCTGTATTTTTTGAGCAACTGGTCGTTGACTTGATGAAAGCCATGGATTACGGCGATGGCTTCAAAACAAAATCCAGTGGTGACGACGGCATTGACGGTGTTATACATGAGGACAAACTCGGCTTCAACCTGATTTACATCCAGGCTAAACGTTGGAACCCCGATGTTACCATCGGCAAGCCGGAGATTCAAAAATTTTTCGGTGCCATGATGGGCCCGCCCCGTGTGGAAAAAGGACTTTTCATTACAACTGCTAAATTTTCCAAGGGAGCCAAAGAGTACGCCGATGCACAGCATATTATTCTAGTCGACGGGCAAAAGCTCACTTCCTTGATGATTGAGTACGGCTTGGGCGTGTCTGTGCAGAAGGTGTACCAAATCAAGCGCATTGACAGTGATTATTTCTCTGATTCACTTTAAACCCGCTTTTGTTCAAACTCTATTCCCCGCTTGTTCACGATTTGCCCATATTTGTGTGCCATAATAGTACGATGAAAACAATACGGCTTTGCCGCAAAAAGGTGGTTTTTACATGAAAGGCTGGTTTCAGCGGTTTATGGCGGGCCGATATGGGTTCGACCAGTTCGGCGGTTTCCTGTGTATTTCGTCGCTTATCCTTATTGTCATCGGCGCGTGGGTGTCGCCGGTGCTGTACTGGCTGGGGCTGGCGGCCATCGTCTACAGCTATTTCCGCATTTTGAGCCGCAACACCCGCAAGCGGTACAGTGAAAACCTCAAATATCTCTCCTACCAGAACCGCGTTACCACGTGGTTTGGCAAGCAGCAGGTGCGGTTCAAGCAGCGCAAGGACTATCACTATTATCGCTGCCCCCAGTGCGGCCAGCAGCTGCGCGTGCCCCGCGGGCGCGGCAAGATCAGCATCACCTGCCCGAAGTGCGGCCATCAGTTCATCAAAAAGAGTTGACGCGCGATGTTCGGATATGTTACGCTTTACCGTAAGGGTCTGGCAGACGCCGAGATGGACCGCTACCAGGCTTACTACTGCGGGCTGTGCCGGACGCTGGGCCGCCGCTACGGACGCACCGGACAGTTGGCATTAAGCTATGACATGGCGTTTGTCGCCATTCTGCTGACAGCACTGTATGACACGCCCACAGCCTTTTCCGAGGGCCGCTGCGTGCCCCACCCACTGAAAAAGCGCCCCCGCGCGGACAACGAACTGCTAGACTACGCCGCCGACATGACCGCCGCGCTGGCGTACTACAACTTTCTCGATGACTGGCAGGACGATCACCGCCGCGCCAGTCTGACGCAGGCGCAAAAGCTGGAGCCAAGCCTGCCCGCCCTGCGGGAGCGCTGGCCGCGCCAGCTGCAGACCATGGCCGCACAGCTGGACAGGCTGAACGCGCTGGAAAGCGCCGGCAGCCACGATTTGGACGCGCTGTGCAACGCCTTTGGCGCACTGCTGGGCGAGGTGTTCGCCTGCCGCGACGACATCTGGGCCCCGGCGCTGCGCGGCATGGGCAATGGGCTGGGGGCGTTCATCTACCTGATGGACGCCTACGACGATCTGGAAAAGGACAGCCGCCGCGGGCAGTTCAACGCCCTGCAGCAGCTGGCGGACGAGCTGCCGCCCGCCGCCTATGAGCAGCGCTGCCACGAGCTTTTGACCCAGCAGATGGGCCGCTGCGCACAGCAGTTTGAGATGCTGCCGATTTTAAAGGACACCCCGGAGGGGAAACTATTGTACAACACGATCTATTCCGGCGTGTGGAGCAAATACGCGCTGGTACGCAAGCACAGGGAGGCAAAGCGCCATGACTGATCCATACAGTGTATTGGGCATCACCCCCAGTGCCGACGACGAAACGATTAAAAAAGCCTACCGCAAAAAATGCAAGGAGTATCACCCCGACCTGCACCCCGATGACCCGTCGGCGGAGGAGCACTTTAAAGAGGTGCAGGCCGCTTACAGCGAGATCATGCGCATCAAGCAGGGCGGCGGGGCGTCTTACAGTGCTGGCGGGCAGCGCTATGGCAGCAGCCAGAGCGGCTACAGCCAGCAGTATCAGGACCCGTTCAGCGGGGCCGGGTTCGGCTTTGGACCGTTCGGGTTTGGGTATTACAGCACAAGCGGCTCGTCCGGGCGGCAGAGCTACGGCAGCGCTGCCGGTGACCCAGAGCTGCGTGCCGCGGCAAACTACATCCGCAGCGGCTTCTATGAGGAGGCCATGAACACGCTGAACGGCATCCCTGCTGCCAACCGCACGGCCCAGTGGCACTACTACGCCGCGCTGGCCAATCAGGGGCTTGGCAACAACATCCGCGCACAGGAGGAGGCCCGGACGGCGGTCTCGATGGAGCCGAACAACTACGCTTATCAAAACCTGCTGGATCAGCTGCAAAGCCCGGGCCGCAGCTACACAAGCTACCAGCAGCCCTACGCCCAGCCCAGCGGCAGCCCGGGGTCTTTCTGTCTGTCGTTCTGGATGTATTTATTGGTGTGCAATATTTTGAGCTGGTGCTGCTGCGGCGGCAGAGGCGGATTCTTTATCTGCTGATTTACACGTAGGGGCCGGGCATGCCCGGCCCGCGGCTTTCCCGCAGATGCGCGGTTATCTTCAGGCTGCGGGCCGCACATGTGCGGCCCCTACAAAGCAATATAGGAAAAGCGCTGTGACTGTTTGAAAAGGTCACAGCGCTTTTGTTGTTGTTTTGTAGGGGAGGGATTTATCTCTCCCGGGCGTTGGCGGCGGTGGAAAGGTACACGGGAGACATGAATGCCTCCCCTACAAACCATTCGGTTACAGCATCCTGTCCAAAAGCGGCATTAAAATTTCTATGTTTTGACAAAACTGCGGGTAGAAGTCGTCGCCGAGCTCGTAGTCGTAGTAGAGGGCACGCTCCATACGCCTGACAGCGGCGGAGAAGCGGGGGTTATCCACGCCGCCCGCGGCCTGTAACCGGTGGGAAAGCTGCGTGCAGACGATGGCCCAGCGGGCATCCACCCCCGCGCGGTCCAGCACGGCGGAATCCTGCAGATAGTCCTGCAGCGTCCGTGCCTCCCCTGCCCGTGCACCGCAAAGCGGCGTCTGGACGTAATATTCCGTCTGCGCTGTCACCGTGTCGATGCTCTGCCCCAGCGGGTAGAGCGCACAGGCCAGCGGGCGCGCGGCGTGGATGGTGCAGGCGCTGCCCTCAAAAAAGCGGCAGTTGCCGGTTTTGGGGTCCGGCGTCAGGCGCAGGGCGGGCAGGCAGCTTTCAGGCGCAAGGTAGCTTTTGCAGAACGCCGCCGCCACGATACGGGGCGGCAAGCTAAGCCGCCGCGCAATGCGGTAGAGGTCATCCCCCGACAGCACCAGGTCGCGCCTCTGGCGGCAGCAGTCGCCGCAGCCCGCACAGGCAAAGTCAAAGCGGTCTCCTGCCGCCAGCCGCGGGCAGTCGTCCCAGTGTTCGCCGCAGCGGCCCGGCTCAACGGCTGGCATCACAGCTGCACCTCACCGGCGTAGGGCTGGCCGTGGGCGTAGGCGTCCAGCGCCTCAAACGGGCTCTGCACCATGCTGGCGACATTGACGTCGGTGTAAAACGCCGTGTGCGGGCTGACGATGACATTGGGATAGCTGCGCAGCAGGTTCAGTTCGCGGTTCGGGATGGCCTGCCCCATGCGGTTGTAATAGTAAATACCGGTCTCATCCTCAATGACGTCGAGGCCCGCGCCGCCGATCTTGCCGCTTTCCAGCCCGGCGATCAGCGCGTCGGGATCAATGAGCGTGCCCCGCGCCGTGTTGACGAGCAGCACGCCGTCTTTCATTTTTGCAAGGGCGCCAGCGTTGATGAGGTGGTGGTTTTCCGCCGTGGCGTTCGTGTGCAGCGTGATAATGTCACTTCGCGCGTAAAGCTCGTCCAGCGTGACGTAGTCGGCGTACTGCCTGACCGCGTCGTTCGGGTAGAGGTCGTAGGCCAAAATCTTGCAGCCGAAGCCGCTCAGGTGGCGGATGACCGTCTGGCCGATCTTGCCCGTACCGATGACACCCACCGTGCAGCCGGAAATATCGCGGCCCATCTTGCCGGGCAGCGAGTAGTCCTGCACGTTGGCGCGCAGCATGATTTCGTTCATGCGGCGGGTACACATCAGCATGAGCATGATCGTATAGTTGGCCACGCCGTCCGGCGGGTAATGGCTGTGGCTGATGCGCAGACCCAGCTTTTTGGCGGTGTCCAGCGGGATATGATCATAGCCGATGCTGCGGCAGGGCAGATATTTGACGCCCATTTCAGCCCATGTCTGCAAATATTCAGGGCGTATCTCGCAGGGGTTCGTGCTGACGGCGTCGCAGCCCTCGGCCAGATGCAGGTTATCCGGGCGCGGCACGTCGGGCGTGCCGGTGTAGTCGATGCCGTAGCGGGCTTTGTAGGGCTCGCAGTATTGCTGCTCATCAAAGGGGCGCAGCGCGTAAAACATGATTTTCATGCTTTGTCATCTCCTGTTACAGGTGAAAATCAAAGGTTTCGGCCAGCCAGTCCGTGCAGAGGGCCACCCAGGCGCTGTTGTGCTTGTTGGGGGTGTTGACCTCCCGCGTGCAGGTGCTTGTGCCGTGGCCGTCGTGGGCGAAAAGATGCAGCTCCAGCGGGACCTTATGTGCTGTCAGCGCACCGGCAAGCATCAAAGAGTTCTGCACGGGGACGGACGTGTCCTCCACCGTATGCCAGACGAAGAAGGGCGGCAGACCGTCGCGGACCTGGTTTTCCAGGCTCATTGTGGCGCGCAGGTCGGCGTCATCGCCGCAGAGGTTGACAATGGAGCCGTCGTGGCGGTATTCCCCCGCCGTGATGACCGGATAGCCCAGCACAACGGCATCGGGGCGGGCCTCGGTGCCGTGGATGCCAAGGGCGGTCTGCACAGGCTCGGCGTCCCACAGGATGGCCGTGGACGCCGCCAGATGGCCGCCCGCCGAGAAGCCGCAGATGGCGATTTTCGCCGGGTCGGTGCCGAACTGCTCTGCATTGCGGCGGATATGCAGGATCGCCCCGGCAGCATCGATCAGCGGCTGCCAACGCAGCGCGGGCACGGTCTCGTCACTTCGGCAGGTGTAATAGAGAGTAAAAACGTTGTAGCCAGCCTGCAGAAACTGCATGGCAACGGGGTCGGCCTCGCGTTTGCTGCACCAGGCGTAGCCGCCGCCCGGCAGGATGAGAATGGCCGGGCGGGTGTTGAAGGCAGGCATCTCGACGGTCCTATCGCGCAGATACCCGATGAGCTGTGCGCCGCCGGGGAGAGTGTGGGTGTATATTTGCATGATGGATTCTTCTTTCTATGGTATTTCTATGGTAAGGGATCGTTTTTTGTCGGCAGGGCGTAGGGGCCGCCTATATGCGGCCCGCAACTGTACGCAGGCAGACATTCACGGGCAAGCCCGCGGGCCGGGTATGCCCGGCCCCTACCGCGCTGTTTAACGGAATACCTTATACATTGTTAGCATACCGCAAATTCCCACGTTTGAAAAGCCCTGAATTTAAATTTTTTGTTAAAATGCTGTGCAAGGGTTGCACTTTATTAAAAAGAGTGCTAAACTAGCTTTAGCAGTTGAAATAAACGAGTGCTAATTTCATTTGTATAAAGTGAGGTTTTCTACCATGGCCATGCATCAGTTTAAGGCCGAGAGCAAAAAGCTGCTTGACCTGATGATCAATTCTATCTATACAAACCGCGAGATCTTCCTGCGTGAGCTGATCTCCAACGCATCGGACGCCTGCGACAAGCGCTACTTCAAGAGCCTGACCGACACGTCCGTCGGCATCACGAAGGACGACCTGAAAATCCACATCCAGCCCGACAAGGACAGCCGCACGCTGACCATCACCGATAACGGCATCGGCATGACGAAGGAGGAGCTGGAGAAGAACCTCGGCACGATTGCCAGGTCCGGCTCCCTCGACTTCAAGACCGAGAACCAGAGCGATAACATCGACATCATCGGTCAGTTCGGCGTCGGCTTCTATTCCGCGTTCATGGTGGCCAAAAAGGTCACCGTCATCTCCCGCGCGCAGGGCGCTGACACGGCCTGGAAGTGGGAGTCCACCGGCGTCGAGGGCTACACCCTGACCGAGGCTGACAAGGAGGACGTCGGCACCGAGATCATTCTGGTGCTGAAGGACGACACCGATACCGACAAGTACAGCGAGTACCTCGAGGATTACGAGCTTGCAAACCTCGTTAAGAAGTACAGCGACTACATCCGCTTCCCCATCACGATGTACCGCGAGAAATCCCGCCAGAAGCCGAAGCCGGAGGACGCGGGCGACGACTACAAGCCCGAGTACGAGACCTACACCGAGCTGGAAACGCTGAACAGCATGGTGCCCATCTGGAAGCGCCCGAAGAACGAGGTCAAGGACGAGGACTACAACGAGTTCTACAAGAACAAGTTCATGGACTACACCGACCCGCTGCGCGTCATCACCAGCCGCACTGAGGGTACGGCGACCTACACCGCGCTGCTGTTCATCCCCGGCTCGACCCCGTACGACTACTACACCAAGGAGTACGAGAAGGGTCTGGCGCTGTATGCCTCCGGCGTTATGATCATGGAGAAGTGTGCCGACCTGCTGCCGGATTATTTCAGCTTTGTGAAGGGTGTTGTGGACAGCGAGGATCTGAGTCTGAACATCAGCCGTGAGACGCTGCAGAAGGACAACCAGCTCAAGCTGATGCGCAATTCTCTGGAAAAGAAGATCAAGAACGAGCTGCACGCGATGCTCGTCAATGACCGCGAGAAGTATGAGACCTTCTGGAAGAACTTTGGCCGCCAGATCAAGTTCGGCATCTACGGCGACTACGGCATGCACAAGGATCTGCTGGGCGACCTGCTGATGTTCTACTCCGCCAAGGAGAAAAAGCTCGTCACGCTGGACGAGTACGTCGAGAAGATGCCCGAGGCGCAGAAGTGCATCTACTTTGCCGCCGGTGACGACACGGACCGCCTGGGCAAGCTGCCCAACGCCCAGTTGGTGTTGAGCAAGGGCTACGACCTGCTGCTCTGCACCGAGGATGTGGATGAGTTCTGCCTGCAGATGATGCGCGACTACAAGGAGAAAGAGTTTAAGAACATCAACTCCGGTGACCTGGGTCTGGAGACCGAGGACGAGAAGAAGGCCGCCGAGGCTGCCGAGACCGAGAACAAGGACCTGTTTGAGGAAATCAAGAAGGACCTGAACGGCAAGGTCAAGGAGGTCAAGGTCAATCCGACCCTGCAGGAACACCCCGTCACCCTGTCTGCCGAGGGCGGTATCTCGATGGAGATGGAGAAGGTACTGCGCCGCATGCCCAACGCAGAGGGCGTCGAGAGCACGAAGGTGCTGGAGCTGAACCCGAACCACACGGTCTTTGCCGCCCTGAAGGCCGCCCACGCCGCGGGCGACACCGACAAGGTCGCCAAGTACGCTGAGCTGCTCTATGACCAGGCCCTGCTGATTGCCGGTCTGCCCATTGAGGACCCCGTTGCCTATGCACAGCTGGTGTGTGGGCTGATGCAGTAATCATTTGATAGAAATACAGCCGCCCTCTCAGGCGTCAAACCTGAGCGGGCGGCTGTTGTTTTTGGGGCGGGGTTGTAGGGGCGAACATTGTTCGCCCGCAGGAGCTTCTCGGCAGCGACAAACAGCCCGGGTCGTCGAGGACGCCGACCCCTACCGTAGGGGCGGATTCCATATCCGCCCGGGAAAGCTTCCGCCACCGCAAACGGGCGCGGGCTCCTATAGAATGCGCCCCTACGGAGTTATGCCGCAGGGGCGCAATTTTCGTTTTTTACACAAACGGATTATAAAACCGTCCAAACCTGATCGTCACGGTCAGGCTGATGAGCAGCAGCACGACGCCGACTGCCAGCGCGATAAAATCGCGGCGGGCAAAGGGGCGGCGGGTGTACCAGGTGCGCTTGTCATGCTTGCCGAAGCCGCGCAGCTCCATGGCGTTGGAGATCGTGTCGATGCGGTCCAAGCTCGTCAGAATCAGCGGCAGCAGGATGCTGACCGAATTCTTCAGGCGCTTGAAGAATGGCTCGCTGCGGCCCAGCTCGACGCCGCGGGCCTGCTGTGCCTGGCTGATGCTGTGGTAATCGCGCTGAATATCCGGAATGTACCGCAGCGCAATGGCGACGGAATAGCCGACCTTGTATGAGATGCCGATGCTGTTCAGGCTGGCGGCGAACTCACTGGGGTTCGTAGCCGAGATGAACAGAATGGCCACCGGCAGCGCGACAAAATATTTCAGCGAGATGTTGAACATATAGAACAGCTGCTCGGCGGTCAGGTCGTACCGCCAGAACAGATGGCAGAGCACCGTGCGGGTGCCGTAGAGCGCCGTGCCCTGGTTCGGGTCGAACAGGAAGATGAACAGGTCGTTCAGCGCGAGGAACACCAGCATAAAGACCAGCATGAAACGAACCTCGCGCAGCTTGATGTGGCTGAGCCTGAACACCGCAAAGCTGACGGCCATCAGCCCCAGCAGCACCCAGGTGTTGTAGGTGATCATGCTGGCGAAGGTAAACAGCAGAAAGAACGCCAGCTTTGTCGTGCCGGTCAGGTCGTGTACCACGCTTTTGCGCGGCATATAGTTCAAAACGGTATTAGCAGCCATCGGCGCGCACCTCCCTGTCTGCCGCGATAAAGCGCTCCACAAATTTCTCGGCGGGCGTGATGCCGCAGCGGTTGGCCAGCGTGTAAAGGCTCGTCTCCTTCAAGGCAGCCTGCTCGATCAGCGCCGGGTCACAGAGGATGGCCGCCGCGCTGCGGTCCGCAATGAGCCGCCCGTCGCAAAAGGCCAGCGCCCGCGGCGTGTATTCCAGCATCAGGTGCATGTCGTGGGTGATCATGACCACGGTCATACCCTTGGCGTTCAGCCCGCGCAGGAACTCCATAATATCGGTGTAATGTCGGAAATCCTGGCCCGCCGTCGGCTCGTCCAGAATGATAAGCTCGGGGTCCTGCACCAGCACGCTGGCGATAGTCACGCGCTTTTTCTGGCCGAAGCTCAGCGCCGAGATGGGCCAGTTGCGGAACGGGTACAAGCCGCAGACCTTCAGCGTGTCCTCGACCCTGGCGCGAATCTCAGCATCGGTCAGGCCGCTGCCCTGCAGGCCCAGCGCGACCTCGTCAAAGATCATCGTCTTGGAGATCATCTGGTTCGGGTTCTGCATGACATAGCCGATATGCCTGGCGCGGCGGCGGATGTTTTCGTCTTTCAGGTCTTTTCCGTCAAAGAAAATTTCACCGCTGTCGGGCGTCTCAAAGCCGCAGATCAGCTTGGAGAGCGTTGACTTGCCCGCGCCGTTGCGGCCCACGATGCTGACCATCTCCCCTTTTCCAATCGTGAAGCTCACGTCGGACAGGGTGTGCTGGTCCTTGCTGTAGCCGAAGGACAGGCCCTTGACCTCCAGCAGCGGGGTCGGGGCAGGCTTGGCCGCGGGCAGCGGCTCGGCACGGAACCAGGCACGCAGCTTCTCGGTATCGGCGTCATCCAGCACGACGGAGTCAACGTGGGCGGGGTGCTTGGCGGGCGTGATGTCAATGCCCGCATACCGCATAGCCGTGACGTAAAGCGGCTCACGGATGCCGTTTTCTGCCAGCAGTGCGCCGGACAGCAGCTCGTCGGGGCGCAGGTCGGCCAGGATGCGGCCCTCGTTGACCAGCACAATGCGATCCACGCTGCGCCAGAGCACGTCCTCAAGGCGGTGCTCAATGATGAGGACCGTCGTGTCGGTCTTTTGCTGGATCGAGTCGATCAGCTCAATGGCCTGCTTGCCCGTGGCCGGGTCAAGGTTTGCCAGCGGCTCATCAAACAGTAAAATCTTCACCTCGTCGACCATGACGCCCGCGAGGCTGACGCGCTGCTTCTGGCCGCCGGAAAGCTCGTGCGGAGCGTAGTCGAGGTGGTTCTCGATGCCGACCAGCTCGGCGGCGCGGCGGGTGATCTCGTGCATTTCGTCCTGCGGGGTGCAGCTGTTTTCCAGCGCAAAGGCGATGTCCTCCCCCACCGTCAGGCCGATGAACTGGCCGTCCGGGTCCTGCAGCACCGTGCCGACGTGGCCCGCCAGCTCAAAAATACTGCTGTGGGGCGCGTCCACGCCGTCCACAGTCAGCGTGCCCGTGCACTCGCCGGGGTAGGAGAACGGGTTCAGGCCGTTGATGCAGGCCGCCAGCGTGGACTTGCCGCTGCCGGACGGCCCGGCGATCAGCACGCGCTCCCCGGGGTAGATGTCCAGATTGATGTCATGCAGCGTGGGCTGCTTCTGGGCGCGATATTGGAAGGAAAAATTTTTAAAGGATATGATCGGGGTTCTCGTTTCAGCCATACGGCACCTCGCAGGGGAAATTGTGGTGGAACAGCAAAATGCCTTCCCGCGTTTGTGGGAAGGCATACGGGTTTAACAGCGGATCACTCTTTGTCCAGAGAACCCTTCTTGGCGATGGTCTTGGTGTAGGCCAGAATCAGCAGGCCGCCGACGACGACAGCCGTGATGATGTTGGACACAGCGGCAAACGCACCCTGTGCAAAGACCTTTTTGGCGGGCTCGGCGTAGATCAGGATGTCCAGCACAGGCGCAACGACGATCCAGGCAATGGCATGGGCCACGACATTGGCGATGGCGAAGGTGGCGACCTTACGCTTGTTGAAGTCGCCCTCCTGCACATTCAGCTTCTTGGCAAACAGGCCGACGACCACGCCGGTGAAGGCGGAGGCGATGACCCAGCTCCACCACGGGATGCCGCCCCAGGACAGGTCGATGAGGGCATGGCCGATGAAGCCGATCAGGGCGCCGGCCACAGGGCCGTACATAGCGGCCAGCAGACCGAGCACCGCGTACTGCAGGCTGATGTTGGTGTTGGGCACCGGGCTGGGGATAGCGACAAAGCGCCCCAGAACAAAGAACAGGGCTGCGCCGATGCCGACGGCAACGAAGGTTTTACTGTTCGAGTTTTTCATGATTCCGCACTCCTTTTAATACTATACCGCAAATCGTTCTTCCGCTTTCGCAAAAGAACAGTTTAAGTATACTGTTATAAAAGTGCCGCTGTCAATGGGCAAAAGTCGAGGTATGCACTATTTTGGTGAGATTTCGGCACAAAAAAACCACCCCGAAGGGTGGTCAAAAGTGGAGCGGCCGACGAGGCTCGAACTCGCTACCTCCACCTTGGCAAGGTGGCGCTCTACCAGATGAGCTACGGCCGCATAAAATGGTGCCTCCGATCGGAATCGAACCAATGACACGGGGATTTTCAGTCCCCTGCTCTACCGACTGAGCTACAGAGGCAAACAACAGGTATGATTATACACGAAGGAGGGACATCTGTCAAGAGCGTTTTTACAATTTTCTGCCGGATTTTGCCTGAATTTCAAAAAAATAAAGCAGCTGCTGCCGTGCCCCGGGTTACCGGAGCGCGGCGCAGCTGCATAAACAGCATGGCAAACGCGGTCAATCGCGGCGGAAGATGTCGCGCGTGTAGACCTTTTCCTTTACGTCGTCCAGGCATTTGTCATAGCGGTTTGCCAGAATGGCCTGCGACTGTGCCTTGAACCTGTCCAAATCGTTGACAACAACACTGCCAAAGAAGGTCTCGCCATCCTTCAGCGTCGGTTCATAGATGATGACCGTCGCCCCCTTGGCCTTGATGCGCTTCATGACACCCTGAATCGAGCTCTGGCGGAAGTTATCGCTGTTGCTCTTCATCGTCAGGCGGTAGACGCCGATGGTCACGGGCTTTTCCCTGCCGGCGTCATACTCATTCTCGTCGGCGTAGCCGTAGTACCCGGCCAGCTTCAGCACACGATCCGCGATAAAGTCCTTGCGGGTGCGGTTGCTGTCGACAATGGCCTCGATCAGCTTTTCGGGCACATCGGCATAGTTGGCCAGCAGCTGCTTGGTATCCTTGGGCAGGCAGTAGCCGCCGTAGCCGAAGCTGGGATTATTGTAGTGGCTGCCGATACGTGGGTCAAGGCAGACACCGTCGATGATCTGCTGGGTATTCAAACCCTTGCTCTCGGCGTAGGTGTCCAGCTCATTGAAGTACGCCACGCGCAGCGCCAGATAGGTGTTGGCAAACAGCTTGACAGCCTCGGCCTCGGTGAAGCCCATGAACAGCGTGTCGATGTTCTCCTTGATAGCTCCCTCCTGCAGCAGCGCCGCAAAGGTGTGCGCGGCCTCCACCAGGCGCGGGTCGTTCAGGTCAGTGCCGACAATGATGCGGCTCGGGTAAAGGTTGTCGTAGAGCGCCTTCGACTCGCGCAGGAACTCTGGGCTGAAGATGATGTTGCTGCTGCCGAATTTTTCGCGCACCGACACCGTGTAGCCCACGGGAATCGTCGACTTGATGACCATGACGGCGTTGGGGTTGTACTGCATGACAAGCTGAATGACCGCCTCGACAGCCGAGGTGTCAAAGTGCTGGGTGCGGCTGTCGTAGTTTGTAGGCGCGGCGATGACGACAAAGTCCGCGCCGCTGTACGCCTGTGCCGGGTCAAGCGTGGCGGTCAGCTTCAGTTCCTTTTCGGCCAGGTATTTTTCAATGTATTCGTCCCGGATCGGAGATTTGCGCCGGTTGATGAGATCGACCTTGGCCGGGATCACGTCAATCGCGCAGACCTCGTGGTGCTGCGCCAGCAGCGTTGCAATAGAAAGTCCCACATAGCCCGTTCCCGCAACCGCAATTTTAAGCATTTTGTCCATAGCCGATTCCTTCTCCGTGTTATTTTGGCGGCACCAGCGGACGCAGTGTGCATCCTGCGGTGCTTTTGTTTTGGTATTGCCTTATAATAAATGTATTATAACACGAAGTTGGGAGTGTGGCAACCGGGCGGCGGGCAGTTTACGCATGCCGCTTTTTGTCCAGACGAATTTTATCGCTTATCATGGCAATAAATTCACTGTTCGTCGGCTTGCCGCGCAGGTTGTGGATCGTGTAGCCAAAGTAGCTGTTCAGCGTATCCACGTCGCCGCGGTCCCAGGCGACCTCGATGGCGTGGCGGATCGCGCGCTCGACGCGGCTGGCCGTGGTCATGTTGCGCTTGGCAATTTCGGGATAAAGCCGCTTGGTCACGGCGTTGATGTACCCGTGGTCGGAGATCGTCAGCAGAATGGCGTCGCGCAGGAACTGGTAGCCCTTGATGTGCGCGGGTACGCCGATCTGGTGCAGAATTTCCGTCACGGTCAGCTCATCGCTGTCCTGCGAGACGACCTGCGGGCGCATTGTGTTGCCCGCCGCCTTCAGCACACGGCTGACGAGGACCGACTCGTCAAACGGCTTGACGAAGAAGAACGAGAACCCGCTGTCAAGAAGTTCCTGCTCCATCTCCTCGCTCTGGAATGCCCCCGTGACGAAGAACGTCGTGTGGGTGCTGCTGGTGTTCTGGGCCTCGTAGCGCTGCTTGACCGTGATCGCGTCCAGGTCCGGCATGAACGCATCCAGCAGAACGGCCTGCGGATGAACGGCCAGAAGGGTTTCCAGGGCCTTGGTGCCGTTCTTCTCACAGACGGTCACGGCAATGCCTTTGGCTTCCAGCGCACGGCGGCACACAGCGGACACCTGCGTGTCCGTGTCGGTCATTACAAATTTGATCTTTTCCATCGTCACATATCCTCCATACATTTTGAGCTGCGCGTACCCCGCGCGTAAACTTCGCTCGGTTTCTGTTTACATTGGGAATTCTACCATATTTTCCCACATTTATCAATAGATTTCCCGCTGTTTATCGGTATTTCCCGAAATTTTCGTTCGACAATTTTCTCTATAATTCGTCAGTCATCGGCAAAACAGTACACGTATCAACATCATTTTATTCTTTTCGTGGTTTTTGTTGTCGGTCAGCAGTCCCGCTTTTTCGTCCGCTGCGTCCCACTTTCGGCGCTCATTTGCTGCTGGCGACAGCATCCGCTTTTTCCAGCATGGTTGTCGCAAAGATTGCGTAGCCCCTGCTCGGATCGTTCACCAGCACATGGGTAAGCACTGCCGCCAGACGGCCATTCTGCACGATGGGCGAACCGCTCATACCCTGCACTACGCCGCCGGTGGCGTCAAGCAGGCGCTTGTCCGTCACGCGGATCAGCAGGTTTCGGTTCGGGTCGCTGCCGGTCATCGTCACACGCTCGACCTGAATCGTATAGGGCTGCGCCGCCGTGCCCAGCACAGTGGTCCACAGCTCGGCCTCGCCGGGCGTGACCTCCTGCAAATTTGCCACGGGCAGTGCCGGGGCGGTGCAGCTGCCGGTGTAGCT
>ERZ779888.2494-NODE-2494-length-15044-cov-4.841617_pt1 | contig 15044 bp, 15 predicted proteins | sample MGYA00511245_ERZ779888 | MGnify/ENA primary metagenome ERZ779888 (study PRJEB29588, sample SAMEA2155255) | human gut metagenome | biome: human gut; feature: human-associated habitat; material: faeces | place: Denmark | collected 2008/2010 ... | reverse complement strand
AATAATAAGTGATTAATTTTTATGTAGTCGTGTCCAAAAAGTGTTGACTACTGCAACAAAGAGGCAGAAGGCGAGAAACGCCTGCTGTTTGCCCGCAGTAAATGGCTGCTTTCCCATCAAGAGGGAAAACCTGCTTCCCGCGGTGCCTGGGTTGGCCTAAAAGGCGAGAACATTTCCATCGGTTGATGATATAAAAAAGGGGCTGTCACACGAATCTGTGTGGCAGCCCTTTTTTCTTAGGTATTCTTAGATTCAAGCCATTTGTGGGGAACGGCCTGATTTGGGGAGTATGCTGTTATGAAGGAAATCAGCGGTCAGCCGCAGGCTGCTCGAGCATGAGATCTTCAGACATCGTATTGCCTGCATAACTTGACGTATCCGTATAGACGGCCTGAGCTTCTTTGACGTCGTAAGCATTGGCCTGCGTGCCGGCAGATGCCAGATTTGCACAGGCCGGCATGACGAGAAGAACTGCAGCGATAATTCCATAGACGATGTGTTTCGTTTTCATGATGATCCTCTCCATTTCTTTTCAACGCTTAGTAACCTGACGTTTCCTGTATTCTTTAAGTTTCTTACGGTGAACCTCTTACCTTCGACATCTTTATTATGCCATGGTCAAAGATATTTGAAAAACGGTTAAATTTGATATCATAATCGGTTTTGCCGATTGATTACAGAGCAAAAAGACGATACGATATATCTTACAGGAGCTATATTACAGGAAAATCTAAAATTGAGAAGGGAGTTGCATCACATGACAATCTTACAGATGCGCTATTTTTTAACGGTCTGCCGACTGCAGAATATCACCCACGCTGCTGCAGAACTGCACATCGCCCAATCCACATTAAGTCAGGCCATCCAGACCATTGAAGAGGAAACCGGCCTCAATCTTTTTGTCCGCAGCGGCCGCGCCATCATGATGAGTCAGGACGGACAGAGGCTTGCCCAAAAAGTTACGGCACTGCTGCGCGAAGTCGACCTCTTTGAAACAGATGTCCGGGAAATGGCACGCCGCCATGGCAAAATCCGGCTGGCCATCCCGCAGCAGCAGGCCTCTTTCATCATCCCACGTCTTTTGAACACCTTCTGCCCCGCACATCCGGAAATCGACCTCGATATCATCGAGCCGTCCGGCCTCGAATCCGCCCGCCTCGTACGCGAGGAAAAAGTCGATATGGCCATCGTCAATTACGACGGCGAGACGATGCCGGAGCTCCATTACCGCCGCATCACTTCACGCCCCATCAAATTTGTCGTCTGGCAGGGACATCCGTTAGAGCACTGTCAGAGCATCAGCCTGGCGGAAGCCCTGCAGTATCCTCTGGTCCTGCTTTCTGAGGAATTCTTTGTCACGCGGTTGCTGACCCGTATCACAGCCAAGCGCCATCTTGAACTCAACGCCTTGTATTATTCCCCTCACCTTTCTACCCTGTACAGCCTGCTGCGTGCTCATACCGCACCCAGCATCCTTTTCAGTCAGGCAGTCATCTCACTTGACGGCGTTGTAACCATCCCCTTTGATGAACCATTAGCCCTCACAAGCTGCCTCATCACCAAGAAGTCACGCCAGATTACTAAAGACCAGCGCCTTGTCATGAAGTTCATCCGTGAACAGTTGCTCCTTGACAGCATGAAGTCGTAATGGCACATAAAAAACGCAGTTCCCCGCTAAAATCAGGAAACTGCGTTTTATTTTATTTGAATTGATTCAGAGGGCGGCACGGCACAGCAAAAAATCGGTATTCTCCTCGCTGTACTCAATTTGTTCCGACCAGCGGCGTACGGATTCATGAAAATCTCCGGTCACGGCCGTTTCCAGGAAGATGTACATCGCATTGACTCTGGTATACGTAAGAAGCTGGTCAAAATCAAATCGCTCGCTCTGGCCGAGCTGTCGGTAGAGGATGTATGTCTGCAGGCGGTCAAAATCGGCCTGGCAGAACTGCTTGACATAAGTCTGTGCACGCTGCAGGACTTTCGCTTCCGTTGATATCAGGGACGTCATATGCGACGTCCAGATTTCGTCAATGGGCTCCGTCTGACGCATGAGCTGCAGCACAGCATGAATCTTTTCCGGACACAGCTCCGGCTCGAATGCGGGGACGGCTGACGGCAGACCGAGATACAGCAAAAGGGAAGGAAACTCCATACGAGCTTCCGGCCGTCCCTCGACCAAAAAGGTCAAGGGATTTTTACTGGCAAACAGCAGCTCCACGGCTTTTTCACAGGCAAGGCCAAAACCAGCCAGTTCTGCCTGACCGCACATGACAAAAAAGCGCGGGTGCATCGTGCAGATTTCGCAGAGGGCGTCTTCGTCCAAGGTGAGAATCAGGCGGCAGAGGCCATCCGCCCGCAGGAACGGGCAGCGTTCCTCCGGTGTCAGACGAAAAGAATACGTACCATCTTCTGCCTGCACGATATTTTGGCGAAGCTCCTCACCGATTTCTCCATCGAGAGTCAGATACCAGGCGGCCGTGGCCGCATCGATATCGATTTCCCAGCCGCGGCAGCAGCTGTGCCGGCATTTATCCGCCTTGCAGACAAAGTCCGGCACAAAATCCGGCCAGACGGTCACAATCTCATCCATTTCTTCCATATTACTCATAACGCGTATCAATCACGCGCTTCGTCTTCTTTTCGGAGCGCGGCAGGACGCCGATTTCGACGACTTTGACGAGCGGCGTAAAGCCGATGCGGCTCTTGACACGTTCGGCAATACGCTTCGCAAGGTCAAGGAAGTCGACGCTGCCGTTCGTCTCGACATAGAGGCGCATCGTGTCCTTGCCATCGAGATGGGAGATGTGAATCTGGTATTCACTCGAGACCTCAGGGAACGTCTTGAGGATTTCCTCAATCTGCGCAGGGAAAAGATTGACGCCCTTGATTTTGACCATGTCATCCGTGCGTCCCTGAATCATGTCGATGCGCGGGAATTTGCTGCCGCACGGGCAGTCGCTGGGGATGATGCGCGAAAGGTCGTGCGTGCGGAAGCGGATGAGCGGCGCACCTTCCTTCTTGAGCGTCGTAATGACGATTTCGCCCCATTCGCCGTCCGGCAGATTCTCGCCCGTATGCGGGTCGATGATTTCGAGGTAAATGAAATCATCCCAGTAATGGATGCCATCGTGGGCATCGCAGCTGATGCCGATGCCCGGACCATAGACCTCGGTCAGGCCGTAAATGTCGTAAGCATCGATGCCGAGCTTGTCGCAGATGGATTTGCGCATCTTCTCGCTCCAGCGCTCCGAGCCGATGACGCCCTTGCGCAGATGAATCTTATCGCGGATGCCGCGTTTTTCGATTTCTTCAGCCAGCAGCAGCGCATAGGAACTCGTCGCGCAGATGACGGTGCTCTTCATGTCCATCATCATCTGCAGCTGTTTTTCCGTATTGCCTGGGCCCATTGGCACGGCCATGGCCCCGAGCTTCTCGCAGCCTGCCTGAAAGCCGATGCCGGCGGTCCAGAGGCCGTAGCCCGGCGTAATCTGCACGCGGTCGCGGTTCGTCACGCCTGCCATCGCGTAGCAGCGGGCAAACTGCGTGGCCCAGTCATCAACGTCTTTCTGCGTATAAGGAATGATGACCGGCTTGCCCGTCGTGCCCGACGAAGAATGCATGCGCACGATTTTTTCTTCCGGCACACTCATGAGTCCCAGAGGATACGCATCCCTGAGGTCTTTTTTCTCCGAAAATGGTAGTTTCTTGAAGTCTTCCGGCGACGATACATGGTCGATGCCATATTCGCGCAGACGTTTGCCGTAGAAGCTGTCTGCCTTTAAAAGCTGGGTAATGCGCTCATTGACGAACGCGAGTTGTTCTTTCGTGATTTCCATGATATTCCCTGCCTTGAAATTACACTGTTATTCTGCGGCCAATGAAAATGCGTAGCGCAAGGCCTTTTCGTTGAGAGCGACATAGGCTGGCTTGACTTTCTGACGGATGGCCTGCAGCACATCTTCTTCCGTCAGAAAATCAAGGGCACCGCTCTCAAGGGCCGCGCCGAGCATGATAACATTGAGCGTCTTGGGATTGCCAATGACGGCCGCGGCCTTCTGTCCATCGATGACGAGAACATGCTCGGTATGTTCCCGAAGGTACTCGACCATTTCCGTGCCGTTGTAATCCGTCCCTTTCAGGGCCGCCGTCACGGGCATGATGGGATGCGAATTGACAACGACCGTGCCGCCTTTTTTGAGATACGGCAGCATGCGCACGGCTTCCGCCGGCTCAAAGGCCAGCAGCAGGTCTGCCGTGCCGCAGCGAATCATCGGGCTGCGGACGCCCTCGCCGACGCGCAGATGACTGAAAACAGAGCCGCCCTTCTGCGCCATGCCGATGGTCTCCGCACTCATGACGGGAAGTCCTTTATTCATGGAAGCCGCAGCGATGAGTTTAGAAGCCAGCACCGTGCCTTGGCCGCCGACACCTGTTAAAATAATATTTTTCTGCATCACTTCTGCCCTCCTTTATCCGTGACGGTCTTCTTGAATAGCGTGACTTCAATCGCATCAAACGGACAAATCTGCGCACAGATGCCGCAGCCTGTGCACTGCGAAGCATCAATCATGATTTTGCCGTCCTCAACGACAATGCCCGGACAGCCGATTTCGCGGATGCATTTTTTGCACTTGCGGCAGGCATCCTGCAGTACCTCCGCTTTGCCTAAAGGCTTGACGATAGCGATGCACGGGGATTTGAAGATGATGGCCTTGACTCCAGCTTCGGTCGCCACCTCTTTAACCGTGGCAATGGCCCTGTCGAGGTCAAGCGGGTCAACTGTGCGGACCGTCTTAACACCGATACCGTGCAGCGTATCTTCAATCGAGACCTTGTCGACAATCTGCCCCATCATCGTGTGGCCCGTGCCCGGATGCGGCTGATGGCCCGTCATGGCCGTCGTCGAATTGTCAAGAATGCAGACGGTCAAATCCGCCTGATTGTAAACGCCGTTGATGATGCCGGTAATCGACGAAGCAAAGAACGTCGAATCGCCGACAAAGGCAAAGCATTTCATGTCCGGCGTCACGGCACCGATGCCCTGCGCGATGTCGATGCCCGCGCCCATGCAGAGACAGGTATCGACCATGTCGAGCGGCATGGCATTGCCGAGCGTGTAGCAGCCGATATCGCCGCAGAAAACGCTCTTCTGCCCTTTCATCGCGCGTTTCACCGCATAGAATGAAGCGCGGTGCGGGCAGCCGGCGCAGAGGACCGGCGGACGCACGACGGAAACCGGAGGCTCTGGCAGCTGATTTTTCTCAGCCGCAGGCCAGCCCATGAATTTGGCGATATCGTCATAGACCGTATCGCGCGTGTTCTCGCCCGCCGTCTTGACATCGCCCGTGAGCTTGCCGCGGATTTTGACGGGCAGCTGGTATTTGCCGCAGAGGAAGATGAGCTCGCGCTCAATGACCGGGTCGAGTTCCTCGATGCAGAGGACTTCATCGAGGCCCTGCAGGAATTCTACGGCGAGTTTCTCAGGGAACGGGAACGGCGTAGCGACTTTCAGGACACGCGGTGCCTTTTCTCCACGTTCTGAAAGCGTCTCAGCAACATAAGAATAGCTGATGCCCTGCGTCGCGATGCCGCGGCGGCAGTCTGCCTGTTCTGCCGGCTCAATGCTGTTGCGCGGATAAGCCGATAGCACCGTGCCGAGCTCTGCATTGCGCTGCTCGATGGCCTGATGTGCCTGATACGAAAGGCGCGGGAAGATAACCCAGCGTGCAGGGTCCCGCACAAAGCCTTCCGGCTCTGTTTTTTTGTATTCATCGGCGTCTTTGACCTTGACCGAAGCATAGCCATGATCAATGCGCGTCGTCGGACGCAGGAACACGGGCGTATGATATTTCTCCGAAAAGTCAAAGGCCTCCTGAATCATCTCATAGGCTTCTTGTACACTCGACGGGTCAAAGCACGGGACTTTGGCAAACGAAGCAAAATGACGCGTGTCCTGCTCCGTCTGCGACGAAATCGGCCCTGGGTCATCGGCCACGAGCACGACCATGCCGCCCTTGACGCCGAGATACTCCAGGCTCATCAAGGGGTCCGACGCCACGTTGAGTCCAACCTGCTTCATCGTGACCAGCGCCCTGGCGCCCGAGTAGGCTGCACCGGCAGCGACTTCCATGCCGGCTTTTTCATTAGTCGACCATTCGACATGGATATTTCCTTCCGGATTATGTTTGGCAATCGTCTCGAGCACTTCAGTCGAAGGCGTGCCCGGATAGCCTGCGACGACATTGACGCCGGCTGCCACCGCGCCCATGCCGATGGCCTCATTGCCCATCAAATATTCGATATGCATAAGCTTTCTCTCCCCAAAATTTCGCGAATATGTTTTTATTATACTATAAAAGACCATTTCCTGTAGAGGTATTTTACAGAGAATGGTCTTTTTATCGTAAAAATAATACCAATATAACGTTTTTATTCCTCGTGGCGGGCAATATAGCTGTCCTCTTCATCCCAGTCATCCGGCATGCCCTTGACGATGAGCACGGGACACGGCGCCTGCTGCAGCACATAATGGGAGACAGAGCCGACGAGCATGCTGCGGAAGGTGCCAAAGCCGCGCGAGCCCATGATGATGAGGTCACTCTGTTCTTCTTCGGCCACCTCACAGATTTTTTCGCCCGGATTGCCGACTTCCACGCGCGTCCTCGCCTTGATTTCCGGCGGCACCAGGTGCATGAGGTCGGCAAGATACTGATACGCGGAAATCTTGAGTTCGGCAGGCACGTAGCCGCTGAGGCTGACCTGTTCAAAGGCCGCGACCTGCTTGTTGAGGTCAACGACCATGAGAATGGTCAGATGCGCTCCCGTGACCGCAGCCGTATGAATCGCCTCATTGACCGCCTTGAACGCCGGCCCCGAACCATCCGTCGGCACAAGAATGCGTTCGCATTGGATGGTCTGCTTCGGCCGCGATTTGATTTCTTCGATGAGCTTGTCTGTTGCCGTCATAACGAATTCTCCCCTTTTTCCATGCCTATGCTTTTCCAATCACGATTCTTGCACGCCCCGTTCTGCCGCGGCAATTTCGCGGATTTTCTCCTGATGCTTGAGTTCCTGCGCCTGATGCTTCAAAAGAGACCGCCGCGCCGCGAAGAATTTCGCGCACAGCAGGATGGCCACCACCGCCATATAGAGCAGGAAGGCCCCTAATTCCTTGGAGATATCGGCGAAACCGGCACCGCGCGCGATGATGTCACGCACAAAATGATATTCCCAGGTCAGTGGAAACAGATGCGACAGATAAAGCACCCAGTCCGGATAAAAGGAAATCGGCCCCGTCGGACCGCCAAAAATGAAGCCGCCCGGAATAAAGAGAATCATGCGCGAAGACGCAATGCCCGGATTCGCCGCCGTCCAGCCAAACAGGACGCTGATCATTCCCACGGTCATGACGTAAAAAATCTGCACGAACAAAAATGTCAGGAGACTCCCGGAAAACACCATATCGCCGGTCAGCCGCAAAATGGCCATGCCAAAGATGAACGACACGGCGAGGCAGGCCCCGTAAGGCACAAGCCGCACAATGATATCCCACGGCGTTCCTTCGAGCAGTATCTGATCCAGTGCATGCGTCAGGCGCAGCCGCGGCACCATGCCAATGGTTGCAAACGTGAAAAACATCGAACCGAAGAAGAACAGGAAGCCCTGCACCTCGATATTGTAATTCGAACCATTTGGATTGAAAAGATTGCGGTCCGCAAGACTTATCGTACCGCTGAGCGTATCGTTCGTACTGCCCGTATCGCCGGCTTCCGCCGCATTGTCAAGGCCGACAATCTCGTTGAGGGCAGACTTGACATCCGCCGTCTGCGCCGTATTCGTATTGTCATAGAATACGCCAATGTGATTGGTGGTTCCCGTATAGCGGTCCTTTTCCAGTCCGCGCGGGAAATAGACAACGGCCACGGCCTGGTCGCGGTAGAAAAGTTCCGTCGGGTTCACGGGCGTATTGAGTACAGCCGTAACTTTCATATACTCCGATGCATCGATGCGGCTGGTCAGTTCATGGCTGTAAGCAGAGTTATCAAGGTCGATGACCGCGACTTTCGCATCGTGCGAGATATTGCTGCTGAGCATGAGACCGAGGACGATACAGACAACCGCTGCGACCATCAGGCAGACTTTTTCATAGGGCATGCCCTGCCCGGAAAACAGGAAGCGAAGTTCATCTCTTAGTGAATTCACGTTCATTCACCCCAATCGTCATGCCCGGCGTCACACCTTCCTGCGGGTCAATGTAGATGCGGACCTGGAACGCCGTGAGGTCAGCCTGTCCTTTTTCACGCGACTGCTTGAGGTCGGCAAAGCCCGGGGCCTTTGTCAAAAGCTTGATTGTGCCCGTCACCGTCTTATCCCCGGCCACGGTATGCCCCGTAATCGTATCGCCCTCGGAAAGTCCCTGCGCCTGCTTTTCGCTGATATAGATGTCATAATAGCTGCGATTGCTTTCCAATAGGACCACGGGCGTTCCTGCCGATACCATCTCGCCTTCCTTCGCGAGGACCTTGATGATGCGGCCATCTTCCGGAGCACGCAGGGTCAGGCGTTCCTTCTGGACTTCCAATTGTTTGAGCTGGACTTCAAGCGCCTGTTTCTGCTGCTGCAGGGCATCGATGTCATTGCTCATATTGCTGGCCGACTGGCGCTGCTGGGCAATTGTCGGCAGATTGAGGGAATCCGTATTGCCCGTATCCTGTGCGCCTGACAAAAGTTTATTTAAAAGTTCCTGCTGCTGCTCGACATTGGCCTCAGCGACATTAAGGGCCATTTCCGCATCATCGAGCTGGGATTTCGCGATAGCCCCGGCATCGAGAAGCTCCGACTTGCGGTTATAATCGATACGGCTGTTTTTGAGCGTTGCCTGTGCTGACGCTACGGCCGCTCGCTGCTGGTCAATCTGACGGAAACTCTGCTGTTCGTCATTATCGGCTTTCATGAAATTGACCGCCTGCGAGCCGCCCGTCGAGCGAATCTGCGCATCAAGCTGGGCAATCTGGGCTTTGGTCTTCTCAATGGAAAGGTCCGTATCCGTCGCATCGAGCTCCATGATGACATCGCCGGCCTTGACCGTGTCTCCTTCCTTAACCGCTTCATTCACCAGACGGCCATTCACGCTGTCGAACGACATCTTGACCTGCTCGGCTGTCAGGATGCCCTCTTTTTTCTCCATGCCAAGTGCCACGGCATCATTGCCTTTGTACATCAGCAGGATGCCCGCAATGACCAGCAGGGCAATAAATACCGCTCCCGTGCGCAAAGCCTTTTGTCTCGTATTCATATCATTTCCCCCTGATATCCTTCCACCAATTCTTCCGCGCTGCCCGACATTTTCTTAAGCAGGCGAATCAGCTCCTTCTGTTCGTCTTCCGTAAGCCGCTCCATGAGTTTGGTGACGCGCAGATAATGCGGCGGCAGGACCTCATCCATAAAAGCACGGCCCTTATCTGTCAGGCAGATGAGTTTTTTGCGTGCGTCTTCCGGAGCCTGCTTGATGACAATATCGCCGTCACGTGCCATACGCATGAGCATGTTGCTGATGGTCGCTTTCGTCACGCCGACTTTTGCCGCGATTTCTGAAGGAGCAAGGCCCTGCGGATTCTGATGCAGGACAATGAGCGTACAGAATTTCCCTTCCGACAGATGATACTCCCGCTGCAGTATATCAAGAATGCTCCGCTGCACATCTTCTCCGGCCTGCTTGACTTCAAGCATGGCGATGACTGCGGCCGGCTTAATTTCCGGTACGATTTTTTTATGATGTTCAAGCTCTTCCCAGCTGGGGATAAGTTCCCGCTTCACGATGATTCCTCCATATAATATTAGTTAGATTGCTAACTAACATTATAGTTTTTTCCCAACAAATTGTCAAAAGACATAAAAAAAGAACCTCTGTACACTCATCATACAGAAGTTCTTTCAAATGATAATTCATGATTTTCGCTGCCGCCTGCCCAGTACGGCCTTCAGGATGTTCGGATAAAAATCCGCCTCATCCTGCGGATAGATGGTATGCAGGTCGACAAACAGCGTACAGCTGCGCTGGCCAAAATGATGAATGCTCTCAACGGCCTGACGCAGACGCTGTTCCAGCTCTTTGACAGTCTCCGGTGAGCTGTACTGATAAAATACGAGGAACTGGTCGCGTGCATAGCGGCCGGCAGCGGCACTCTGCCCTAAGGTATGCCGGATTTCCTCAGCAATCGTCCGCAGGAGCTCATCGCCGGCAGTCTCGCCATAGTGGCGCAGCAGACGGTCAACGGCACGAATCTTGACAAAGATTACGGCGAAAGCCCGAGGTTCAAAGCGGTATTCATCCATATACTGCATGAACAGGGATATTTTCCGGCATCAGCATATACTGCCGGATGCCCAGTGCCTGTCCATACTGCATAATATCCTGTGCATCGGATACACGCACGACACAGAAAAAGATATCCTGCGTACTGCTGGCCATGCGGGCCACGCGATGCGTCTTCCATACGAGCGAGCCGTCAGCCTCAATGGAACGAAATGCTTCCGCAATGCTGTTCATCTTCGCCTTTTCTACACGTGCCTTGAGTGTCTTGAGGTCAAAAAAGGCAGCAAAGCGCTTCTTATCCGCCGGATGAATGAGCTCATCATGATACCGCTGCAGTGTTTCCGCCAGAGGCAGCTTGCTCAGACCGGATTTTAACTTTGGCTGTGTCAGAAGAATCATTTCCCGCGTGGTCAAATTCAGCGTCGCTACGCGGTCGTACAAGTAAAACAGATTGCGCAGCAAAAACGCGGGGCGAAAGAGGTCGCCCTCGTGCGATACCTTATGCAGATGACACTGAACGGAAATCAGGTAGCGGCCATTGTACGAAATGACGCGATGGCAGTTCATCATGAGAAAATCCCCATTGAGCGGATAGGCAAGTTCCTCATCATTGCCTGACGTCATGACACGCCAGAGACCGCGCTGCAGATAGCGCGTGGCCGGCTGGTGCAGAGAATTGAGCTGCTGCTCCCACGCATCACGTTCCTTTTCCTCGCCATGCCATAGAACCTCGCGGCATTTATCATTGGCAAACATGATATGATACGCATGATTGCGGAATTCGACGAGCAAAAGCGGCTGTCCCGTGAGAAAGTCCACTTCCATGATGGCATCGTAATACGGCTTCCAGCAGCTCAGCTCAATCTCAATCCCCTTTTCCTGGCAGTTATGAATGGTCTCGTCATAGGGCCGTGGCCGGCCAAGATAATAGCCCTGAATCTTTTCACAGCCAATCTCGCGCAGGAATTCAAACTGTTCTTTTGTTTCCACGCCTTCGGCCAGCGTCCTGTTGCCGATGTGCTTATCCATTGCGATGATGGAAATAATGATATCGCGGGCCCGCTGCGTGTCGCTTTTCAGAAAGGCCATGTCCATCTTGAGGACGTCAAAACGCTGGTCCTTGAGGAGCGCGCCATATTGCGGCAAATTTCCTCAATGAGGAAGGCGTCCAGATTATGGATGAGTTTATGCTGTTCCAGAATCGCGATGAAAAACGGCGGCGTCAAAAAGCCCCAATACGGGTCATCCCAGCGCGCCAGAGCTTCCATGGCACAGAGCTTGCCCGAAATGGTCCGCACGATAGGCTGATAATAGACACGGCACCATTTTTTCTCGATGGCCTCGTCAAGATGTTCAATGACATACAACGCCGGCATGTCAATCTGCCTGCGTTTTTTCCTCATTTAAGTGTCACCAATTCATAGTCTCTCGTGCCCATGCCGATTTTTTCTGCATGCTCGAGCGTTTCCTTCCAATGAATGTTTGGGTTGTTATCGAGGAAGTTATCATGATGATGATGCCAATCCGGCTTAGCGAGGTTATCTGCAAGCTGACTGTTCGGCAGCGGCGCGGCCTTGAGGCAGGCATCGGCACAGGCCTGGTCGAGGGCGACGGGGTCAAACGAGGCAAACATGCCCTGGTCCGGCAGAATCGGTGCATCATTTTCACCATGGCAGTCGCAGTTCGGCGAGATGTCGCGGACAATATTGATATGGAAGCACGGACGGTCCTGTACGACGGCCTGAGCGTATTCTGCCATTTTGCGGTCCAGAAGGTCCCCCGCATCCCACTGTTCATTGCGGATGGCATCATACGAGCAGGCGCCGATGCAGCGGCCGCAGCCCTTGCAGAGGTCCTTATGGATATGTGCTTTATTATTTTCATACGTGATGGCATTTGAGCCGCATTCTTTCGCGCATTTGCGGCAGCCGCGGCAAAGCTCTTCTTTAACGATGCATTTGCCCGACGAGTGCTGTTCCATCTTGCCGGCACGGCTGCCGCCTCCCATGCCCAGGTTCTTCATGGCGCCGCCAAAACCGGCCTGCTCATGACCCTTAAAGTGGGTGAGGCTAATCACGATATCGGCGTCCATGAGCGCCTGACCGATCTTGGCCTCGTGCACATACTCGCCGCCCTCAACCGGGACGAGCGCCTCGTCGGTGCCCTTGAGGCCGTCGGCGATGATGATCTGGCAACCCGTGGCATACGGGGTAAAGCCGTTCTGGTAGGCGGTGTCGATGTGCTCGAGCGCGTTTTTGCGGCTACCGACATAGAGCGTATTGCAGTCGGTGAGGAAGGGCTTGCCGCCCAGCTCCTTCACGACGTCCGCGACGGCGCGGGCGTAGTTGGGGCGCAAAAAGCTCAGGTTGCCCAACTCGCCAAAGTGAATCTTGATAGCGACGAACTTGTTCTCAAAGTCGATCTGCTCAATTCCGGCGTGACGGATGAGGCGCTTGAGTTTGTCGAGCTGGCTCTCGCGAGCATGCGTGCGCAGGTTGGTGAAGTACACCTTAGCGGGTGCTGCGGGTGCAGTTGCGGTCATAGATATATCCCCTCGGTCTATATGGCGTTACAGACATAAGAGGATGGTACCAGTTAAAGCAGAGTTAAAGTCAAGTACGGCACCCAGTCATTGGGGACAGACTTAAATGACTGAAACCACTCATTGGGGACGGACTTAAAACCACTCATTGGGGACGGACTTAAATGAGTGCCTCGCCACCTGGCAGCTAGGGGCGCGCCGTCACGTTTGTGGCGGCGCGCCTTGGTTTGGCGGCGCGTTCTAGCGTGGCCATAATCTGGTTTGATGGCGTGCCCTGGTGTGGCGGCGTTGACGGCGTGCCCTGGCGTGACGGAGCGTCCTGGCGCGGACCGCTAGCCCTTTCGCGCGACCAGATGCGCGCGGAATCCCTTCTGTGCCTCGAGCTTGAGCGGGGTGAGCCCGAATTCCTCGACGAGCGCGCGTAGCTCGGACAGCTTGAGGATGCGCACGTCGCCATGGCCCAAGAGGCGTGCCAGCGGTAGCTCGATGTTGTTCATGAGCCAGACCGCGACATCGTTCGAGGTGTAGTCGCGAAGGACCAGTCGCCCGCCGGGCCGAAGGACGCGTGCCACCTCGGCGAAAAACCTCTCCGGATGCGGGTAGTGGTGGAAGCTGTTGGAGCAGAGCACGGCGTCGAAGCTCCGGGGCTCGAAGGGCAGTGCCTCCGCGTCTCCGACGACAAAGCTGACGTTATCGAGCTGCTTTGCCCGAGCGACGTCGATCATCCCGGGTGTGAGGTCGAGTCCAGTCAAGTGCTTGCTGGGGTACCGGGCGTGGAGCAGTTCTAGGACGGCTCCGGTTCCACAGCCCACGTCGAGCGCGTCCTCGAACGGTTCGAGCTCAAGCTCCTCGAGCATTTGCGGATAGTCGTCCTTGCACATCTCGTAAATGCCGGCATGGCCGGATTCGTAGACCTTTGCCGCCTCGGTGAACTCCTTGATGGAGAGCTGCTTGAGCTCCTCTGCCGATCTTGCCATGGGTCTCCTTCTGTTCGGGGAAGTCTGACGTTGCGCGCGTTTGCCCACGTCGGGCCTGGCGGGCAAATAACGCGAGGGCACCCTTCCTTCGGTTCGTGCCCCCGCGTGCGGGCGGTTCTCTATTCCTGGATCTTCAGCGCCTCGGAGAGGCTCACGCGCTTGATGGAGCGCGTGTGCAGCAGCGCCACGACCAGGTAGGTCGCAAAGCCGATTCCTGCGCACGCCACCATGGACCAAGCGGGCACGTAGATCTCGATATTGCCGTTATAGGCGAGCAGCATCGAGCGGAAGATGGCCGTTAGCGAGCCAATAATGACCGGCAGGCTCAGCACGAGTGACGCTGCCACGCACAACGTGATCGAGCGGATGTACAGATGCGAAATCTCGCTATCGCGATAGCCAAAGACTTTCATGTAGCTGATCGAACGGGCGCTGTGGTCGATCACAGCCTTGGTCAGCAGGTACATAAACAGCAAGAAGATGAACACCGCAAGCCCAACCATCATGCCGATCATTTTGCTCATCATGCCGATGAACTGGTCGCCCACGGCGCGCATGTCGTCGGGCGTGGTATCGCCGGCAAAGTAGCGCGCGTCGAGGTCGAGCTTCTCATCGCTCACATAGCCGTTAAAGTAGGCCGCATCGTTGTCAAACAGCTCGTTAAAGTCTTCGATACTCATATAGACATTCATATCCGACTTAGAGCCCCAAACGCAGTCCTTGCCCACGTACTCAAAGGAATAATTCTCGCCCTCGTACTTGTCGCGAAGCTTAACCTTCTGGCCCTCGCTCCAGCCAAACTTGTCGAGTAAGCCACCGCCAAAGACGACGCGTCCGTCGCCGACGTCCAGCCCTTTCCAGTAGCGCGAATCGGGCGAGATGCCGTAGACAGAAATCGTCTCCTCGCCATTACCATCGCCGCGGTCGTATTGCAGCTGGTAAACGGCATATTTCTCGGCCTGCGCGATTGCGCCCGCGCCGTTGTCAATCGTGTTGACCGGGTGAATGTCGTCGTTGTCGGTGTCGATCTTAGAGGCCTTGTCAATCAGGTCGATAGCCTCGTCGCGGTTGCAGCCGAGGATATCGGCAAGGTCATCGAGGCGCGCATAAAGCGCATCCTTCTTGTCCTGAACCTTGGCGAGCGCGTCCTGCGCCGCGGCCAAGCTCTCGGCAGACGGAGCGCTGGTCGCGGCATCGGCTGCCGCCT
>ERZ779888.2478-NODE-2478-length-15159-cov-4.530124_pt1 | contig 15159 bp, 13 predicted proteins | sample MGYA00511245_ERZ779888 | MGnify/ENA primary metagenome ERZ779888 (study PRJEB29588, sample SAMEA2155255) | human gut metagenome | biome: human gut; feature: human-associated habitat; material: faeces | place: Denmark | collected 2008/2010 ... | reverse complement strand
TTGCGTAATGAGATGCAACGCTCGGCGGTGCCAACGTCCCACGTTGCTGCGTAAAGTACCCTTGTTTTCGGTAAAAAACTAATTAGGGCGAAAGGGGGCGGAGAGTGGGGGAATTTTTTTCGAAAGACAAGGAAAGCGTACGATGGTACGTGACCGAAGGCTTTCGGAAAAGCATAAAAAAATCTATTCATATCCGCGTTTTTTTGTAGATATAAATAGATTTATGATACGTAAATAACGTTCTTTTTTTTATGCGTAAAGTGTTCCGCTATACGCCCCCGTATTAGAGTTCGTCGGTTTTTTCGATGACCTTAATAAAATCGTACGATTGAGCGAACTCATAGAGTTCTTTTGCGGAGAAGTTCACTTCGGTTGCCGCTTCGATATCGGCAAGAACGGTGCCGTTTTCCGTAGTCATAGTTTTGAATTTAAGGAACTTTTTCACGTCGAAAATGTAGGTTATTTTATCGATTATTTCAGGGGAAGTAAGGATAATCTGCATTTTCAGGACGTTGGTTGTTTGTCCTTTGAGGAGTTTAAGCGGACGGTGAAGAATAACTTGCAAAAGCACAAGGATTATCGTGGAGAACACGCCGATCACAAGCATTCCGGCACCGATAGCAAGCCCGATACCCGAAGTAGCCCAAATACCTGCCGCGGTGGTTAAACCGTGCAGAAAATCGCGCTTGTAAAAGATTATTCCAGCGCCCAAAAAGCCGATACCGGAAACGACTTGTGCCGCTATACGCGCGCTGTCACCGCCTCGAACGCCGTCGTGGTTGGGGAGTTGGTCGCTAAAACCGTATTTACTTACAACCATCATAATCGCCGCCGCCATACACACAATCGTATGAGTACGGATACCTGCTTCCTTAGAACGACTTTTTCTTTCCATACCGATTACGAAACCGCAAGCCGCGGCAATGAAGATACGGATTATCCAATTTAACGCGTTGGTAGTCCAGTCAAGTACCACAAAATTAAAAGCACCAATCATTTTTCTCGCCTACTTTCAAAAATAATTATTTATTGTACAATAAAGCGGTTTTATTGTCAAGTTTTAAGTTTCGTATCATAAAAAAAGTAAGACAAATCGTCCGTTTTTATTTTTATGCGGCGTGATTTTTCTTTCCGTTCGTAATTTTTGGGGTATTGTCAAAGCAGAATAAGTATTGTATAATTTTAATAACGTGCTTTATATTATGTAATAATATAAATAATTTCTTTTTCAAGAGGAGATTCGTTATGGCAAAGGTAAAAACAACCGACGTAACCGACGAGAGCGGCAAGAAGGTCTTTATTTCCAAACGCGAATTCTGGACGTTCGGGATAGCGGCTTTCGGTCAAGCGATGATTTACGGCAGTATGTCCAACTACATTTCCGACTACTACCTTAACGTCTTGTTGCTCAGTCCGTGGTTCGTACTGCTGCTTATGTTGCTCGCAAGAGTATGGGACGCGATTAACGACCCCATTATGGGCATAATCGCAGACAAATACACCTTCAAAAAAAGCAAGTATAAACCCTACATACTCTTTTCCGGACTACCCATAGCCGTCTTAACGTTCTTTATGTTCTTTAACCCGGGCATAACGAGCAGAAGCGGACTTATGGCGTTTAACGCCGTGATCTACGTCCTGTGGGGTATGGTTTATACGATGAGCGACGTTCCGTTCTGGTCATTGCCCAACGTTATGACCCCCGACCCGGACGAACGCGGAAAAGTCTTTTCCTTCGCCCGTACGCTTAACGGTATTGGTAGCGCGCTCCCCATTCTTATGTACACGATTTTGTCGAGCGTTATCCCCAAAATCCGCCCCGATCTGTCCGAAGTCGAACAAGACAAACTACTCTATCTTATCGTCGCGATAACGATGTCTGTTTTGGGTATTTGTTTGTACATTACCGCTTACTTTAACGTTAAAGAACGCGTACTTAATATGCGCCCGAACCCGAAACCGTCCGAACCCGAAACGGAAACTGCCGCGCCGAAAGAAAAAGGCGCGATGTTAAAACGTTTGTTTAGTTGCAAACCGCTTATGCTTGTAGTCACGATGGGTATACTGAGTTTCGGCAGATATCTAATGCAAGCCGCCGCACCCCACGTCGCAAGATACGCCTTTATCGTAGACCCTATCGGCGATATAACTTCAAAAACCATAGTAAATATCGTAATCGTGGCGAGCGCAGGTATAGGTATGTTCGGATCAATGCTGTGTATGCCTGCCCTTTACAAACGGTTTAACTACAAACAAATAGTAGTCGGCTCGTGTATTCTCGGATTTTTGTCAAGCATAGTGACTACCGTGCTTTGCGCGTTGGTTGTGTTCAAAGAAATAAGTTGGCTTTTCTACGTCTGTATACCGCTTTTCATAATTCAAAGCATACCGCTCGGCGTGCTAAACGTAACGAGTTACGCAATGGTCGGCGATTGCCTCGACTATCTCGAATATACCACCGGATACCGCGACAACGCTCTCGGCAGCGCGGTGCAAGGGTTCGTAAACAAAATCGGCAACTGCTTTGCAACCTGTTTCGTAATCATAATGTACTTAATCGTCGGACTTAACGTCGAAGAAACGGTTAAAGCGGCGGAAGTTGCGGAAGTGCTTACAAAGTCGCAGCAGTTCGGAATGAGTTGCCTCGTATCTATAGTCCCCGGACAATGCTTATTGTTGTGCGCGATACCGATTTTCTTCTACGATCTCGTGGGTGATAAGAAAAAACAAGTGACCGCGGCGCTTGCCGAACGCAGGGGATTTGCGGAGAACCACGACCCGGACCGGAAGACGGAGTCGATCGAGTTGATTAACGAACTTACTCAAAATCAGTCGGCTCCGGAAAGCGAAGAGTAAAAATCGTTTATATATAATAAGGAAGGAGAAATATGTTCAGATACCCTAAATTCAACAAAAAAGGCGAAAAAGTGCTTTGCCGAATGGACGGCATAGGCAAAGAAATGTTGCAGGATATATCCGTTTTTCTGCTAAAAAAAGGACAAAAACGCACGTTTTTCTCAAACGAGAAAGAAGCGGTGGTTTTGCTCATACACGGAAAAGTACGGTTTGTATGCGACGGAATAGACGAGATTGCGGACAGAAAAGATTTGTTTAACGACTTGCCGACCACCGTTCACGTTTCTAAAGGAACTAAACTTACGGTGGAAGGGCTGGAAGACGGAACGCGTTTTATTTATCAGGCTACCACCAACGAAAGAGCGTTTTCCCCGAAAATTTACCGCAAAAGCGACGTAATAAGGACGGTAAGCGGCGAAGGAATGTGGGATAACACGTCTTTACGCGACGTAAACACGATTTTCGACTACGACAACGCGCCGTACAGTAATCTCGTTATCGGCGAAGTTCTCGCCCGTCAGGGCAGATGGTGGAGTTACGTTCCTCATTCTCATCCGCAACCCGAAGTGTACTACTACGAGTTCGACAGAGAGGAAGGTTTCGGCGCGTGCTTTATCGGCGAAGAGGCGCATACCGTAAAAAGCGGAAGCGTGGCAATGTTCGTCGGCGGCAAAACGCACGTTCAGGTCACCGCGCCCGGGTTCCCGATGTACAACGTCTGGATGATACGCCACCTTGACGGCGATCCGTGGGTAAAAACGAGAAACGTCGATCCGAGATACACCTGGCTGGAACCCGTTTGTACGTTCGTTCCGAAAAAATAAATGTTAAATACAGTTCGCCTTTTCGGCGAAAAAAATAGGAGAAACAATGGCAAGAATAAAACTAACGGTAGGAGAAGCCGTCGTAAGATACCTCGATAATCAGTACGTTTCTATGGAAATTGACGGAAAAATCGTGGAAAACAAGTTTGTCGAAGGGTTCTTTACCATTTTCGGACACGGTTGCGTGCTCGGAGTGGGAGAAGCCCTTTCGATGGCGCGACACGGCATCAAAGTTTATCAGGGAAGAAACGAGCAAGGAATGGCGCACGTCGCAACGGCTTACGCAAAAACGTGCGACAGACGGAAAATCATTCCTTGTATGTCGAGTATCGGACCCGGCTCGGTTAATATGGTTACCGCCGCGGCAACCGCCACGGTAAACAATATCCCTTTACTGCTTTTTATGGGCGATACTTTCGCTTCGGCGCAACCCGACCCCGTTTTGCAACAAATAGAACACCCCTATAATCAGGGAATAACGAGTACCGACGCGTTTAAGGCGGTGACGAAGTTTTTTGCGAAAATCACCCGACCGGAAACGATAATGACCGCTTTAAGCAACGCTATGCGAGTGCTTACCGACCCGGCGGACGCGGGCGCGGCGGCGATTGCGATAAGTCAGGACGTGCAGGGCGAAACCTATGAGTTCGACGAAGAATTTTTCGCTAAAAGAGTACATCATATCAGACGCGCGAAACCCGACGCTTACGAAGTCGAACGTGCGGCGGAAGCGGTTAAACGCAGTAAACGCCCCCTCGTCATCGTAGGCGGCGGCGTAAGATACTCGGAAGCAGGAAACGCGGTAAGAGAATTTTGCGAAAAGCACTCGATACCCTTTGCCGAAACGCAGGCAGGAAAAAGCGTTATTCCGTCGAGCCATAGGCTTAACTTGGGCGGAATAGGCGTAACCGGCAACTCCGCGGCAAACGAGATAGCAAGCAAAGCCGACCTTGTCATCGGTATAGGCACGCGCTTTACCGACTTCACCACTTCGTCAAAATGGTTGTACGCAAAAAGCAAAATCGTCACGATAAACGTAAGCCCGTTTCAGGCGAAAAAACTCGACGCAACGAGCGTGATAAGCGACGCGAGAGAAGGAATAACCGCTCTCGATAGCGCGACAGGAGAGTATCGCTCGTCTTACGACGGAGAAATCGAAAAGGCAAAGGAAAAATGGGACAAGGAAATGCAACGCCTTACTTCCGTCCGCTACGGAGTTGGCTACGTTCCCGAAATCAAAAACGGTATGGACGGCGTGGCGGAAGACTTCGTAAAGGCAACCGGCGGAACGATTTGTCAGACCGCCGCAATAGGAATTATAAGAAAAACGATTCCGCCCGACGCAATCGCCGTAGGCGCGGCGGGAAGCCTTCCCGGGTGCCTGCAAAGAATGTGGACAACGGACAGTTACGGTACCTATAATATGGAATACGGGTACTCGTGTATGGGATACGAGATAGCGGGCGCACTCGGCAGCAAGATGGCTATGCCGGACAGAGAAGCGTACGCTTTTTGCGGCGACGGGAGTTTTAATATGCTCCACGGCGAGATGATCACCGCTTTGCAGGAAGGTATAAAAATAAACGTGCTGCTGTTCGACAACGAGAGTTTCGGTTGTATAAACAACTTGCAGACGGGGCAGGGCGTGGATTCGCTTTGCACCGAAGCAAGGTACAGAAAGGGTAACGAGCCTATCCGAAGCGGCGAGTTTATGAATATCGATTACGCCGCGTGCGCGCGTGCGTACGGGTTCGTCGCTTATACGGCAAAGACCGAAGAAGAACTTGAAAAAGCGTTAATCGACAGTCTGAAACAAACAAAGCCCACGCTTATCGACATTAAGGTTTTGCCGAAGTCGATGACCGACGGTTACGGCGGTTGGTGGAACGTTGGTTGCTCGCAAAATCCGAGAACGGAAAAACAAAAAGAAGCAAAGGAAGAGCGCGACGAACGCCTTTCGCAAGCAAGACAATATTAAAAAGGAAGAAATTAAAATGAAAAGAGAGAACGTAAAATTAGGAATTGCCCCCATTGCCTGGACGAACGACGATATGCCCGATCTCGGCGCGGAAAACACTTTTTATCAGTGCGTAAGCGAAATGGCGCTCGCAGGGTACGAAGGTACGGAAATCGGCAATAAATACCCGACCGACCCCGCCGTCCTGAAACACGATCTGGACGTAAGGGGATTAAGCGTAGCCAACAGTTGGTTCTCGGCGTTTATTCTGACCAAACCTTTCGAAGAAGTGGAAAAAGAGTTCAGAGAAAAATGCGCGTTCTTAAAAGCCGTAGGCGCAAAAAGAGTGGGCGTGAGCGAACAGAGCCACAGCGTTCAGGGGCAAATGAACACCCCCGTGTTCGACTGCAAATACGTTATGAACGACGAAGAGTGGGATAAGTTCTGCACAGGACTTAACAGGCTCGGCGAAATCGCCAAAGAATACGGCATAACCCTTACTTACCACCACCATATGGGCACCGTGGTTCAAACCGCCGCGGAAACCGAAAGAATGATGGAAAACACCGACGAAAACAGCGTTTATCTGCTGTTTGACAGCGGCCATTTCGCATATTGCGGCGAAGACTATATGTCGGTGCTTAAAAAATACGCGAAGAGAATAAAACACGTTCACCTTAAGGATATCCGCCCCGAAGTGGTTAAGAAAGTCAAAGAAGAAAAACTCAGTTTTCTTCAGGGCGTGAGAAAGGGAGCGTTCACCGTACCCGGCGACGGTTGCATAGACTTTAAGCCGATATTCGACGAACTTGAAAAAGCGGACTACAAAGGCTGGTTGCTCGTCGAAGCGGAACAGGACCCGGCGATCGCAAACCCGTACGAATACGCAGTTAAAGCAAGAAAATATATCAAAAGTTTACTCGGATTTTAATAAAAAATAAACGCAACAGGAGAAATAATTTTATGATCAAAGTAGGTATTATAGGAGCAGGAAGAATAGGCAAAGTCCACTGCGAAAGCATTATGCGCTACGTCAAAGACGCCACGGTAAAAACCGTTGCGGATCCGTTTTTGACCGAACAAACCGTAGAATGGGCAAAAGGACTGGGAATAAACGAGTTCACGAAAGATTACCGCGACGTGCTTAACGATAAAGAAATCGACGCGGTTCTTATTTGTTCGAGTACCGACACCCACTCGAAAATCAGTATCGAAGCAATCGAAAGCGGAAAACACGTCTTCTGCGAAAAGCCTATCGACCACGACGTAGGCAAAATTCTCGAAGTAATGAAAACGCTTGAAAAGCATCCCGAAATCAAGTATCAGGTAGGCTTTAACCGCCGTTTCGATCACAACTTCAGAGCCGCGAGAGAAGCGGTGAAAAGCGGAAAAATCGGCGAACTCAACGTGCTTAAAATCTGTTCGAGAGACCCTGCCGCTCCCCCGGTAAGTTATATCAAAGTTTCGGGCGGAATATTCCTCGATATGACGATACACGACTTCGATATGGTCAGATTTATGTCGGGCAGCGAAGTGGAAGAAGTCTTCGCTTACGGCGCGGTGCTCGTAGACGAAGAAATCGGCAAAGCGGGCGATATCGATACCGCGGTAATCACTATGAAGTTAAAGAATGGCGCGCTCGCCGTCATCGACAACTGCCGCAGGGCAAGTTACGGCTACGATCAGAGAGTGGAAGCGTTCGGTTCGCTCGGTCAGGTCGCTATCAGAAACGACACCGATTCCAGCGCGGTAATAAGCGACGGAACGGGAGTTCACGCGGAAAAACCCTTGCTGTTCTTCCTTGAAAGATATATGCAGGCGTACGTAAACGAGATAAGCGAATTCGTCGACTGCGTCGTTAACGATAAAAAACCGTCCGCAGACGTAGTAAGCGGACTCGAACCCGTCCTTATCGGACTTGCCGCAAGAAAATCCGTTTCCGAAGGACGCCCCGTAAAAATCGCGGAAATCCGCAGCGAATACGGTCTGTAAACGACAATAAATCGGTTAATCGTGCGGTTTCCGCGGGATTACGCGGAAACCGCCGTAACGAAACGCCCGAAAACCTATTAAGGCGTTATATTAAATTTTTGTTTAAGCGAAGAATGGTATAACAAGGGAAAACACGGATCGGGAGAGAAGAAATGAAAGACGAAAGAAACAAGTTTGAGGCGATTGCCGAAGTCGTGGCGAGCGACGTCGGGTTTCGCGAGAATGCAAAGGAGTTTATCGCGCTTTCGCAAGTTTACGGAGCGGCGATTAAAGAAATTACGACCAAACTCGAAATACTTGACGAAGAGTTTCACATTAAGTACGACCATAATCCCATTCACCATATAGAGAGCAGGTTAAAATCCGCGCAGAGCATATACGCAAAGATCAAGAAGAAAAATCTTCCTTTGGAAATCGAAACGGTAAAGAACCGTATATACGACGTCGCCGGGGTGCGCGTTATTTGCAATTACGTCGAAGATATTTACCGCGTGGCGGAACTTCTGATAAAACAAAGCGACGTCACGCTTATTCGCGTTAAAGATTACGTAAAAAATCCTAAACCCAACGGTTATCGCAGTTTGCACATAGTGGTTAAAGTTCCTATTTTCCTTGCGGAGAGCGTGGAATATACGCCGGTCGAGATACAGATAAGGACGATAGCGATGGACTTTTGGGCGAGCCTCGAACATCGGCTTAAATACAAATCGGACGAAACGGTATCGAAAGATCTTGCCGCGCGCCTTAAAATCTGCGCCGAGCAAATCACGTCGCTCGATAAAGAAATGCAAAGTATATATAAAGAAATATCCGGAGCGAGCGAAGAAGATTAAACGAAAGTAGAACCGTAAAAAAAGAAAGCAAGATAATTCTTGCTTTCTTTTTTCGTTGGTTTGGAATTCGTTAAATAACGAGCGGAATGATAATTCCTACTATTACGACGAGCAAGCAGACTATATAAAGGATTTTCCATACGGTCTGTTTGTTTTTGACGTAACGCCAGGCAAGGATTGCGACTACGATAATCATTATAGCGGTGGCTACTGCCTGAAGTGCTCTTACGATTACCGCTTCTATTCCTACCAAGTGAAGTATCATTGCCACGAGATAGAGTATCGCGGTGACGCAAATCAGCCAGAACGATACTTTATTGAGCGAAATTCCGCTTCCGCCGGAAGACTTTTTCTTGTTTGCCATTGTTGTTTACCTCCGTAAAAAATGTTTTTTATTCGATTTTTTATTCGATTGTTTCTTCGTTTTCTTGTTTTTCGCACTTAACGACGTTTTCAAGGTCGTATTTTTCGTTTTACCGGCAAGTTCTTCGATCAAAGCGATTCTTTCTTGTCGTTCTTCTTCGCTCAGCGTGTCCAGAGCGCCTTGTTCGGCGAGTTCGCAGAAGTAACGGATACGTTTAAGTTTGGCGTTGGTGACTTTGTACTTAAACGAAGCGAACATCGCTATACTTATGAATACCGCGATGGATACGCCCATCATAAGTTTTATCGCGAGCAGTGCGGAAGACGGTTGAACTACGTAATTCGACGCGTCGCCGCTCGTGTTTTCGATATATCCTGCGCCGGTCATTACCCAGCCGACGAGACCCACGCCGAACGCTCCCGCTACTTTTCTTGCGAGCGTCATCATACCGCTGTAAGTACCGGTGGGACGTTTTCCGGTGGCGAGTTCCGCCACGTCGATGGTGTCGGGGAAGATCATCCAGGGCATCATTTGCGCTCCGCCGAAACCGAGACCCATCACGAGCGCGACTATGGGGATAAGTATGGGCGGCGTCCAGGACGGATCCATTATCGCAAACATTATACCGCCTAAAATGTAAAAAGGCAAACCCATTCTGAAAACGAACTGTTTACTTTTTTTATCCATCAGAACTCTCGACAAGGGGAACATAAGCACCGCCGCGACCATAAGGGGAGCGACGATAAACAGCGACGAAATATCCATTCCGAAGAGTTTGTATCCGTGCCATACGTCGGTCGCATAGAAAACGGCAAGCGCGCTTATCATATCCATACACATAAACGCCGCGCAGTACATTATTATATGCCAACGGTAAGAACGGTTTTTGTAAGGTTCTATATAGTTGTTAAGGAATTGCTTGAAGTCGAATTTTATTTTCGGGGTGTTGACGTGAACTCTTTCTTTGACGAACAAACCGCAAATAACCAACCCGATACCGAACAGTAAGCCGAAACCCAAACCGATAATCAGCCAGAACGTGACGGGCGAAATGTTGGGTACGAAAAGAAAACCGTCTTTGCTTATCATCGCTTCGAGTACAAGCAAAGGCACGACGTAAGAAATACCGCTCGAAAGAGAAGTGAACACGAGTTTCACCGTGTTTGCGTTGTTTCTTTCCTTATAAAGCGGCGAAATGTCGCCAGACATCGAGCAGTACGGCACCTGCGTGATCGTAGAGACCGTGTTCCAGACAAGGTAGAAAATCAAAATATAAGCGGTAAATTCGCCGGTAGACATACCCCATTTTCTCACGGGCATAAACAAAAGGGTAAGCGCGACGATTACCAGTATGCCGCCGACTACCATATACGGTTTACGCCTGCCGAACTTGCCGCGGGTGTTGTCGCTGATAAATCCCATAAGCGGATCGGTGATAGCGTCCCAGATTTTCGCGACCATCATAATGGTGGAAGCGATTGCCGGAGCGACACCCCAGGTAGTCATATACTTGAGCATAACGCAGGACATAAGCGCGACCGCGCCGCCGTCCATAAAACCGCCTATGCCGTAGCACAACTTTTCCTTACCCGGTACGAGATCGGGATTTAACGGTTGAAGTTCTCTTTTTTTCATCGTTCTCTCCGTAAAAAACATTGATAATACTATGTATTTTATCATTATAAAGATACTCTGTCAATGAGCATTTTTGCGTTTTTCTTTCGGTTTTACCGTACGCTTTTCGGTATACCGAGTTCGGCTCGTCCGATATGCGTATTATAACGAACGTTACGTCGAACGGCGTTTGTCGGCGTAAAAAATCGGAAAATGTATAAAAAGCGAAAATAAGACTTGAAAAACGGCGAATAAGGTCGTATAATAATAAAAAAAAGAAAAATCGGAGGTTTTTATGACTCGCTCGGAATTTGTTTTCGTGGTTATAGACAAACTTTGCAATCCTTTGCAAAATTATCGCCGTTATAAAGGTATGACGCAGGAAAAAGAAGTCGTGGTTTACGACGAAAAGTACCCCACCGAATGCGTAGGACAGGTTTATTACGATCCGGCTTTGGTCGGCAAGGACAAACCCCTTCTTCCCGTGGTGCTTAACATCCACGGCGGCGGTTTCGTTAAAGGCGATATGAAGTACAGAAAGAGTTTGTGCAAGCGTTATGCAAAACACGGCTATTTCGTGTTCAACGTAAACTATCGTCTCAGCCCGAAGTACCGTTTCCCGGCGGCGATTCAGGACTGTTGCAAAGCACTTAACTACATAGCCACGCTTGCGGAAAAGTACAATATAGACGTCAATAAGGTTTGCGTGACCGGCGATAGCGCGGGAGCGTATTATGCGACGCAACTTGTCGCAGTTGCCGCAAATCCCGAACTCGAAGAAAGAATCGGCGTGCCGATAAAAGTTAAACCCGCATTGCTAGCGTCCTTCTGCGGTCCGTACGACCTTGTAAAGAGTATCTCTCTTACCAAATTGCCTTTCAATATAGTATGGGACATCGGACGTTGTTATCTCGACAGCGACGAGTACAAACTCAAAAAAGATTTTTCAAACATTAACGACTACGCCGACCTTAAATATATCAGTCCTATCGAATGGGTAAACGAAAAATGGTGCCCGTCATTCTTGGTAATGAGCGGTAAAGATATTTTCTGCAAAGGACAGGGAGAACTTCTCAAAAAAGAACTCGACGAATGTGGCGTGGAAAACGAAGCGTTCGCGTCCAAAAAGTTTTTAGACAACCACTGTTTCCATTTTAACTTTTGGACGAAGATAAGCAAAGAATGTTTCAAGCGCGCGTTTGCGTTTATGGACGCCCGTCTGAAGTAAAATTTACTTAAAAAAAAAGATAAAAGGTCTGCCGATTCGGCGGACCTTTTACTTTTTCGCAATCCGTTTTTATTTAGTCGGATTTAAGGCGTCGTTAGCCGTTTTGTTTCGTGAATTCGCTGTTCGTACATTTCGGACACGGGGGCATTTTATCGCCCGCGTCGAGAGTTACGCAAGTATGGCAATTAGTGCAGGAATACTTGCCGCGTCCGGGTTTTTCACCGGTTTTTACGATTTTACTGTTCTTCATAACTAACCTCCTTAAAGTGTTTGTGATATTATTTTGAGCCGCAATATACGTTTTTATTCTTCGTCGGAAAACTTAATTTTACTTATTTTTCCTTTTTGCGGCAAATAGGCGGAAGTGCGCAAAGGTTCTTTAAGAGCGACTTCCCCGTCCACGATATATTCCCTGTACGAGCGGTAAATCGCGCCGTTTTTAGGGTAAGAAAGTATTTTTTCTTCTTCGCCGTAAACGACTTTGTACTCGTCGCAGGGTATGGCGCGGACGAACTCGCTTGCGAGTTTTATCGTGCAGGGCAGGGAACGCGAGTAAACCACGAACTCAAGGTAATTTCCGTCGTAAAACGCTCCGATATACGCAGGAGAAGAAGAATTGTTGACGAGAACAAGGTCGCTGGTTTCGCTTACCATAGCGTCGAGTCCCGGTGCAACGTAACTCGGTTCGAGAGAGTGACAAAGGGATTTTTCCGCGTCAAGCCCGGCGCAAAGCCACGCGTTGTATAACGTAGTGGAAACCTGACAGACGCCCCCACCCACCCCGCCCGTATATTCGCCGTAAACGATGACTTTCGCTTCGGAAAAGCCGTTTTCCGTCGTTCTTTTCCCCACGACTTCGTTAAAAGACAACTTTTCGCCCGGCAGTACGGTTTTGCCGTCAAGCCGCTTCGCCGCAAGTTCGACGTTGTTTTTTCTCGCTTTACCCGAAGTAAAATAGGCGGTTTTCGCCCTTCCGCTCGGTTGCGCGTCTTTTTTCAGTTCGTCAACCGTTTTTTTCGGCGGAATTACGTCGAACGATAAATTCGACGTCTCTTTTTCCGCCGCTTTTTGCAAAGCCGTATTCTCGTCGCAATTTCTACCGTTTTTACCGTCCGTAAAAACGAATTCGCCTTTGCCGAGGAAATTTACGTTCGGTTCGACGGGGGAAAACGAAAGTCGTTTCGCCAAAGCGACTACGTCCGACTTAATATCGGAGTTTAAGTAATCCAAAAAATTACTTGCGTTACCCTTAAATCGGGAATTAAGCATATTTCTCGGATTGCTGCCATAGAATAAGCGAGATAATGCCGACGCGGAAAAAGAACAGTCGTAGGTTTTGTTAAACGCGACGAGTTCGCCGTCGAGCATAACCACGTTAAATTTTACGGGTTTTACCGCCGTGCCCGAAAAAAAGCATACGGCGCAAACCAAAGCCGAAACCAAGACGAAAAAAAGGACTTTTCTGCTCATAAAGGTAGTATGCGCCGCGTCCGCGCGAATATTTATTCGTTATAAAAAAAGTAAAATAATTGACAACCGCGCGAAAAATGTAGTACACTATCAGTCGATAAAAGTCGTCCGAAACGGACGTGAAATAACACGAAACAACAAGGAGAGAACTTATGTTTTTATTCGGTATCGCCGCTTTTGCGGATTTTATCAATCAGGAAATTGCATTAGGCAACGCCATAACGTTCAAATGCTGGCATTTGATCATTGCGGCGGTCGTTATTGCCGCTCTTATCGCTGCGCTCATCGTAGTCTGCTGTCGCGCGTCGAAAAAAGGTAAAAGACGCTACGAAGAAGTAGGCGAAACCATCGACGTGTCCGAAAAAAAGTCCGCCGAAACCGAGAAATACGCCGATCCCGAATACGAAACGGCGGCTAAGGAAGAACCTGCGGAAGAAAAATAAGAAGTCGTTTCCGAACAGACCGAAGAAAAAGAAGAAATCGAAGAAAAAGCGGAACCGGCAGTCGAAGAAAAAGCGGAAGAACCGATAGCGGAAGAAAAGGTCGAAGAAGAAATCGTCGTCGCCGCTCCCGCAGCCGAAGAAAAAGCGGAAGAACCGGTTAAAGAAGAAAAAGCCGAAGAGAAAGCGGAAACCGTTGCGGCGGAAGAACCCGTAAAAAAAGTCGTTGCCGCAAAGAAAGCGACGAAAAAACCCGTTGCTAAAAAGGCGGTTGAAAAGCAGCCGGAAGAAAAAGCGGAAGCGGAACAGGTAAATATGCTGGAAAAACCCGAAGTTAAACTCAACGATCCCGAAAATAAAGTCAGTTTCGAACAACCTGCGGAAGAAGAAGTTAAAGAAAACAAAGTCGTAGGAAAGATCGAGATCTGCAACTCCGACCTCGGCGGATACAACTATTTACTTCTCGCCAACAACGGACAACTTCTTTACGAAAGCAAGGCGTATAAGTCCGTGGATTCCTGCAAAGAAGCGATCGCCAACTTTATCGACGCGGTAAATGCAGGAAGATTTACCGTTCGCGCGGACAAGTTCAAAAACTACAAATTCATACTTAAAAGTCCTACGAGCAACACGCTTTTGTACGTCGGAGAAAGTTTCTCTACGGAAACTTCCTGCAGAAACAACATCGAAAGCGTAAAACGTTTTGCGCCGATCTCTCCGATAGTAGACATCACCACCGAAGACTATGCGGCTAAGTTCGTTTATTACGAGATCCCCGAAGAACTCGTCAAAGACGTCGCCGAAGGTTCGGGCGCGGTAGGCAAATGGGAAATCGCGAGAGTGGACGAAAACTCCAAAACTTCGCCGTTCGTTTTCCTGCTTTTCGCCAACAACGGTCAACTTCTTTACGAATCCAGAGATTACAAAGCGGAAAGCGGCTGTCTTAACGGTTTGAAAACCTTTATAAACACGGTTCGCGACGGATATTTCGTAATCGACCCCGACAAGTCCGGCAGATATAAGTTCGTGTTGAGAAGCAAATCGGCGAATTCGCCCATCGAATACTACGGACAAAACTACGATTCGCAAAAAGCGTGCGCAAGCAGCATAGAAAGCGTTTATCGCTTTGCGCTCCGTTCGCCGTTGCCCGAAAAAAACGCTAACAAGCAATAATTGTTCGTAAATTAAAGAAAAATTAAACGCCGTTCCGCTCTTGTAGGGCGGAACGCGTCGTTTATATAAGGATAATACGGCACAAAGGAAGGAAGAAATGGACGGATACACCGAGTTTTTTATAGAAAATAATCGTTTGCTTATCCATATAGAATATTACGGCGGCACGGCGCGGCATTATATCGACGTTTTGCTAAGCGAAACCGACACCGAAAAAACCGCCGATCTTTTTTCTGCGGAAAAAAACGATTTGATAAAAAAACTAACCGCTCGGTTTTCTTTGGGTAACGCCGTACTCGACTTCCTTAAAGAAAACGGCATAAACGGAGAAGTCGTAGGGAAAGGGTTCGAAGACGGGGCGAGCGATGTGTGAATAGCCGACCACACGTTACACGGGCGTTTGACGCA
>ERZ779888.2471-NODE-2471-length-15175-cov-8.681217_pt1 | contig 15175 bp, 13 predicted proteins | sample MGYA00511245_ERZ779888 | MGnify/ENA primary metagenome ERZ779888 (study PRJEB29588, sample SAMEA2155255) | human gut metagenome | biome: human gut; feature: human-associated habitat; material: faeces | place: Denmark | collected 2008/2010 ... | reverse complement strand
ACCCGGCCGATCTTATCGAAAGACTCACCCGCCGCGTCATCGCGGGTCGTGCCGATTTCACAAAAATCCGTATAGTCGCGCACATCGAAAAAGGCCGTATGTCCGCCCGATACCACCAGTGCCAGAAACGGCGGGCGCAGGGTCTTGTCGGAAAGATAAGCGGCGGCGGCGTGCGCCTTGATATGATTGACCGCCACCAGCGGCAGTCCGTTGGCAAAAGCCAGCGATTTGGCAAAATTCACCCCCACAAGCAGGGCGCCGATCAACCCCGGAAAAGCCGTGACAGCCACCGCGCCCACCGCCGAGAGCGGAATACTTGCCGTCAGAAGCGCTTCTCTGGTCACGCCGCTGATCGCCTCGATATGCGCGCGACTGGCGATTTCAGGCACCACTCCCCCGTATAACCGGTGCGTTTCGATTTGTGAAGCCACAATATTGGAAAGTATTTCCCGCTCTTCCCCTTCGGCCCGGATAATGGCGCAGGAGGTCTCGTCACAGGAACTTTCCATTCCCAAAATATACATCCCTTTTATTCCGTTTCCGGCGGAATTTCGTTTCCGCCCTGGTTTTGATCATTTGAAAGTGTCCGGATCATAACCCACGCATCCTCGGTCGGGTGCGTATAAAACCGGACACGCCGGCCGGCTTCCCGGAACCCACGGCTCCGGTATAACGAAAGCGCATGAACATTGGAAACACGCACTTCCAGGGAAACCGTGCGGATTCCTCTTCCGGCCGCTTCCGCGAGAAGCGCATCCAGCACAGTGCCGGCCAATCCGCAGTGGCGGTAATCCGGCAGGGTAGCCACATTGGTCACCTGACCTTCGTCCAGCACGGTCAACATTCCGGCATAGGACAGCACGCGCCCCTCTTTAGTCACAGCATAGCCGAAAGCGTCCGGTGAGAGAAGCAACGCCAGTGATTTTTCGCTCCACGGTTCTTTGAAACACGCCGCCTCCAGCGCCGCCAGCGACGGCAGATGCGCGGCCGTGATACGCTCAGGTCTCACGGTTATCCGCATCTCCGGTAAAAAAGCGGAGCGCTACGGCATACTGAAGCTTATCAAAGCAGGCGCGGTATACCGCCTCGTCCCCTCCGAACGGATCCGGAATCTCAAAAGGCAGTGTGGAGATCTTTCCGGCCGCTTCGGGATAACGGAAAAGCAACTCCATGGCGTGCCGGTCGCTCATGGCCACCACCGCATCGGCATCCCGCACCCACGATGCTTCCACCGGATGCGCCACATGGGTGGGGTACGGATCCGGCTCCTGCGGCACCACGCCCGCCTCGGCCAGAACTTTGACTGCCATGGGCGTTACGGGATCGCCCGGCCGGGCAAAAAGTCCGGCAGAAAGCGCCATGGCGCCGGGGCGTTTTTTCTTGGCCATATCATTGAAGATGGCCGCCGCCATCGGGGAGCGACAGGTATTTCCGGTGCAGACAAACAGCACCCGGAGCGGATGCTCTTCCCGCTTATTTTCCGTACTTTCCGTTTCCGGCACGATGCCGGCCGTCAGCACATTGGTCATCGAAAGCACTCCTTTCACGCCTCTTGGGGGAAAATCAGCGAAACCAATCCGGACGGCACGGCCACGGCGCGCCCGGTCGTCGGGTCAAGGAAGAAAGCCGAACCATCCTCGTAAAGGCAAACGCGAAAAACATAATAAAGCCCCGGGAAGGCACTCCCGGATAATTTCAGCACCCGGAAATCCGAGAGAGAAAGTTCCGGCCGCTCAGCCGGTGCGCCGGTCAGCCACACGGACAAAATCCGCTCAAAAGAGCCGCTCGGGTCGCCCTTCGTATAACGGAAAAGCTCCACGCTGGCGGCGTCCTCCACGCAGACCAACAACACTTCCGGGGCAAAATTTTCAAGAGTGGGCACCGGGCTGCCCGCATACCAGACACCCAGATATTCGTCTGCCACGCAAAGAGAAGCGTCCATCCCCGGCACGGCCGAAAAAGTCCGGCTGATGCCCTTTTTGTCCCGGTATACGCCAATGACCTCGCCGGCCCCGCAGGGTTCGAAACAGTAGTCCACCCCCACATAATGCACACCGGTTTTGGGATTCGTATATCCGTTGCCGTCCTCGTCCCGCCGGAAAAGGTTTTCCTTGTTTTTGTTGCAGGCAACCAGCGGAAGGCAAAGGCAGAAGCAAAGAATCAGCGAAAAAATTTTCCTCACGGTTCAATACCCGAATTTCCCGGAAAGCGAATCGTCATCCGTCACCCAATCGGCGGTGTCCACCACCCGATAGTCACTTTCGGTATCCCGGATGACCACTTTGGAAATGCCGGCATTGAGAATCATCCGCTTGCACATCATGCAACTGTTGCACCCGGGCATCAGATGTCCGTCTTCGGGAGACACGCAGGCCATATACAGCGTGGCGCCCAGCATCTGCTCACGCGGAGCGGCAATGATGGCGTTCTGCTCGGCGTGCACCGAGCGGCACAGCTCATAGCGTTCGCCGCGCGGAATCCCCAGTTTTTCACGGTAACAAAAAGCCAGGTCATTGCAGTTTTTACGGCCGCGGGGCGCCCCGTTATAGCCGGTGGAAACAATGACATCGTTCTTGACAATGATGGCGCCGAATTTGCGCCGCAAACAGGTGCTTCGCTCCGCCACCGTGGCGGCAATATCCAGATAATAATTCTCTTTTGAGACCCGTTCCATTTTTTCTTCCTTCCCCTCGCGGCAAAGCCCTTGAGTTCCGGTTCTGCCTGATTTTTTCTACATAACTATACAGAATATATTATAACATACTCTTAAAAGAAAATCAAGCATCGAAAAAAGAAAAATCGGGACACATTCTGCCCCGATTTTTCTTTTTTATGTAGCGCTACCCCGGCGCGCGTTCTTATATTTTTTGAGTGTTTCGGCCGCGGCCACCGTTTTGTCGGCCAGCGTCACCAGCCACGCTTCCCGGCTTTTGGGAAGGCACCAGACCGTGAGCGGAAACATATGCGCATAGATGATATTCTCTTCCTTGCCGGAAAGCTGATAATCGCGCCGGGCGTTGAAGAGCGCAAAGCGATGATGCTTGAACCCGTGCCAGCGGAACCCCTTATTGGGGTCATGCCAGTCATAAAGATAGTAATCATGGAGCAAAGCGCCGCGCACCAGTGCCCGCAGATCACAGCGGATCCGGTGGCGCACAGCGAAAGTATAGGCCACAAAGGCCACTTTCAGACAATGGGAAAACACCGAAACATCCGAATGAGAAATATATTTCTTCATTTCCTGATAGCGCCCGGAAAGGATGACTTCACGGCAGATTTTCCGAAAGGCGGTGTAATCAATCGGCTTTTCGCTCACTTTTTCTCCCCCCATTTCTGTTGCATATCATCCCGGTACTTGTGCAGATCGTAAATATAGCGGTTGATCATCCGGTAGAAATTGAACGGCGCGTGCCGCCGGCCGGCCTCTTTCCGGAAATGCTCGCGGGCAGAAGCCTTCAACTGGTCAAGATTGATATGCGTGCGCATCTGATCGGCATAGGCCCGCACCCGTTGCATCAGGCGCAGAGAATGTGCCATATCAATGGCAAAAACGCCCAGATAAAAGCCGACTGCAAGAATAAGAAGCGGCTGGAGAATCACCCCGGAGGCGATTTTATAAAAAGGTTTGTAAAGAAAGAAATAATAAAGCGCGCAGATAATCCCCCAGAACAGTGAGAATTTGGGGCAGATGACGCCCTTAAAGTTCATCCATTCGCCCGAATAGTCCCACAAACGCACATGATAATGATTGAGAGAAATCAATCCGCCGACCAATTCGATCAAGGTCATAATAATCATGGCCAACACCAGAATGGCCGCCACCCGCAAGCCCTCGTTGGGCATAAAACGCAGTTTCAGCCCTGAAAGGAAATAGAGCACCAAACCGCCCGCGCCGTAGATCGGCAGGCAAAAACCGGTTAAAAATCCGGGGTTGACGACTTTGCGATGGCGGATCCCGCGATAGACAAACTCAATGCACCACCCCAGTGTGGCACAGGAACAGAAAACAAAAAGATATTCAAGTAGCGTTTCCAAGGTTGCCTCCTTCTGATAAAGCGCCGGCTTTTCACCGGGTCTTCTTTCCTTTTCTTTTTTTCCGGGTACAGAGAAATCCCACAAGGAAAATGACGCCCAATATCAGAAATGCCAACAGAATCCATGCAAGCACGAACAAAAACGCGCCGCCGTTGGCCTTGATCGGGGACAGATTCAAAAGATCCAGCGAAGAACCGAAAGCCGTTTTTTCCAGTTTCATCTCCGCAAGGCGCGCGTCTACCCGGTTGTTCAGCTCCACATAGCAAAGCGCGTCTTTGAGTTCTTCCAGATGGTTTTCAAGATAGCTCTCCTCCTTAGGGAGCGCCATGATGACATAATAGCCGCCGCTCCCTTTCACCACGCCGCTTACACCGTAAAGCGGCAGAGCAAACGCAGCTTCTTCATAGGCGCTTTCCATTTCGCCGCGGCCGAAATAATAGCCGTCTCCCGTGGTATCGCCAAAATCATTGTTATATTTTCCGCCCACCTCGGTGCGCATGGCCGCCAAGCGTTCCGCATCGCTGCCCGCAGCAGCCACCCGTGCGGCCAGCGCCTCGGCATTGGCGCGGTTTTCCGCGTCGGTCCGCCCGTTGTCATTGCTGAGGAAAACATGAATGGTACGAATAAGCGCCGAACTTCTGGCTGCTTTCCAAACGGCCTCGTCCGAAGTATCCACTTCTCCGCGCTTCATCATATTCAAGACAATCGAGGCAGAGAGATAATCCGACACTCCTACGATCATGCGCAAATAATGATCGGTCAGATAGCCCCCCTCCAGTGCGCGGACATAAGTTTTTCGGTCACCGTTATAATTTTCACGCACCAGCGCGTCAATGTCATTCTTGATATTGTCCGAAAGCTCTCCGTCGTAAACGCTGAGGCCGTAGTCTTCCCCAACGGAGCGGAGCGCCGTCTCGCGGGTGAGCAGTTTTCCCCATACAAAATTTTCCAATTCCGTTCGTTTTTCGGGATCATCAAATACATGTTCTCCCTCTTCGGCCACCATTTCGGCCCGCTTGTTCATTGTGAAATAATAAAGTTCCTCATAAAGGATCTTCACATTCCCCGCCTTTGCCACGGTTTTACCTGCGCGGGGAGAGGCGTGAAGCTGACCGGAAACAGAACAGGAAGAAAAAGAAAAGAGCAACAACGCGGAAAGCAAAAATACCGCAACCCGCATGAATATTTTTCCGTGCTTCATAAATTTTCTCCTTCTCCGATGGGAAATCAATGCCGTGCAGGGGGATAAGGCTCCCTTCCGGACAGTTTTTTATAGTATAGCTTAAAAATATGAATAAACTGTGAATTCCGGCATTCTCGCTTTTTCTCTCCCTAAAAAAAGCAAAAAGCTCTTCCTTTTTGGAAAAATTTATGGTATACTGGAATGGATTATAAAAGAACCGTTTGAAAGGCGGCACGGCCGCCCACGGAGGCGTTTTATGCAGGAAAGTTACAGCATTGCTTTGTCCGAGCTCATCCGTGAGTTTTCGCTCACGCCGCTCACCATGCCCGACAACCCCGAAAACATTCAAATCACCAATGCGGAAGTGGATCGCCCGGGACTGGCGCTGGCCGGTTTTTTTGATATTTTCGAGCGTTCCCGTATGCAGATCGTAGGCAAGGCGGAAGATCTTTATCTTTCGGAGTGTGAACCCATGCTCCGGGATGAAAAAATCGACCGCTTTTTCGGCCAGAAACCTGCGGCGGTCATCATCTCGCACAATCTTACGCCGCTCCCGGAAATGATCGCTTCCGCCAAAATGCACGGCGTGCCGCTCCTGGTCACAAAGGAACGCACCAGTCCCTTCATGGCGGCGCTGATCGCTTATCTCAATGTACAGCTGGCTCCCCGCATCACCCGGCACGGCGTACTGGTGGAAGTTTACGGCGAGGGCCTGCTTCTCCTTGGCGATTCGGGTGTCGGCAAGAGCGAGACTGCCATTGAACTGGTCAAGCGCGGTCACCGACTCATCGCGGATGACGCCGTGGAAATCAAGCGGGTCTCGGCACGGACGCTGGTCGGCTCCGCCCCTGCCATTATCCGTCACTATGTGGAACTCCGCGGCATCGGCATTGTGGATGTCCGCCGCATTTTCGGCATGGGCGCGGTCAAAGACACGCAGGGGATTGACCTGGTCATCAACCTTGAACCCTGGATCCAGGGCAAAATGTACGACCGGCTGGGCCTGGATAATGAGACCATGAATATTTTAGGCATTGAGGTCCCCAGCATCACCATCCCGGTAAAACCCGGACGAAACCTGGCCATTATTCTGGAAATTGCCGCCATGAACAACCGGCAAAAGAAAATGGGCTACAACACGGCCGAGGAGTTCAACCGGAAACTGATGGGCAAAATGGGACTTGAATAAATTCCGAAGGAAAGGACAGACACCCTATGAACGCAAATGAAATGAGAGAAAGACTGAAAAAAGGCGCGCTGGACGAGCGGCTGATCTCGCTTTACGGCAACGCATCGCTGGACACTCAACGCGCCCGTTACGACGCGGCGCTGAAGGCCTTCGGCGATCTATACAGTCCTTCTTGCGACATTCATCTTTTCTCGGTAGCCGGTCGCAGCGAGCTTTCCGGCAACCATACCGACCACAACCGCGGCTGTGTTGTGGCCGCCTCCATTGATCTTGATATCATCGCGGTCGCCGCCGCCACCGGGGACGGCGTGGTCCGCGTCAAATCGGAGGGCTTTCCGGAAGATATTGTGCGCCTTGCGGAATTTACCCAGCCGCGGCCGGAACGCTTTTCAAAATCCGACGCCATCATTGCCGGAATGTGCGCGGGTTTTCGCCGGGAGGGATACCGTGTCGGCGGATTTAACGCCTACACCACCTCCAGCGTGCTGAAAGGCTCCGGGCTTTCCTCTTCTGCGGCTTTTGAGGATATGATCGGCAATATTCTCAGTCACCTTTATAACGACGGACGCGTGAGCAATGTCGAGATCGCCAAACTGGCACAGTATGCCGAAAATGCTTTCTTCGGCAAGCCCTGCGGACTTATGGATCAGATGGCCTGCGCGGTCGGCGGCATCATTGCCATCGACTTTGCCGATGAAAAGAACCCGCAGATTGAAAAAATTGATTTCGATGTGACCGGCGCTGGCTACAACCTCTGCATCGTCAACACCGGTGGCAATCATGCCGACCTGACCCCGGACTATGCGGCTGTTCCCGCCGAAATGAAGGCCGTGGCCGCGGCACTGGGCAAGAGCGTCCTGCGGGAGACCGATGAAGAAAGCGTGATCGCGCACATCCCCGAACTGCGCAAATCCGTGGGCGACCGCGCCATTTTGCGCGCGCTGCACTTTTTCGCCGAGAACCGGCGTGTCGCCGCGCAAAAAGAGGCGCTCCAGAAAGGAGATCTGCCCACCTTCCTTTCGGGTGTCATCGCCTCCGGCCGCTCTTCTTTCTGCTATCTGCAAAATGTCTATACCACCAAAAATGTAGCGGAACAGGGTCTTTCCCTGGCGCTGTGCCTTGCCGAGCGTTATCTCTCCGATAAGGGCGGTGCATTCCGCGTACACGGCGGCGGTTTTGCCGGCACCATCCAGGCCTATGTGAAATTTGAGGATGTGCCGGGCTTCTGTCAGCTGATGGACGGCATTTTCGGAAAAGGCGCTACCATTGTGCTTTGTATCCGTCCGGACGGAGCAATCCGGGTCGATTAAACCAAAGGGGGCGCGTCACGCCCCCTTTTTTGGAAAGGAGTCCAGAATATGCCCCAAAACCATCTGCCTGAAAAAGGCAAAAAGAAGACGCTGTTGCTCCTTTTTATCAACACCGTCCTGGCGTTTTCCCTTTACCGCGCCGCGCTTTCCTTTGCCGAGGCAACCGACAGCACTTTCTTTTCCTTTCTTGTCATGATACTGTACATGGCGCTGCTCCTTGGCTTTACGCTGGCCTATCTCGTTTATAACCGCTTCTTTTATAAAAAAGGACTGACAAAAGAACAGTTGCCGGATGACTGGAGCGAAGAGAAAAAAGAAGCCTTCCTTGCCGACGGCGAGAACCGGATGAAAAAATCCCGCTTTATGTTGCTCATCATTGTCCCCTTGATTATCACTTTCCTTCTCGATACGCTTTATCTCTTTGTACTTGAACCGCTGTTTACCTGATTGCAACGGAGGCACCCATGTTTCGCATTCATCTGATCGTCACCGGCAACCTGAAAGAGCGCTATTGGCGCGAGGCCGCAGCCGAATATGAAAAACGCCTTTCGGCCTTTGCCCGCCTTACCGTCAGCGAACTGAAGGAAAGCCGGCTGTCCGAAAATCCCGGCCCCGCCGAAATCGCCACAGCCCTTGAAAAAGAGGCCGATGCGATTCTTTCTCTGCTCTCCCCTCACGCTTTTGTCGTTGCCCTTTGCGTGGAGGGGAAAATGCTTTCCTCCGAAGAACTGGCCGCCACGCTCTCCCAGATCATGCGGGAAGAGAGCGAACTGACCCTGATCATCGGCAGTTCTCACGGCCTTTCTCCCCGCGTAAAGGAGCGGGCCGATCTGCGGCTCTCCTTTTCGCGTCTCACTTTCCCGCATCAGATGATGCGGGTGCTCACGCTGGAAGCCGTTTACCGCGCGCTCACCATCCTCGCGGGCCGCAAATATCACAAGTAAGGCCCGCCTGTCAACAGCTACGAAGAGGCACCGATTTTTGTCGGTGCCTCTTCTTTTTTTACGCCCTCCGGGGCGTTTTTTTATTTTATCCCTGACAGAAAATGACCGGTTTGAGTCCTAATATGAAAACGCCGATGCACACCGGCAACAAATTTTCTGAAAACGGAGGCGATTTTTATCGGCCGCTTTTCCCCACCCACGCCCCTTGACGAAATCAGATATCTGAGAGGAATGACAGACTTCATCATCGACGCGCAAAACAGCAATCGGTATGCAGTAAAAGTCAAAGAATCCTCCGGATTTACCGTCTACTGTACGACAAAATCTCGTTTTTCGGGCGATTTTTGAGAGTGTGTCAGACGATAAGTACTTTTTGCTACCTTGTGCAAATAAAAAAAGACCACCACCCGTTTTATCGAGTGATGGTCTTGTTTTGTTTAGTTCATCTTATTTTTTCTTGGTGAACAATGCTTTGATTTTTGCTCCGAGAGTTTTGAAGAAGTTGCCGATTGCCGTAAAGCCTTTCTTCAATATAGCGCCCAAGTCTGCAACAGTCTTTTTCTTGACTGCAAACCAGAAAATCGCAAATCCGCCGATTCCTGCGACCGCTACTGAACCGATTACGATACCCGCAATCGCGCCGCCCGAAAGTCCTTTCTTTGCCGCGGGAGCATCTTCATATACAGCCGTAAGAGTTGTTGCGCCCGTTACCTTGAAGGCATAACTCTTGTCGGTGCTTACGATTTTTCCGCTTGCGTCCTGCCAACCCTTGAATACTTTTCCTTCTGCCGGATCGTTTGCGGTAATAGTTACGCTGTCGCCTTCTTTATATGTTCCTGCGCCATTTCCGCCATCAACTTTAATTTCAACAGACGGAGGGGCGTCAACATTTCTGAAATGCGCTTGGATTGTGATTTCGCTTGCAGGCATTACAAAGGTTGTCGTAGAACTTGTCGCACTTGCAAACTCGATGGTAACTCCCGCCGTTTCGCAAGTCCATTTGTCAAAGACTTTACCTTCCTTGGTACCTGCTGTTATGGTTACGATTTCACCGGCTTTTGCAACTTCTTTGTCTTTCGTACCGTCCACAATAACTATACCGTACTTTGCAACTCTCAAGTAGGTAGCCTTAAATGTTACGTTACCTGCCGGCATATTGAACTTGATTTCCGTTTTGGTTAAGTCCATACCCGTGGTTTCAAGTCCCGTAACTTCCCACTTGTCAAAATACTCATCGGCACCGGGAGCATTTGCCGTCACGGCAACTTCCTCTTGATATTTTGCCGTAGGCGCGCTCGACGTTCCGTTTGTTACCGTTATGTTGTAAATAATATCATTAAACAAAGCGGTCAACACAACGTCATTTTCGGGCATAGTGAAAGTGATTTCCTGTTGTGTAATCTGTGCCGTGTTGAGCACAACTCCCCTAAACGTCCAGCTTGCAAATATTTTGCCTGTCGGCACCGTCACTTTTACTGTTACAGCTGTTCCGGCAGCATATTTTCCGCTGCCTGTTCCGCCTACAACCGTAACGGAATTCAAAGCGACTTTCACTTCGACATAATCACTTGCTTCGCTTATGCCTGTTTCTTTATAGCGAACGTAATACGTTCCTTCGGCAAGTCCCGTTGTTTCGCCGTCTGCACAAGATTGGGGAGAAGTGAACTCCGTATCGGTGGAATATTCCATATCGGCGGTCGTTCCCGTAATTTTGCCGTCTTTTGCGCCGTCAGCCGACGGAGCAATGCCTTTCAGCCCCGTAGGCGGAGTTTTTGTGCCTTTGACTATTTCAAAATTGACGATGACGGGGGTTGTTATATTATAGTTGCCTATTCCGTTGTCTTCGACAGTCAAAGTTGCAGTGCCGACGTCCTTGTTGTTTGACGACACGCCCCTGTATTCCGAGCGAGGCAACACTATGTTGCCGGTGGGCGTTATACGATACACCGTGTATTCGGGTTCGATTGTATATCCCGTACATTCATACGTTGTTTTGGCAAGTGTCACCTCTATGGTGATGTCCTGCCTCTTTATTGTCCAAGCAATATTTATCGGATCGGTAGTTCCGTCCGACCATTTATACCCTTTTTTCAGTGTCACAACTGCCGTATATTCACCGGCATCGGTCTTTTTGTTGTTGCTGACGGTGTAGCCTTCGCCGTCCGTAAGCAACACTTTTGCTTCGCCGTCATAATCGAATTGCGTGACGGACGGGACGGGTACGTCTATCGTTTCGCCCGACACAATACTGAAATCAACCTTGTTTTTGTTGGGGTCTATGGTGATGTCGTACTCGCCCACAGCAAGATACTGTTCGGGGATTTCGATGTATGCGCGCACAGTCTCCACGCTTTGAGGCGTGCCGCTGATTGCAATGGTAAGGCTTGTTGCTCCTGCTTCGACTTTGGTTTTGATTTTTGCCACCAAACCCAAAGGTATATTCTTAAACCAAGACGTTACGTCGGTGTTTTGCGCAATTTCGGTAAAGGTATCCCCTGCCAACGTGACGGTGAACTCGCTCTCATCGATTGCATAACCTTTCATACCTTCTACCTTAACGTCGCTCGTCGTTGCCGTGCCTGCTCCCGCGCCGTACACAAACCGTATTATCTTCAAATCATCGTAATATCCCGATTTATACAAGTAAGCGTCGCTGTCACGGGTTGACTGCGAATCTTTCGTTCCGTATTCGGCTTTTGTCCCCCCTACGAGTTTTACGTCGTAAAGATAATAGAAGTCATAGCCGGACGCATTGATGGTAACGCTTCCGCCTTTGCTAAGGTCAAAAGTGCTAACGTAAGCGTTCAAAACGAATTTGTTATTTTTGTACGGATTTATCAATCGCACGACGGACGCCCCTTTTATAAACAGCAGGTTCGTCGAATTCCCGTTTCCAGAAATGCATGAGCGAGATTCGATATAAACGTCGCTGTCAAATATATTCAACTCGGCTTTATAAATCTTTATTCCTGCTACACTCCCGACGGACTCAACTCTTGCAAATCCCAAAGTAGAGATATATATCTTGCTTTTTGTTATCGTTACGCCCTTGAACGTTGCGGAAGGGGTTGCCGAACCACTTACGGCAATGCCTTGCTCGGCGTCAACTATGCTTATGTCGGCGTTCTTGATTACGCAATCATAATAGGATTCTATTCCCGCGCCTTCGCCCGGCATTTTTATTGTGAGTTTTGCTCCGGATATTTCTATTCTTCCGCCGCCTTTCTCCTTGTCATTTTCCGCATAAACGCCCTTGGCTTCATTCGCTTGCGCAAACTTCACCGGGCAAGTATGTTCTATATTTTTTGTGCCCGTTCCCGAAAGTTTAATATCGCCGTTTTCAGAATAAATTCCGTACACAACCTTCTTGGTGCCGTAAAATTCGGTATTGTTGTACTTGCTGCGGCATTTGATGTCCAAGTTTGCTTTTTCGGCAACGGTGATATTGCCGGTGGCAAACATACCGCAAGAAAAACCGTTTGAAGTCAAATTGACGTTGACGTTTATCTCTCCGTTTATTGTCAGGTTTTTGGCGTATAAGCCGTAAAGTGCTTTGCCGTATTCGGTGGTGATTTCGTCACTCGTACCACTGATATTCATATTGATATTGAGCGTTCCCTTGCCCGTAACGGTAAGATTGCCTGCTGCATACACGCCGTATTGATCCTCGGTTACGGCGCTGTCGCTCAGCGTTATGGTATTCGTAGTCCCGGGTTCAAGTTTTACCGTAACGTCATCTTCCGCGGTGAACCTTATGACTCCGCCGTTATATCCGTTTAGCATCAGCGTTTTGGCGCCATCAGAATAGGCATAAGTTGCGTCAGGTGCTGTTATATCGCCTGTGCCGTCAATCGTAAGTCCGCCTGTCGTTCCCGTTCCGCCTTCTGCGTAGACCGTACTCGTCGGGCTTGCAAACACAATGCCGAGCATAAGTGAAATGCACATCGTAAGACCTAAAACAAGCGCTAATATCTTTGTTTTATTCGCCTTAGTGTGTGTCATAATCGTATCTCCTTTTAATTGTTGTGGGGGATATGTTCCGTGTCGCTATGCGACTTAAAAACGGCCCGATTGCCTTATTCTCAGATTGTCTTAAAGGGTTATCCAGAGCGCGGGGACGACGCCGCCTTCCGCGACAAGGTCCGGGGAATTTATAACGCCTTTATTATCCCTGTACAGAACGAAGGTCGTGTATCCCTGATTGCCGTTGGCGAGAGTGGGCGAGCGAGTGTACCAGGTAACGTAATCCTTTTGGGTGTTACCCATCGATACCCCGTGGAATTTGGCAAAATCGGATGCTTGCAAGTTCCTTGCGGGATCTTCCGCGTTTACGTCCTTATTAAATCCGTACGCCGTGGTGGTAACGTCTCGCAAAGACAACAGGAATATCTTATCGTCCGTATCTTTGCATTGGTCTGCATACTTGTTTTTCCCTACGTTTTCCCCGTAGCCGTAATACTTCGGGTACTCGTTCGGATTACAGCTTCTCGCGCTGTTGTCGAGGTGCGTGGTTTGTATGATTTCCTTTTGCAAATCATTGAACACCTCGTTGTAGAAGGTCTCGTTCAGCCAACTGCGTATGAAACTATATTCCCAGTTGTTGGCGTAAATTCCGTCCGGGACACCCGCCGAATTGTTGTACGAAGCAAGTAAGTCGTCGCGAATCTCGCTCTTTCTGTCGGGCTGCATCGAAAAGAAATCCAAAGCAATATCGCTCATAATAAAAGCGGAATTCCCGCTTGTCGTGAGGATTCTCCACTTTATCGGTTCATGCTTAAACCAGTACACGTTGAGCTTATAATAGCCGTTGTCCGTAATTTTATCGCCCAGAGCATAAATCCCATTCGCACGATAGTCGTTCATTTGGACGCCGAGGTATTTCGTGCCGTTATATATAACGATTTTTTGCCACATATAAGTAGTACCCTCGTGACTTTCCCAATTATAAGGATTTGCATTATCACGCGGAAGGGGCGGCGTCCCTGCCATTTCGTTGAGTTTTGCAACGACGTTTTCGTCGCGCTCTAAGGTTTGCGGCCAGTGGCCGAAATAGATATAATCGCCGTCGCGCGTGTAACGAACGGGGTTAAGTTCGCCACAAGTGGTGCAAACGTCGCAAACGTAACTATGCTTTCCGTTGGCGGGGATTTCCACTTTCGTATTATAATCGCAACCCTCGCGCTGACATTCGTCGTATTCCTCCCAGCCGGGCAGGCAGTCCGCTTGTTTAGCCTCGTGATGTTTGAGATTGTGTCCAAGAGCCTTATCGACGTATCTGTCAGACTTTGACGAATAGTCGCAACCTTCACGATTGCAGGTGGAATAACTTCCCCAATACCCGTCCTCGGTGCAGGTTGCGTCGTACGGATCGTGCCATTGCAAATCGTGTCCGAGAGCGGGCACCCCCTTGTAATCGGTATGATAGTCGCAACCCTCGTTGGAACACTTTGTATACTCCTCGGTGCCCCACCTCTCGCAAGTCGGCTCAACGCGCGGCACGGTTATGGATAAATTATGCCCCGTGGCGGGTATTTCCTCGTACCCTTCGGTTTTTCCGCAATAATGCTCGCATCTTTTGTACGCTTTCCAGCCGACTTCGGTACAATTCGGCTCTTTTGCGGCAACGTCCTGCATATCGTGTCCGATAGCGGGTATCGGCTTCTGCTCTGTATAAGTACATCCCGGGTTTATGCAACGTTTGCCGTGGGTAAGTCCGTCTTTTTCGCACCGGGGATCGTAACCTTTTTCTTCGCGCAGGTTGTGAGGAGCAAGTTCGCCGTATTCAAAGGTTTCCCTGCCCAAACTGCCGCAAATACTGCAAACCAGGCGATAGACCGCCTTTCTCTGGCAGGTTGCCCGGTCAACCATATTTCTATCGGAAACCTGTTCGACGTAGCTGTGTATATGCTGCGCGTCGGCCTGCACTACACCGGCAACCACAAAATAGGAAAAACCGGTCGTTTCAAAGTATATCTTGTTGCCGTGGGCCGCGGTTGAGAGTTCTTCCACTGTGTTGTCGCCCTTGATATGATAGGTAACGTAAGCGTCAGACTCGAACGGCTTTACCATGGTGATCTTCACTTTGCCGTTCGGTTGCACTTTTTCACCGTCCTTGGTAAGGGCGATGTCAAAAACGGCGACCTTGGCGCTGTCGTAAGGCTTGTCGATCGCCGCCATAGCCGCCTTGCCCTGTTCACTGTCGATGGCGTGGTGTTCGGCCTTCAACGCAGAACCGCTGTCAAACCTGCCGTCCACGGTAATGCCGCTTTCGGCAGTCAGTTTGCTTACTTCTCCGTTTTTATCGCCGCAAGCGACCAGCGCAAGGCACAGCGACAACACAAGCGCAAGCGTAAAGAAAATTAACGACTTTTTCTTCATCGAAGCCTCCTTTATGTTTATAGAAAACGACACGGACAAGCGGGTTTTTACGCCCGCTTATCCGTTATTGTTGTTGTTATTTTGAATTATGCCGCGACGATTTCTTTCGTTACCGTCAACACGCATTTTACCCCAA
>ERZ779888.2470-NODE-2470-length-15179-cov-8.318831_pt1 | contig 15179 bp, 8 predicted proteins | sample MGYA00511245_ERZ779888 | MGnify/ENA primary metagenome ERZ779888 (study PRJEB29588, sample SAMEA2155255) | human gut metagenome | biome: human gut; feature: human-associated habitat; material: faeces | place: Denmark | collected 2008/2010 ... | reverse complement strand
CACTTCCGGACTATACTTCGAGCGCGGTTTTGACGAGTCCGAAGATTACATAAATGTCGAAGAAAACGGTGAAGTCACACTTTCCAAATGGGGCTATCACAGGGTGGTTATTAAGGCGAAAGACAACCCCGACAACGCGTTGTACGATTTCAAAATATACAGTGAAGGCGTCAACCCCGACAAAATCAAGGAAATTAAGACAAAAATCTATCCTGGCGATGACATACCCGAAGACGGAATAATCACGCTGGAAACCTGTGAAGAATACTTCCTTTCGGTGACCGCCGTCACCGACGACGAATACAACGGTTACGGCGTCTCTACTATCGAAACAGAAATTCTGATTAATGGGGAAAAGCATAATGCCAACGACAAAATCTTTTTCCTTCCCGCAAAGCAGTGGTTTTATCCGTTAAAAACAACGGACGGTGATTATTTAACTCTTGAAATAAAACTGGGCGATAAAACCGTTTCTCAAAGAATCAGAATCGTGGAAGGCTCGAAACCGGAAGCCACCGGATTCACTTTTGGTAATAAACAACGCGTCACAAAAAACGACGACGGCTCGTTCAGCCTTGCAATGAAAAAAGACGAACACCTGGTCATCACAAGCCAACTCGGCTTCCGGGCAGAAAACGCAAGCAAAGGCGCGCCGTCAAACATAATCAGCAAATCGTCCGATACAAACGTCGTCAACGCCTCCACAACGCACCTGCACGCATATAAACCGGGCACCGCCACGATTACGTACTTTTCAATTTATGACAATACAATAACGGCAACGCTGCACGTCATCGTGCCCGACGTCGTGGACGGGCTTACCGTCGTCGCACCCGACAGATGCGTCAAAGGCGGCAAAATCGATCTCACCGCTTATACGGGCGGCAACGTCACGAAAAACGTGAAATGGGAAGTCGTCAAAGGCGAAGGCTCAATCGACGAAAACGGCGTGTTTACGTCCGACAAATCGGGCAAAGTCACCGTGCGCGCAACGTACGTCGGCCGCCCCGACCTTACCGTCGAAAAGACGATTACCGTGTCAGTCTTCGACACCTTCCACACGCTTATACGAAAAGGGCTCGGACACTTCTCGCTTTTCCTTGTGCTGGGGTTCGGATTGTTCGGCACGTTCTTCCTGCTTATTAAGCCGAGATGGGTGTCGCTGCCCCTTTCCTTGCTTTCGGCGTTTGTCGTCGCAGGCATTTCGGAAATGTTCCAACTGCCCGTTTTCACAAGCGGACGATACGCAACCTGGCAGGACGTCGCAATAGATTTTCTGGGCGCGCTGTCGGGCATCGGCATCGCCGTTGTCGCCGTGTCAATCGTCGGGTTTGTCTGGTTTAAGGCAAAACCCGAAAGTTTCAAAAATATGAAAAACGAGTTCTCGTTCCTTACGTTCAAAACATCTTTCAAAAAGCAGGCAAAGATTTTCACCGACGAAAATTAATCACATTCCTCAAAACCAAAAAACAAAAGACCGACGTTTTATCGGTCTTTTTTTGAGTGTTAAACATTGTTTTTTGTCGGGATACGGATATTGCCAGCGACACGCACTCGTTATCCGCAGTACATAAATCCCGCGAAACTCATGTCCTCCCAAAAGTATTTAAGCAGCACTCCGTCGATTTTTGGTGCGGACAACAGGACTTGTAGTGAGCGAAGCGAGCGTAATAGCATAAGCGAGGCAATATTATTGCCGAGCGGCGCGTCAGCTGCGTGCAGGGGCAAACAAACGCAGTGTCGTTTGCCGACAAAACGCAGTTTTGTTTCAAGTCCGCTGTCGCATGAAAAAAGACAACCCTTTCGGATTGTCTTTTTTACGTGTGTACGACAAAATCTCGTTTTTCGGGAGATTTTTGAGAGTGTGTCGAACTATAAGTACTTTTTTAACGTTTCGTCATCTTTTTTGAAGTATATTTTTTGTTTCCGCGATTTTCGAATCCGCATACAAAACCACGTCCTTAATGACGAGTTTTTGTATTGCGGATATGTAGTTTTCCATAAACTCATAATCGGGGATATCACCTTTTGCCGGCAATTTTATATTAAGAACATTGGCATCTTTTGCATAAAAATTATGCCCATAATTAAACTCGCCAGTATGTGCGGCTTTATGAATTGCTGAAGTTACAAATATTGCCGCTTTAATCGGAAGTGATTCCGTATGAACTACCGCAACGTGGTCATCCGCCCCATACCTGTAAGTACGATATTTTGCAGAACCGAACATATCAATAGTAGTTGTATTACTTTCAAAAATTTCAACTTTATTTCCTATAAATGCCGATATGCCTTCGTCTGCTTCACCTGCGGTAACAAATGGCAACTTGCCCGGAACTCTATCTTCACCTTTAAGACGTTTCCCTCTGGTTGATTTTCCGAAAAGTTCTTCAAGATTATATGTAGACCATTTTAACGTTTTATAATTTTCAAGTGCATTCCGTTCTTCCTCTGTTAAGGTATAATCTTTTAAGCCTGTTGCTAATAGGTAAGCCTCAAGCTCGGCGACACGACGAGCCTCAAGCTCGGCGACACGACGAGCCTCAAGCTCGGCGACAAAGTTTTCCATAAAATCAAAGTCTATTTCGCCGTTATTTGTCGGCATACCAACTTTAATATCTTCTATAGAGGAAACGGTCGAACCTGTACCCCACGATAAAGTTTGTAGGGAACATTGAAAACAAGCAACGATAAATCTCAATATTTTTTCAGTTACAGGCGCAAATATAGGTTTTAACACTTTTACTTTATTACCGGTGTAATACTTTTCTTTTTGATAAAATACTGTAAATGTATCTTGTGCAAAAGACAGCGTTTGCGCATCATTTAAGTAGTTATCGTTTTCTATTATATATCCTCTTATTCCGTTATTGGTTGTTGCTCTTACCACATAAGGATAACTTCTCTCAACTCTTTCATCATATATTGTATTTATATGATTAGCGTGATAGATCTTTTTACTTGAAGTGACTGAGAACAAATCCCCCAGTTTATATTCGCCCCACTTAACGCGGCTTAATTTTTCGTTAAGTGAGGCATCTATTTTCCCAGGCGATCATCCTCCTCGCCTTTGCGTTTCAAAATGTTGGAAACTTCCCACGCAAGATAGTCGCTCACTGTCTTTTTGAAATCTTCGAGCGTAGGTTTGGTATCTATCGGCGCGGTTTGGTTCCAGTCCGCACCGTTTTCGGGATCGATTATGCCTTCGTAATATTCTTTTTCGTTAAAATACTTCAATTTCGATTTGCCGAACCGCACCAAATCCACAACTTCCTGATAGCGTTCTTTAGCATGGTCGGTATCGCGAAGGTTGCAACTTGCCTTTTTGCGATTTGTTCTCGTATACCCGTCGTTCGTAAAATCGATAAACTTAACGATATCGTCTTTTTGATGCGCTTCGCCTACACGAAACACATACACGTTTGTTTGAACACTGGATTTACCGATGAATAAATCTATCGGCATTTTTATACTTGCAAGCAATGTACTATGTTTTAAGATCCTCTTATTGTATTCTACGGCTTTGCCGGAACCGGCAGAATTCTGTATAATAATCGCCGCATAGCCGCTGTTCATCATCGAAAGTGCTTTTTCTACAAAAACCATTCCGTTGCCGGCGGCAGAATACGGAGGATTCAGTACAAAAGCGTTTGCGGGGAACTTTTCGCCGGTTTTACCGAATCCGTAGTTTCCGTTGAATTCTTTTAAAGAATCCTTATTCAAAATGTTAGAACTGCCGTCGCCCATTAAAATCATATTGAGAATGGCAAGCATGTAAACTTCGGATAAAATTTCAAGACCAAGTAGTTGATTTGCTTTAATTTCAGCCGATTTTAGTGCAAAAGCATCCGGAGATTTAATTTTTTCTTTAGCGTCATTGAGCATTTCGTTCATGGCCGCAACGAGAAGTCCCGCCGAGCCGGTCGCAAAGTCCCACACGTAAGAATCTTTGTTTACTCTTGCAAGGCGAACCAGCAAAGTAGCAACGTAAGACGGCGTAAGCACGACGTCATTTAATTTATCCTGTGAAAAACCGAGCCAACTGTACATTTCGTTAAACAGTTTACCTGTAAAATCTGTAGTTAACCCTATTTTATAATATATCCCCAAATCATCAACGATTTTCACAAATACACGCTTCAACTGACTTTCACCGTTTTCGACTTTGTTTATATTGTCGGTTGTAAGTGTATTTTGCAACGTTCTTACGATTAAATCTCTCTTTTCCTGCGGTAAGTTCTTTTCATTGAGGAAGGCTTTGATTTTTCTGAGTATTATGTCGCCGTCACGATTACCGACCTCCGACGAAGATTTAAGTTCGGATTTTTCAAGTGCGGATACCTTTTCAGGTACACCTAACGTTGCAATAATAGAAGCCGCAACGAGATATACGCGATCTCTTTCACTTAAGCCCTTTTCATTTTGATAAATATCGTTGTTCAGCTTAACAAGGCTTGCGTTAATTTCCTGCTCGCGTTGTTCTTTTAATTTTTCAAGTTCTTCTTGCGATAACCTTAATTGTTTAACTTTTTCGATAAATTTATCAAAATTGTCTTTCTTTAAAAATGAAAAATCCGTATAATCGTCAACTTTTTGACCTATGCCGAAATTGCTTTTAGAAACGTAATATACGCCTATAGAATACACGATTTTTCCGACTTCGTCTTTGTACCCCGTCATGCCTATAGCAATAATATCGGTATAACTTGTATAATGAAGCAAAGCGTTTGCATAATGCACCGCACCGTTAACGGCATAAGAATTTATCGTTTTAAAATCCGGTTCATTCTTAGACGTTTTATTTGCTATTTTACCGTTTGAATCGAGTTGAATCAGCTTATCTTTATACCCTTTATATTCTATAAGAATAGGGTAACTAACAAGATTTTTATCTTGTAACAACAATTTAACATCGGGTCTATTCCCTCCGACACCACCGCTTTTTGAAACGTATTCGTTAAGAGCTTGATCTATTTCGGAATTCAGAGACTCCTGTTCGAGTTTATAATCTAATCTATATGATTTCAACCAGCCGTTAGCCAAATCGGCGATGTTAGGCTCTATTGATTGATTCGTTGTTTTCATCTGTTGCTCTCCTTAAATCTTTCTTCAATAATTTCCGTTAGAAAGTCATTTATACTATAAGAATAATTGCCTTTATCTTTTTCATTTTGCACTTCATTTCTCACCTTCTTATATAAGTCAGGCGGTAGTCGTAGCGGAAATATTTTTTTTTCGGCAGTTGGAGTTTTAGTATTATTCATAAATCATTTCTCCAAAGTGATATCATAGTATTATGAATTTATGATATCATATTTGAAAAATAAAGTCAATATTTTTCTAAATAAATTAAGTGTGAAAATTAAATATATTCAAGTCCTGTTGGACGGTGCTTATCGTCCGACAGACTTCAGGTGTGCTTAAATGCTTTTTTTGAGAAAAGGAAAAAACCGAGCAACTGCTATTTCGTTATTCGGTTTGGTGATTTGCTATGAAATTGCTCAAAAATGGGCGAAAATGCCCCTAAAAACGCAAAAATGATGGTCTATAAGAAAAGACTTATAGACCATCACACTTGGTGCGGACAACAGGACTTGTAGTGAGCGAAGCGAGCGTAATAGCATAAGCAAGGCAATATTATTGCCGAGCGGCGCGTCAGCTGCGTGCAGGGGCAAACAAACGCAGTGTCGTTTGCCGACAAAACGCAGTTTTGTTTCAAGTCCGCTGTCGCATGAAAAAAGACAACCCTTTCGGATTGTCTTTTTTTGGTGCGGACAACAGGACTTGAACCTGCACAGCCTTGCGACCATAAGAACCTGAATCTTACGCGTCTGCCAATTCCGCCATGTCCGCACAACGGATAAAATAATATCTTAAAAACCGCATAAAGTCAAGTATTTGAAACCATTTATGTTTAAGCGGCGAGAAGAGCGCGTGCGATGCGGTTTACGTCGGTGTTGTCGATTTTCTCGGGAATAATCGCTTTCAGCTCATCCGCGGACAATCCTTTCACGAAAATGAAGTATTTCACGTTGGTGTCCGTATGCGTTTTTGTGGTATAAAGGCTGTTTTTGATATCGTCTTTGGTTTCGCCGTCCTTGTATTTCAGCCCGCCCGTTTCGTGGTCGGCGGTGACGATAATCGCGCTGTCGATGTCTTTTAGCCTGTCGTATGCGATTTTAATGGAGTTGTCGAAGCTTTTAAGGTACTGTGTCATCGGGATAATATCGTTTTTGTGGCTTTTCTTGTCGATATGCGCGCCCTCGATCATCAGAAAATATCCGCCCGGGAAGCGGGCTTCCATAAATTTCAGCGCGAACTCGGTGCACATTTCGAGCGTAGGCGTATCGGCGGTGCCGTCTTCCGACGGAAGCGACGAAAACGGCATAATCAATTTATTGCTCAAACCGCTTCCGCCGACGTCGTTGAAGCTTGTCGCGAACGTAAAGCCCTTGCTTTCAAACTGCGATTTATATTTCGTGTATTCGTCTTTTCCCGCGCCGAGATACAAGTCCACGACGTCGTTAATCTGCCCTTTAATTATTTCGGAAGTGTCGCCCCTGTTGTTTGCGTGCGACGAAAACGACGCCGGCGTCGCGCCGTAAAGATTGTCCGTCGTCACGATACCCACGCCGAGCCCTTTCTCCTTGGCGTACTCTGCGACGCTTTTGACGTTATTTCCGCCGTGGCGTGCGACTTCGCCGTTATTAAATTTTTGTCCGGTTGCAAGCGCGCTCCCGGCTGCCGCACTGTCCGTGGGAATCCCGACGTTGTTTGAAAACGTCGTTACGAACCCGTCTGCCCCGAGCGAGCGCATGAACGCCCTTTCGCCATAATACGTTTCCGTCGTTTTAATATGGTTTTCGCCCATACCGTCGCCGATGAACAACACGGTTTTGCTTGCGAGCCCGGTAAGGTCTGAAAAATCGGTTTTGTAAAGGTTTTTCGTGCGGTTGAGCGCAACGCCCATAAAGGCAAGCGACACCGACAGTATCGCGACGAGCGCCGCCGACACAACCCACAACAGAATTTTACTTGTCCTGACTTTTGTTTTTTTCATAATATATTATCCCCGTAAAAATTAAAACGTTTTTTGAAGCGACGAAAGAATCTTTTCGGACGTTTTCGCAACTTCTTTAAGCGCGCCTTCTTCAAACGGAGATTTCAGCCCCGCAAGGCGAACAAGATCGGTGAAGACGTACGAGCCGCCGCGCGTCGCATGTGCAAGATACGCCTTGAACGCCTTGTCGTAATCCTTTTGCGATTCTTCCAGAAACTCGATCGCGACTGTCTGAGCAAGGCAGTAATCGATGTAATAAAACGGGCTTTCAAAAATGTGATTCTGGTATTGCCATCTTGTACCTTTTGAAAGATACGGCACGTCGTCGGCGTCCATCCACGGGCGGAATTCTTTTTCAAGTTTCAGCCAGACGTCGTTGCGTGCCTTAGGCGTCATATCGGGATTTTCGTATACGATATGTTGGAAGTAATCCACTATCGTTCCGTACGGAATGAAAGTTAAAGCGTCGAAAAGGTGCTTATAACGGTACTTATTTGCATCTTTGCCGAAAAACATATCCGTATATTTCCAGGCGAAAAACTCCATTGACATGCTGTGTGTTTCCGCCGTTTCCATTGCGCCGAGACCAAGTTCGTACGGCACGACGGGTTCCGACATATAATACGCAAAAGCGTGTCCAGCCTCGTGCGTTACGACGTCGACGTCGGCGGTCGTTCCGTTGAAGTTTGCAAAGATGAACGGCTGGTGATACTTATCGAAACTCGTCATATATCCGCCCGTCCATTTGCCTTCGCGCGTGAACACGTCGAACGCGTCGGTATCCATCATCATATCCATAAACGCGCCGGTTTCGGGGCTCATATCCTTGTACATTTCCTGCCCTGCTTTCAGAATGCCGCGCTCATCGAGAGCGGGTTTCGGATCTTCCTGAAAATACGTGTCGTTGTCGTATAAACGCATGTGGTCGATGCCGAGTTTTTCCGCAACCTGCTTTTTAAGACGCGTCACGACGGGCACGATATCATTTAAGACGTTTTCACGGAAAACCTTTACCATTTTTTCGTCATAGCAAAGCCTGCCCATGTTGTAGTAGCCCAACTCGACGTAGTTCTTGTATCCCATTTTCTTTGCCATAAGGTCGCGGTTTTTGACCATTCTGTCAAAGACGTCGTCCAGAAAATCGCTGTGTTTTTCCAGCGTTTTTCCAAGCGCGACGTACGCTTCTTTTCTGGTTGCGCGGTCGCTGTCCTGCGCGAATTTGCGAAGTTCGCCAAGCGTAATATCCTTGCCGCGGAAGTTATACGTACATTCCGACACGAACTTTGAGTATTCCGTAACAAGCGCATTGTCTTTTTGCATTTCGGGAACGATCGCGTCGCTCACCGCTTTTTTCTGCAACTCGAATTGTTTAATGATGACGGGATTTATTTTTGTTTTGAGTTCGTCCAAAAACTTACTTCTTAAAATCGCGTCGGCGTATTTCAGATAACTCACCTGCACCACGGGCATTTTCTCGTCGTAGTAGTCCTTTTCGGCGCTGTAAAACTCGTCCTTGGTATTAAGCGTGAAACGGGCGTTCGCAAGCGACGACTCCGTATAAAAATCACGCAAAGCGTCGTTCACGAGTTCTCTTGCTTCCAGCACGTCGTCGACGGACTTCGCCGCGTTGATTTTTTCAACCGCTTTATCAATGACGCCGCATACCTTTTCGGCGTCCGCTCTTTCATAAGGAATTTCCGAAACTTTCATTCTTTGCATAAATACTCCTTTGCGCGAAAACGCGCGCTACCGTTAAATTGTAGCACGCGCCTTTGAAAATTTCAATAATAAACGCCGTTTATTTATTAAAACGTAACGGTTACTTCATATTCGAACGTCTTTCCCGCGGGGAGAGTGTTGATAAGGAATTTGTTTTTCAGTTCCCTGTCGCAATCGACGGTGTCGGGAAGCCCCCACCACGCTTCGATGCAGGCGTATTTGCCCATTTTGTTGTTGGACCATATCGCAAGCACGGGAACGTTGCCGATGTCGAACGTGATTTCCTTGCCGTCGCGGCGCAGAAGGGTTACTTTTTTCGCGTTGTTTTTAGTGACGACCGCGTCGTGGATAAAGGTCGATTTCACCAGGGGGATTTTGTTGGTAAACTCCGACTTCTTCTCGCCCTTGACAAGGTGCAGATCGTCGTCGAATTCATATTCTTCGATGGGTTTATCGGTGTCGATAATCGCAAAGTTGCCGGATACGTCGCAGGTATCGTCGGTTTCGTCGCCGACAAGCGCCCAGCCAAAATGCGTGCCGAGCCCGAAAGGCATATCGACGTCGCCGGTGTTTACGACGGTGTACGTGATTTTCATACTGTTTCCGACAAGCGCGTATTTCACCTTGAAATCGAAATCGAACGGATATTGTTTTTTGGTTTCTTCCGTCGATTTAAAGTCCATGACGAGCGTGTCGCCGGTATTGCTTTCCGCCGTGAAGACGTTGTAGCGGGCAAGTCCGTGATTTTTCATTTCGTAGCGTTTTCCGTCGACGGTATACCAGCCGTCTTTAAGGCGCGCGACGAAGGGGAAGATGACGATGTCTTTCGATTTCCACGATTTCTCGCTGCCCTGCCAGAGATATTCCTCGCCGCGATATTTCACGCTGTCGAGAAGGCTGCCGTTTTCGTTGACCGTTACGTCCAGAATGCCGTTTGTGATGTTTTGCATAATTTTACCTCTTATCTTTTTATTTTCAGAAATTGAAATTTGCCGTGTTGTAAATCGTCGCGACCGACGTTTCTTCCGATTTTTTCCTGCCGCGCTCGCTTTCGATTGTCCAGGATATGAAAGGCGGATATTTCGCGCGTTTTTTCTTGCTGCGCGGAATCCCCAGAATATTGCAAAGCAGAAAATCGGGTTTGAAATCGAGTTTCGGCGTCTTCGGCTTAAAGCACGAGAGCGCGATCGTATATCCCTTATCCTTAAAATACTTTGCCGCTTTTTCGTTGAAGCCTATGTACATATATTTGCCGTTATAGGACTTTAACTCATCAATCAGTGCGTCACAAAGTGCGATTTCGTTGTTTCGGCACTTCAACTCAATCAATATCGGGGTGCGCCCGTCAACCGCCGCAAGCACGTCTTTCAGCGTCGGAATCGTGTGCGAAGTGTTTTTGAGTTTAAGCGCGGTCAGCTGACTTTCCGTCATTTCTTCGACAACGCCGTTTACTCCGCACATACGCTTTAACGTGTGGTCATGAAACACGACGAGTTTATTGTCTTTTGTCAGATGCACGTCGATTTCAAGCCCCAGCCCTTTGTCCGCCGCAATGCGGATTGCAGTGAGCGAGTTTTCGGGCAAAGTCTTGTCGAAACAGCCGCGATGGGCGTAGTCTTTCACGCCGCCGAGAATGTCAAGAACGTTTTCCATATTATTCAAAAATCCTTTTTATAATGTTTTTCGCTTGTTCGTATAAATCTTTTCGGGTGCCGTCGTTTATCGCGACGTAGTCCGCCCGCTTTATTCTTTCGTCGTCCGTGGCTTGGTTTTTTATTATGTTTTTCGCAAGGTCTTTTGATATGTTCCTTGTCGAAACGATGCGGTTTATTCTCGCGTCTTCACCGGCGGTCACGACGATTACTCTGTCAAACAAATCCGTCATTCCGCTTTCAAACAAAAGCGGCACTTCAATGACGGCGTCGCCCGTGATTTCTTCGATTTTCCGCCGTATTTCGGGGTGCGCGAGCGCGTTGAGCGTTTTGCGCTTCTTCTCGTCCGAAAACACTTCTTCGCGAAGAGCAGCCTTATCGACTTTCCCGTCTTTTACGGCAAACGGAAATGCCGCCGAAAGTTTTTCGATATATCCTTTGTCGCGCAAAAGTTCCGCATTGATTTCGTCGGCGGAATACGTCCTTATCCCAAGTTCTTTCACGGCGCGCATAAATTCGCTTTTGCCCGCGCCTATGCCGCCCGTTACCGCAACTTTCATATTACGCCTCGTACCAGCTTTTGCCGCTTGCGACGCCGACCGTAAGGGGGACGCTGAGTTTTACCGCAGTTTCCATGCTTTCTCTCAGGATTTTTTCGACCTTGTCCTTTTCGTTTTCGTCGGCTTCCGCAATAAGTTCGTCGTGAACCTGCAAAAGAAGTTTCGCACTTGTTCCTTCAAGGTTTTTCGCCGTTTTCAGCATTGCGATTTTTATAATGTCGGCGGCGGTACCTTGCAGCGGGAAGTTCATTGCGGCGCGCTTGCCGAACTCTCTCACGGCATAGTTACTTGACGAAAGTTCCGGCATAAGACGTATGCGGTTGAAAAGTGTTCTTACAAAGCCGTGCTCTTTTGCGAATTCGACCTGTCCGTCCATAAACTCTTTGACCGTCGGATAAGTCCTGAAATACCGTTCGATATACTTTTTCGCGTCGGCAACCCTGATCGACAGGTTTTGCGCGAGTCCGAAGTCGCTTATTCCGTAAATTATTCCGAAGTTGACCGCTTTTGCATTGCGGCGCATTTCGTCCGTTACGTCGGCAATATCGACGCCGTAAATCTCCGCAGCGGTCGAGGCGTGAATATCGCGGCTTTCGTTGTACGCCCTGATGAGGTTTTCGTCGCCGCTCATGTGCGCCATAAGACGAAGTTCGATTTGCGAATAGTCGGCGGAAATCAGCACTTTGCCCTTTTCCGCGACGAACGCACGGCGGATTTCCTTGCCCTCGACAGTGCGAGTCGGGATATTTTGAAGGTTCGGCTCGGTCGAAGACAGCCTGCCCGTGTTCGTCAGTGTCTGCTTGTATTCGGTATGCACGCGCCCGTCGGACGACACCGCCTTTTCAAGCCCCAGCACGTACGTCGATAACAGCTTGGAAATCTGACGGTACCTTAAAATAAGCGGGATAATCGGGTGCTCTTCGTAAAGTTTTTCAAGTACGTCCACGTTGACGGAAAGCCCCGTTTTGTTCTTTTTGGACGGTTTCAGCCCGAGCTTGTCAAACAATATCACCGTAAGTTGTTTCGGCGAATTTATATTGAAAGTTTCGCCGGCGTACGAGTAAATCTTTGCGGTGAGCGTTTCGATTTCGTCCTCGTATTTTTTCCGAAGTTCTTCCAGAACCGCGACGTCGACTTTCACGCCCGCGCATTCCATATCGAACAAAACCCGTTCAAGCGGCAGTTCGATATCGTGATACAGCGACGAAATATCCTTGCTTTCAAGTTCCTTTTCAAGGTAGTCGCAGATTGCGAAAAACGCCGTAACCGAGTCGCCCGAAACGTTTGCGGCGGCTGCAAGAGTAACGATATCCTTGAAACTTCTTCCGCCGAAAACAAGATATGCAAGAAGTCCCACGTCCTTTGGCGTTACCGACGTTTCGACGCCGGCGTCCTTGAAAAGATGCAAAAGTTTTTTCAGATCGGATACAACGCACTCGCTTGTCAAATGCGGCGCGATTTCTTTCAGTACGTCGTCCATCGTCATACCGCCGAAAAGGTCGTAGTTTTGTTTAATCACATAAAGTCTGTCGGCAGAAAACGCAACGTCGACGTCCGCCCCTGCGTTAAGCGCAAACGGCTTTCCTTTATTGTCGTCAAACAACTTCTTCAAATCGTCGATTTTGTCAATTTCAACGGTTGTATATTCGATTTTGACCTGTGAAATATCGTTTTCGTCGGATTTTACTTCTTCGTCGGTGAACGAGAAACGCTTTGTAAGCGATGTGAATTCCAGCGCGATAAGCGCGTTTTTCGCACTTTTTGAAAGCGGATACGAAAACGTAATATCCGACATTCCGATATCAATCGGCACGGCGGTATTTATTGTCGCAAGCGTATAAGAAAGCCGCGCCATATCTTTTCCGTCCCTGATTTTTTCGCCGAGTTTCCCTTTGATTTCGTCGGCATTAGCAAGGACGTTTTCCATTGTGCCGTAGGTTTTGAGAAGTTCCATCGCGGTCTTTTCGCCGATGCCCGGAATCCCGGGGATATTGTCGGACGCGTCGCCGCGAAGAGCCTTGTAGTCGATAATCGCCGACGGCGTTTCGAAGCCGTCTTCAAAAAGCCTTTCCTTGTCGTATCTCACGACTTCAGTGATTCCCCTTTTCGTGAAAAGCACGTTGGTGGTGTCGTCGATAAGTTGCAGGCTGTCGCGGTCGCCCGTGACGATATCCGTAGGACACGAAAATCTTTTTGCAAGCGTGCCGATAATATCGTCCGCCTCGTAGCCTTCAAGTTCCACGATTTTGATCCCAAGGTCGCCGATAAGTTTTTTAAGGACGGGCACTTGTTTCACAAGTTCTTCGGGCATAGGTTTTCTGGTCGCCTTGTAGCCCGAATACATATTATGTCTGAACGTCGGCGCTTTCAGGTCAAACGCAGCCGCGATATGCGTCGGTTTTTCTTCCTTGATAAGCCGCGCGAGCATGGACACGAATCCGAAGATCGCGCCTGTGGGGTTTCCTTTGCTGTCGGTAAGACCGGGGAGCGCGTAATACGCGCGGTGCAAAAGGCTGTTGCTGTCGAGAAGTAAAAGTTTTTCCATTATTAATTAAGGCGTTTTGGCGAGTGATAGCACTTATAAAACGCTATGAATATTTCCTTTAATTCGTTTTTGATACCCCTGTCGTTTTTGATGACCTCGTCTATGCCGCCTTTAATGCCCTTTGCGGCTTTTTTCGCAGCGGAGAAAACGACGTCGTAAAACTCGTCGATATCGTAAAAGCGGAAGCGGTCGACGTTAAAATACACGGCGAAAACTTCCAGAAAGTTCTCAAACACCTGCAAGTCCGAAGACTTCGACGACAGTTTAAGTATATCTCGCAGCGTGTCGATGACGTCCTCGATATTCGCGTCCTGCGACTTATGCACTTTAAGTTTCGCAAGGGTGACGATTTCTTCGATGGCTTTTCTGTCGATGCCGTGCATGAAGTCGGAAAACGCCTGATCGTCGACGGCGCGCACGCAGAATCTGAAACTCGGCAAGCCCAGAATTGTGCGCTTTGCCTCGTAATAGCCCATTTCCTTGAATCTATCGATATTTTCTTTCGTGAAGTTTACGGCGTAATCGAGCTTTTCGCTGGGGGTAAACACCAGAAGTTTCGCGCCCTTTAAGTCGACGTCGCGGTACGCGCGGTATTTTTTGATATTCGTGCGGATTGCGACGATTTCGTCGTAGCCTTTGTCGACCAGCATTTTCACGGGCATATTGTCGTAAACGCCGCCGTCGATGAACCACTTGTTTTCATTGCCTTCGATTTTTTGCCATTTGAACGCGGGGTACGCCGACGACGCCATTACGTAATCGTAAATCTGCCCTTTGGGGATATCTTCTTTCATCATGTAATGCGGCGCGAAATCGGGCACGGAATAGGTCACAAGTCCGAAGTCTTTATTACTTTTTCTGATTGCCTTTTCGTCGATATATTGTTTCAGAAAGGCGCGCATTTTGTCCGCCGTCGTATCGACGAACACGCCAAGGTTTCTTAAAAGTTTTCCGACGTTGCCGATAAGCTGCGCGTTGAATTGTCCCTGCGTCAGTTCCTTTATCGACAGTTCGTCCATATCAAGGACGTTCTGCATATTGATATTGTCCCAAAGTTCCAGGGTTTTTTCCCAGTCGCCGGCGCAGAACATAGCAGCGTTGATCGCGCCGATACTCGTGCCGACGTAGCCGTCAAAATCGGCAAGCCCCATTTCGCGCAGAGCCGTCATAACGCCGATGTGATACGCGCCTTTTACGCCGCCGCCTTCCAGTGCAAGACCTTTCATAAAACACCTCTGATAGTTCTTATACACATTATTATAGCTATCATAAAGCGCGCTTGTCAAGAACGAAAAAGAAAACCGCCGTAAATACGGCGGTTGCAAAGTTTAATCGTTGTTTATTCTCCTCGAAGCAGTTTGTACAACTCCTGCGAGTGAACGAGATTTGAATTGTGTTTTACGGGCGTTTTGCTTTCGTCGGTGTATCCGTAAAACGTCACGGGTTTCAAATTACCCACAATAATTGCTGCGCCAGGACTGATTTCCGCAACAAGTTCGTTGAGTTTGATTTCCGCGTGATCGAATCCGTTTTCTTCAAGCGCGCCCGTTACGGTTACGCGGTTTTCGTGATTAAGTCCGCTGAACAGCATTCCGCAGTGCATATATCTTACGCCGGAATCTTTGACAAACAGGTGCTCGTAG
>ERZ779888.2462-NODE-2462-length-15237-cov-4.961665_pt1 | contig 15237 bp, 13 predicted proteins | sample MGYA00511245_ERZ779888 | MGnify/ENA primary metagenome ERZ779888 (study PRJEB29588, sample SAMEA2155255) | human gut metagenome | biome: human gut; feature: human-associated habitat; material: faeces | place: Denmark | collected 2008/2010 ... | reverse complement strand
TTTCCGCTCTATCGCCCCTCATTTCTATTTTATCTTGTTTGTACCCCTTGTACACTGATGTTTATCTTGATTTTTATTCACAAGTTTTAGGAAAATTATAAACTTTTTACCTATATATCCTTGTGATCTTTGTTGATCTATATCCTCATGCGCTGTTTTCCATGTAATATACTTTTTATCTTCCGTACTAGCATTCTGAGGATATATCGGTTTTATTTTTCTTGGAAAAAGTTCTATTTTTATTTTCACAAAATCCCACACTCCAAATTCATTTTTCTCTCCCCAAGTCTTGATTATATCAATCCACATTTTCGATGTATCAATATTCTTTACAAGATCTCTTACAATAAAAACTGCTGCCGAATCTCCATGCTCAACATAACTGATATACTCAGAATCATACTTTATCTTATTCTCATTTTTCAAAGTATCCCCCTCCTTACTAATTGTTGGTAGAATTTTATTGTTCTACAACTATAATGGCTCAGATTTTACAAGCCTCAATTTATATTATTACAAAAATCAAGGTTCATAATTATGAAAAAACCTGATGCTAGCACTTCAGGTCTTTTCATATCTGAATAGGTATGTACCCACTCTTCTTATCTATAGTACATGCTCTTTCCGGAAAAATCAAGTTTCCATCGATTCGAACTATTTTCGTCTTATTATATTTTCTTGTCGACTCTTTTCTGTAAGGAAAAGTGATCCTAGTATTTTTATATTATTCAATCCATTGTATAAATGCTGTTTTATCAGAACTATTATATCCGGCACTTTCATAAAAATTCATGATTGATTCTTTTCTTGAACATCACTATCATATTTAGCTTCATTTAATGGATTCCATTTTGCACAAATAATAAAATTGTATGGTGTCAAATATCGTGTACAAATACATGCCTGATTTTCAATATCAATTAATTTCATCTCTATTTTTATCATAATCAGTAAGTCTCATTTTAAACCACTGTTCGGGATTTACATATGTCCCAGTGACATCAAATTTTATTTGTGTTGCTAATAGAACATATAAAGACATAACCCGAAATTTATCTAATTTGCTTGAATCTCCATTAGCTGCATAATTTTCTACTTGCATAAGTGCTACTAGGGAAATTGCTCTTTCCGAACCGTATGAATAGATTGAATTCATCATCTTTTTGAAACTATCTAATTCTGTTTTTCCAATCCTACCATTATTCGCATTTATCATCCTATCCCTCAAATCAAGAACCTCAAAAGGCATTGTGGACATTTTTTCAAGTGCTATGCTATCTCTTTGTTTAATCAGCTCATTTTTAAAATTCTTTCTCATTGATAAATTGGTTACAATAAAACCAATAATTGAAATAAATCCAGTCACTACCGCTGTGATTATTGCCCCTTTTAAATCATCACTCATCATATGTGAGTTAGTCGATGTTAATAGAATCATCTTCAATATAAAGTTCTCCCCAATCTTTTGTGATAGGGGAATTATACTATTTCAACCGTCAATATTCAATTTTCAAAGTTCAATACTACCAACTAATCGACAGAATCCGACAACTCGTTTCTAAGTATCGTATCTAAGCAGGCATTAGTAAACATTAACTATACTAACATTGCCGCAAAATCATCGTCTAAGATTGATATTGATAATGAAAAATATAATAGCTGGTTAATTCTATTCGAAAAAGAAGATACCAAAGAGTCTAAAAAAATTCATTGCATTTATGAAAAATGCAACATGAGCTGCAACATGAAAAAAATAAACCCTTGATTTCTCAAGGGTTTTATAGTAGCGAGAGGGGGATTCGAACCCTCGACACTGCGGGTATGAACCGCATGCTCTAGCCAACTGAGCTATCTCGCCATATTAAATTTTGTAATCAATGGGACCTACAGGGCTCGAACCTGTGACCCTCTGCTTGTAAGGCAGATGCTCTCCCAGCTGAGCTAAGATCCCATTTCGTTGTCGGACTTGCCTGACCGACCTCGTTATTATACTATCCATTCCTGGTAAAAGTCAAGCACTTTTTTCAACTTTTTTCGATTTTGTTGATTTTTTGATTTTATTTTGATTTCAGGCACATTTTACTCCGTGTTTTTTATCAAAACATTTTACTGCTCTTTCCTTACCACGCAATGCAACCGCATTCCTTTACGGATCTCGGATTTTTCCACCTTCAATCCAATCTGTTTACAACAATCTTCGATTAAACCTCTTGTGGCAATCTTCACATCTCCGTGACCGCACAGATTTGCCAGCGGAAGCTCTATCTTATCCATAAACCACAAAAGCAATTTGTTATCACTGGTCACATCCCGAAGTATCAGTCTTCCTCCCGGACGCAGACATCTTTTTACACTCTTAAAAAATGCCTGTGGATCAGGATAATGGTGAAAACTATTAGAACAAATGATTGCATCAAAAGCGTTATCCTCAAAAGGAAAATTCTCACAGTCTCCGACTACAAACTCTGCGTTTGGAATGTTTTTCTTTTTTGCCTGTTCAATCATCGCTGGTGTCAGGTCAAGTCCTGTGTAATGACGGTCCGGATATTTTTTTACTAATAAGGAAATCATCGGCGCAGGTCCACATCCGGCATCCAATAAATCTGAAAACGGTTCTTTCTCCAATTCCTCTAAAATATCCGGATAATCCTTTTTACACATTTCATAGAGACCTGCATGGTCACTTTCATAATTCTCCGCTGCTTTCGTAAATTCTTTCACAGACAGTTTCTTATATTCTTCGTTTGTCATTCGTTTCAACCTCCTACTTAAGTCTGTTTCGGGATATCCCATTCCTCTTATATATTCTTTTGCAAAAACTCACGAATATCCTGTACATACTCATCCGGTCAGCCAACAGCCCGGAAATATGTACATCCTTTTCCTTCGTGTAATCTTTCAAAATGCTTTCAAATCTTCTGAGTATGCCATATCTTGACCTCCTGTTCATCTTCTCTATCTATTTTATACGGTTAGTTATTTCTAACTTTTATTAGTTTAACACATCATTTTCTAAATGCATAGTTCTTTTCGCAAAAACCAAAAAAAGAACCTCCAAAGTAACAGATTTTTATATCTAATCTGTCTCCTTTAGAGGTCTCATATCATTTTCTCTTCAGCACCATATTTTAATTTTCCAAAAAAACGATAAAAAATTTTATACTGTCTGCTTTCCAAACATTGCAAGATACTCCTGTGCTTTCTGTAATGAAATGTTAAGTTTCTTCTGAAGTCTGGTAAGAATATCTTCTTCTGATAGACCAAATTCATAACCTGTTTCTACAATTTCTTCTGCTTTACCTTCCGCCAAACCTTCTTCTTTTCCTTCTTTCCAGGTTTCCTCAAATACAGTACACATATCAGCATCTCCCTTCTTTTCATTCATATTGTAATCCATCTTACAATTAGCTGCTCCTGCAACTGTCATGATAACTGATTTCTCTACTTCATGCTCTCTTGCATAGCATAATGGATACTCTCCTGTCCCTCCATGCCAAGTATTACAAACTCAACATCATACCTGGTTGATTTCTTTCTTATCTTTACATTATCTCTGGATGCACCGATACTCTCTGCATATTCCTTATGCTCTAATACAGAGGATTCTTCTGTATCTATGTCTTCCAGTTCATCCGGTTTTATGACCTGCTCCCCATCAAATAGTACTGCGTTAAAGAAGTCTGCAAATTGTTCATTGTTACGCCAGTAATTCTTTACCACAATATCCGGCTTTAATTCCTGTTTTCCTTTGCTCATACATTGCCTCCCCTCTTTTGAATTCATTATACTATGAAAAATACCTGTCGGCAAGGCAGTCTGGACATCAATAGATTTTCTCCCAATGTGATTTTAGTAAACACCAAAATTACAATTACTTAACTTGATTATTACATAAGCAAAAATGCCTGTCGCAAACAATATACTAAATATCAAAAATAGAACTCCAACCTTAACATGCTGTTTCCAACTTTTTCCCCTCTTGTATGTTCGTCTAAATAAGCCATTCCAGATCCACATTCCTCTACTTCCAGCCGCAATATTAGTTACTGCAATAATATAAATATTTGAACTAATTATATGTACTAAAAACATTGCAACCAAAAACATTCCTGCCATTTGGAATAACGCATAATATCCATATTCAGAGTTCAAAAATGCACTCAATATCCCATTATTGTCAGCCGTTTGTACAAATAAATCAAATTTTATTTTAGAAGTATACACTGGACTATTAATAAACAATATCAATATGGGGACGCCCAAAATTGAACTCATATTAAAATATGATATTTCTTTTATATTTTTGCCATAAAACACCTTTGCTTTTTTACTATAATAATATACTAAACAAGTTATTATTTCTGTTACTATTGAAGCTACAACTAAACCTAATTGTATTTGATGACGATAGGTAATGTAATAAAATGTAAGAACAATTGCTATCAATGTGCCAATCCAAAGAATTTCATCCCCCGAATTTCTCGCTTTAGTTGAACCCTTGTATTTATTTTCTTCAACCACAATCGTTTTGGGAATATTCCTTTTTTGTACATCCATTTTATCATTAAATTGCTTAGCTGTTACCATTGCATTATCCGTTGCAATATTTATTTGTTCACCATTGATATATATAATATTCCCTTGTGGCTTTTCCTTATCTTCATTATCAAAATAAGTAATACCATCTAAAGTAAGATATATTTTTATTGTATTTTCAAAAATTGTACTTTTCTTTGATATACATTGTTTGCTTTTTAATTCCGCAAAAATATCTTCTATTTCCACTTCAACATTTGGAATTTCTGAAAAATATGACAAATCTAGTTCAAACGAGACTTCTCCCGTCTTATCTTTATATTGCAAAGCCTTCCTTAATAACAGTTCACTATCTTTCCTCATAGAGTTCCTCTACCATTTCAATTTAACTAATCATCTAAAACATTTACCCATATTCCAAACTGTATATTATCTCTATCCATGTATATTTTTCGATTTTTATACTCTCTACTTAACGTGTCCCATGATAAAATCACTAAATTTTTGCAAGTTCTCTTCTAAGGTTGGAATACCATTCGCAATCGTAAACATTGGTGCTATCAATGTTAAACAATTTTTTAACCTGCTTAACTTCGGTTCTGGTCTAGTCAACTCATCTCTTGCCAACTCCACTATATCCAAAATCTTATCAGCATTTTCTTTGTCTAAATCATGTATATTTTCCATTATTCCTTTTATTATGTTATCTAGTTCATCAGCATTTGCTCCATTACTTTGTATTGCATTAATATTTGCATTATCTTTTGCAAAATTAACTTGTCCTCCACTTATATTAAATGTCATGTTGTTTTTTGCATCCATATTAGTTTTTCTCCTTTCTTTCATTGCTTGATATTCTTTAACTATATCATTCGGCATCAATTCAAGATGATTTTCTAAATCTATATGTAAAAATTTTTCCAATAACTGAGGTTTGTTTTTATAAATTGAATAGATGATTTCTAAATCCAAAAAATCCCAATCTTGAAATAAAAAATCAATGTAATTTTTAACATTATTTATATCAGCATACCTATCTACACCACACTCATCCACACAATACTTCCTTGGGATCTCATCCAATTCATTTTCATCTGTCACTTCAATCCACCATAAAATGGTATGATACAACGTCCATTCATAAAATGGGTCCAGCGAGTCTCTTTCATAGTTATCCTGTGTCATATTATACAGTTCTTTTATTGTTTGTACGCATTTCTCAAGTTTTATGTCTAAAATATAAGAAGGATAAATACTATCTAGCACCTCAGCATAGCTCAACCCCTCACATGTATATTTTAAGAGTTCAAACATATATCCAATGTTTTTATTAATTACTCTTTTGGCTTCCTTTGGAACATCTAAATAAACCGGTAACATTTCTCCCCCCCTATTTATAAGCAACAATAACCTCTATTAGTTAAACCCATTATACCATAGAAGCTTTTGTTCATTCTCAAAATTTAAATCCTAACAGAACATATCCATAATATCAATATCGTATTCTCCCTCTAAGAAGCAAGGTTCATTTCTATAACATGATAACTTTATTTTTCTTGGTTGCTACTATCTTTTTTTGCTTGTCTATGTAAATATCAACTCCATCTGCTCCAATTTTCTCAACAAAAAAAGTTTTTGGAATGTAATACCCTAATGTCTCATCTTTCTTTATTCCCAGATGTACAATCGCATTTTCATTCTTTGTATAAAACAAAATATCACAATCAATTTTTGTTGGTGGGTTTACATTTTCACTCTTAAAATTAACCGCAACCGGATTTTCTATAATATCCAGCATAAGATAAAAATAAACAAACTTGGCTTTTATGCTCTTAAATTTGCTCTTATTCATCTTTTTCAAATCATTAAAGCAAAGGCCTGTATTCTGTATGAAATCCCATCCACCTTGTCCCTTGTAATTGTACATTTCCTTCTTAGGAACTGAATATTTTACAATAGATTCAATTCCTAACAGATGGCAAAAATTCTCTTCATCAAACCTTAATTGAATAGAACTCTGTTTCTCATCCTCTGTTATATCATATTGATAAATGAATGGATTCAAAAATTTTCTATAATAGTCCTGCAAAACATCCAGGTCAATATCATTAATTTTAGGTTTCATTGAAAGTCCACATAGTTCCTCGGCTTTGTACAAATCAATCTCCTTTTATGAAAAAAGACCCTGAATCTCTTCAGAGCCTATTCCTGCAACTTTAATTTTATTCTGCTCATATTTAAACTCTCCGCAGCGGAGAAATCAGGAGTTGCATCCCGATTATATAAATAGCATATGCTACTTACTTCAAAATTATTTTTTGTACAATTATAATATACCCTCAAACTTACTAAGTCAAGTCATTTTATGCTGCTTTGAAATTTATCCTTCTCATTAAATTCCATCTTTTCAGGAAAACAACTACTCTTCTATTTAAAATACTTCACTCCGGACTCAAACAGCTTCATATCCTGCTCTCCGTAGATATTCATTGCCACAGAGCGTCCTTTTCTCTCAGCATGAGCCATTTTACCAAGGACACGTCCATCCGGGCTTGTGATACCTTCGATTGCCATGTAAGAGCCATTGACATTCCACTCTTCATCCATGGTCGGCCGGCCTGCTTCGTTGACATACTGGGTTGCCACCTGACCATTCTCAAATAACTTGTCTAACCATTCTTTTGGTGCTACAAAACGTCCCTCACCATGGGAAGCCGGATTACAATAAATGTTTCCAACCTCTGTTCCTGCAAGCCAAGGGGATTTATTTGTAACCACTTTCGTATACACCATCTTAGAAATATGACGTCCGATCGTATTGTAAGTCAGAGTCGGCGAATCCTCTTTCTGTGCGGTAATTTCTCCGTAAGGCACAAGACCAAGTTTGATCAATGCCTGGAAACCGTTACAGATACCAAGTGCAAGACCGTCTCTCTCATTTAACAGACGCATCACGGCTTCTTTCATCTTCTCATTGCGGAATGCCGTTGCAAAGAACTTCGCACTTCCCTCCGGCTCATCACCGGCACTGAATCCGCCCGGGAACATGATCATCTGAGACTGGTCGATCGCCTTTGTAAATACTTCAACCGAATCACGGATATCCTCAGCACTTAAGTTTTTAAACACCTTCACGATCGTATCGGCACCTGCTGCCTCAAACGCACGGGCACTGTCATATTCACAGTTTGTACCTGGGAATACAGGGATAAATACGGTCGGTCTTGCAATCTTATTCTTGCATACATGAACATTTCCTGCTGTGTAAACAGGTGTATCTAAGACATCTTTTTCCTGTGTCGCACGGGTAGGGAATACCTTTTCTAAAGTCTGTGTCCATGCAGATAACGCTTCCTCCATGGTAATTGTCATATTTCCATAGGTAAATGTTCCTGTCGCTGTAACTTCACCAACAACCTGTGCCTCCGGAACTGCTTTTAAGATTTCTTCCAGTTTATCCGCAGAAACCTCGGCGATCAACTGACCAAAGCCAGGCTCAAACATTTCATCAGCAGAAATCTTTTCTGACATTGCCACACCAAGAGCATTACCAAATGCCATCTTGCTGACTGCTGCTGCCATACCTTTTCCGTCCAGCGCATAGGCAGAGCAGATTGCACCGTTTCCGATCAGGCTGTGGATCTTTTCATAGAGGTCCATCATCTGTGCATAGTCCGGAAGGTCATACGCATCCTTTGCAATCTTAAACCATACGATCGGATTGCCTGCTTTTTTGAACTCCGGTGTAATGATATCTTTTTCCTTTGCAACATCTACCGCAAAAGAAACAAGTGTCGGCGGAACATCGATTTCGTTAAAACTTCCTGACATAGAGTCTTTTCCACCAATAGACGGCAGTCCGAATCCCATCTGTGCACTGTAAGCACCAAGCAGTGCTGCAAACGGCTGACTCCAGCGTTTCGGATCTTCGCTCATTCTGCGGAAATACTCCTGGAAAGTAAAACGGATCTTCTTATAGTCACCGCCTGCTGCAACGATTCTTGCTACCGATTCTACTACAGCGTAAACTGCACCATGATATGGGCTCCAGGAAGACAGATATGGATCAAAACCATATGCCATCATCGTTACTGTATCACTGCTGCCCTTTGCAACCGGAAGTTTGGCAACCATACTCTGTGTCTCAGTAAGCTGATATTTTCCACCATAAGGCATATATACGCTTCCTGCTCCGATCGAACCGTCAAACATCTCAACCAGTCCCTTCTGGGAGCATACATTTAAATCGGCTAACATCGTCATCCATGCTTTTTTCACATTGCCTGCTGTAAGTGCATCGGCTACGCCGCTCAACTCTTTTTTGCCAAAGAATTTTTCCTTTTCATCCGGCATCTCAACCGTAACAGCAGTTTCCTGATGTGCACCATTGGTATCTAAGAAAGCTCTGGAAATATTGACGATCTCTTTTCCTCTCCACTCTAAAACAAGACGTGGCTCTTCTGTTACGACTGCAACTTCAACTGCCTCTAAGTTTTCTTCCTTTGCATAAGCTAAAAACTGCTCTACATCCTGTGGTGCAATGACTACTGCCATACGCTCCTGGGATTCGGAAATTGCAAGCTCTGTACCGTCAAGTCCTGCATATTTTTTCGGCACCTTGTCTAACTGCACGCGAAGACCGTCTGCTAACTCGCCGATTGCAACAGACACACCGCCTGCACCAAAATCGTTACATTTTTTAATAATATGAGCCACTTCTTCTCTTCTGAAAAGTCTCTGGATCTTTCGCTCTGTCGGCGGATTACCTTTTTGCACCTCTGCACCACAGGTATCAATAGACTGTGTGGTATGTGCCTTAGAAGAACCGGTTGCACCGCCGCAGCCGTCACGTCCTGTTCTTCCGCCAAGCAGGATGATGATATCGCCCGGATCAGAAGTCAGTCTCTGTACGGCACGTCTTGGGGCAGCTCCCATCACTGCACCGATCTCCATACGTTTTGCCACATAGTCCGGATGATAGATTTCCTTTACATAACCGGTTGCAAGACCGATCTGGTTACCGTAGGAACTGTAGCCGTCTGCCGCTCCGCGTACCAGTTTTTTCTGCGGAAGTTTTCCCTCCATGGTATCTTTGACAGAAACCGTTGGGTCTGCTGCTCCGGTCACACGCATTGCCTGATATACATAAGTACGTCCGGAAAGCGGGTCACGGATCGCACCGCCAAGACAGGTTGCTGCACCACCGAAAGGTTCGATCTCCGTCGGGTGGTTATGCGTCTCATTTTTAAAATTGACAAGCCACTCCTCCGTCACACCGTCCACCTCGACCGGAACAACGATCGAGCAGGCATTGATCTCCTCTGACTCCTCTAAATCCTCTAATTTTCCTTCTTTTCTTAACTTCTTCATTGCCATCAGAGCAATGTCCATCAGGCAGACAAATTTGTCATCTCTTCCTGCGTAGATCTCTTTGTGTGTATCTAAATACTCCTGATAAGTCTTTTCTAATGGTGCTTTAAAATATCCATCCTCAAAGGTCACATCCGTAAGTTCCGTAGAGAATGTCGTATGACGGCAGTGGTCTGACCAGTAGGTATCCAAAACACGGATTTCGGTCATGGATGGATTTCTCTTTTCCTCATTCTTAAAATAATTCTGGATATGCAGAAAATCCTTAAACGTCATAGCAAGTCCTAAAGAATCATATAAATCCTTGAATGCCTTCTCTTCCATATCCATAAAGCCGTCAAAAACTGCCACATCTGCCGGCTCCTCAAATTCTGTCACTAACGTATCCGGTTTTTCCATTCCGGTCTCTCTTGAATCTACCGGATTGATGCAATAATTCTTAATCCCTTCTAATTCCGCATCGGTGATATCACCCTCGATCACATAAGTTGTTGCGGTACGGATGATCGGCTCTTCCTCTTCTTTTAACAGTTTTAAACACTGCTCTGCGGAATCGGCTCTCTGGTCGAATTGTCCCGGAAGGTATTCCACACTGAAAGTCTTTGCACCGTTTAACTCAAAATTTTCCTCATAAACATCGTCCACCGGTGGCTCAAAGAACACGGTTCCCAATGCTTTTTTATAAGTCTCTTCTGAGACATTTTCTATATCATAACGAATTAACACCCGCACACCTGTTACGGTCTTAATTCCCAAGTAACTCTTGATTTCAGACTGCAGTTCTTTCGCTGCAACGGCATATGCCGGTTTCTTCTCTGCGTACACTCTTCTTACGTTACCCATAAAAAACCTCCTGTTGGAATCTGTATATTTTCACTCATTACAGTTTCATTATAGCATCTTAAGTTCAATTAGAAAAATTAATATATTTAATTCTATTTATAAGTGTTTCTAATCTATTTCCCCAAAACCCGGACATTGACGAATATATAAGCACAAATTATAATAGACTTAGATATTTATTAAAAATTCTCATAGATTATAAATTATAAAGGAGTTCTGCTATGGACATCAACTACGAACTATACAAAGTATTTTTTCACGTTGCCTCTTCCCTCAGCTTTTCAGAGGCGAGCAAACAATTATTCATCTCCCAGTCTGCGGTCAGCCAGTCCATCAAGACCTTAGAAAAAAAATTAGGACAGCCGTTGTTTATCCGCAGTACCAAAAAAGTGCAGCTCACACCTGCCGGAGAAATCCTTTTAAAGCACATTGAGCCTGCCATGAACCTGATACGCCGTGGAGAAGGCCAGTTATTAGAAGCCAATACGCTTGGCCTCGGACAGCTTCATATCGGAGCAAGCGACACCATCTGCCGTTATTTTTTAGTTCCGTATTTAAAACAGTTTCATAAAAAATTCCCTTCCGTTCCGATCAAAGTCACAAACGCCACTTCGCTAAGCTGTGTAGACTTATTAGAACAGGGACGCGTGGATCTGATCGTCACCAATTTTCCAAACGCAAGATTAAACCATTCCTACGTTCAGAAAACCGTTTCACATTTCCACGATGTTTTTATTGCGAACCCTGCCTATTTTCATTTAGAGCAAAAAGAGATCGCACTTTCTGATCTGCGGGAATATCCGATCCTGATGTTAGACCGCAAGAGTACGACAAGTGAATTTTTACACAACCTCTTTTTGCAGCACCAGTTAGAACTGATCCCTGAAATCGAGTTGAGCAGTAATGACCTTTTGATTGATTTGGCAAAAATCGGGCTTGGCATTGCCTTTATCCCAGACTACTGTCTGACCAGACAAAGCCGTGACCTCTTTATCTTACGCACCAAAGAAAAACTGCCGCAGCGTCAGCTCGTTGCAGCAATCAATCCGAATCTTCCGGTTTCCGCATCCACAGAGGAATTTTTAAAACTGCTTCCTCCGGAAGTTCTCTCTTAAATTCTGATTACTTCTGTCCCCCCAGAAGTTCTTTAACACATTGCTGACACTTTCGTGACTGCATACCGTATACTCCTCCCATTCCCTTGGAAAGAGTCTGCGGTATTCCCACTGTAAAAAGCGCTCATCCAGCAGCGCAATGACACCTCTGTCCTCCTTCGTACGAATGACACGTCCCGCTGCCTGCAGCACCTTATTCATCCCCGGATAACGATATGCATAGTCAAACCCCTCGCCACTATGCGTTTCAAAATACTGTCTTAAAATTTCCCGCTCCTGTCCAACCTGTGGAAGTCCCGTACCGACAACAATCGCTCCAATTAAAAGTTCCTCCTTTAAGTCAATTCCCTCTCCAAAGATTCCTCCCATAACACAGAAACCGACTAACGAATGTTTTCTTTCTTTTTCAAATTCCCCTAAAAATTCTTCCCGTTCCTCTTCCTTCATTCCTGTCGTCTGCACAATGCAATCCGTCTGCTCACCCATCATGGGAAAAAACTCCTCGTACACCTGCTCCAAAAAACGGTAGGATGGAAAGAACACCATATAATTTCCTTTTTTTGCAGAGACAATCTTTTGGATATACTTTGCAATATTTTGAAACTCCATGCGATTTCGCCTGGTATATTTACTGCTGACTCCGTCGCCAATCAACAGACAGCTCTGCTCCTTAGAAAATGCCGTCTTTGCATAAATGGCATAATTATCCTCTTTTGTACTGAGTAACTTCTTATAATACTGGATTGGTAAAAGCGTAGCGGAAAAGAACACCGTGCTCCTCCCCTTGTCTAAACACTCCTGCAGGTTCAACGCCGGATCGACACAGAACAGTTTGATCATAAAAGAATGATTTTCTAAAAACTGCGTATAGATGACATAGTGCTCATCTAACCTCTCATACATATTTAAAAAATGACGGACTTTTAGATATAAATCCAAAAATTCCTTCTTTCCCGGAAATTCTGTGCTTTTTTGTAAAAAGGTATCCGCTGCCGCGCCAAACCGCATCAGGGCAAATGCAAAATTCGAGATATTTTCACAGATCTGATAATCCTCACATTCCCGTTTATAAGCCAGAAGGATCTTATTACATTTCTCCAATTCCGCCGCTAGTTTCTTGCTATATGGCTTGACCAGCTTTTTTACCGCTAAAAAATCCTCTTTGACGAGCACTGCACTATACATACTCCGCGCCCGTTCCACCAGATTATGTGCCTCATCCACTAAAAACAGATACTCTTCTTTCGTTCCTTCCGCAAAAAATCTCCTCAGATAGACATTCGGATCAAACACATAATTATAGTCACAGATAATGTTATCTGCCCACGAAGCCGTATCTAAACACAATTCAAACGGACATACCCTGTGTCGGTGTGCCTGCTCTAAAAAGATCTCTCTGGTAAAAATCTCCTCCTTTTGCAAAAGTTCAAAGACCGCATCATTTACACGGTCAAAATGTCCTTCGGCATAAGGACAGTTCTGCGGATTACAGTCCATTTCCTCACAGACACACATTTTTTCCTTCGCTGTGATCAGCACCGTCTTTGCCTGATAACCCTTTCCACCAAGAATCCGAAATGCATCTAAAGCTACGGTCGCCGTGATACTCTTTGCCGTCAGGTAAAAAATTTTCTCTGCCAGTCCTTTTCCCACTGCCCGGACAGATGGATAAATCGTAGACATCGTCTTTCCGGTTCCCGTCGGTGCCTGGATAAAGAGATTTTTCCTCCTATAAATCGTCCGGTAGACATCTGCCGCTAATTCCTTTTGTCCCTCACGGTAATCAAATGGAAATTCCAGCTTTTGAATCGATGCCTGCCGTTTACACCTCCATTGATATTGAAAATCTGCCCATTTTTCATACTCTACAACAATGCCTAAAAACCAGTTTTCTAACTCCCCTACCGTACACTGCTCCACAAAACGCCGTATCTCTTCGGTATCGAGATTACAGTAGGTCATCTGCACACCCATTTTAACATCCGGTGCAAAATTTTCTTGTTGGGCATACATGTAGGCATAACACTTCGCCTGTGCAAAATGAACACCAACAGGCTCTTCTAAATAGCTTAAATCCATATAGATTCCTTTAATCTCATCAATCGTGATCCTCTCTTCTTTTATGATCCCGTCCGCACGTCCCTCGATCACAAACTGATAATTTTCTCTTGGAATCTCGATTTTTAACGGTACCTCTGCATGATAGGAAGCACCCATTCTCCGCTGTATCTTTCGATGTATCCTGCTTCCCTCATGCATCGCTTCTGCCTGCATCGCTCTGCTTCTTCGATTGTCAATATCCCCTGAACGCAGAATAAATTCTACCAGATTTCGTACCGATATTTTAATATTCTGCTTTTCTGTCTGTTCCTGCAATTTTGTTCCTCTGTTTCTATATGACTCTTACATAATTTTAGTGGATGACACTGCTCATTACCTACGTTCATTATAATGCATGCAAAAAGGGTCTGCAAACATTTCTATCGAAATGTCCACTGACCCTTTTCTTCCGTCATAAATTACCTGCTCAATACATACCTTTTTCTATGCGGTTAACTAAGCAACGGCATATTTCTGTACTGTATTCTCAAAGTCCATGTCTTTTCCACAATAGGTTACAGTCAAGACTCTTGATACTCCTAATCCCAGTACACCTAAAAAAGATTTTGCATCAATAATCACGCGATCATAGGAAATATCAATATCAAAATTACAGTTGCTAGCTGCCTGAACAAAATCCTGAACTTCTTCCCTACTGCGTAGTCTGATTTGTTTTTCGTTCATTTCATTCATTCCTTTCACCTTGATTTCTTTTCCCTTTTCTTTTTTTCCCTCACTATAGCTATGGATTATCCCATTTTTTACTTAATTTGTCAAATAAAGGTAGGTTTTATGCGACTGGTACCGTTTACACACTTTTTACAATCATTTCACAATTTAAAGTGTCAGATACTATGCTTTTTTTCTTTTCCATCGTTTAGAATTATGGATTTTCGCTTTTTTTCTGTGTATTCTGCACAATTTTTTCTCTATATTTTTATTAAAAACTTCCTTTTTTTACAATTTTTCTTATGTTTTTTTATGCTTTTCGCATATTTTTTCCTGTTGGTAAATCCGCATATCCGCTGCCTTTTTGCTATCATAGCCCAGACGTCCGTAATATGCAAACAAACGATTGGAAAAGGTATGCAGATCTGCACTTCTGACCCAGTATTTTCCTGCCTTTCCAGCGAGTACAGGCGAAAACCAGGTAATCAGTACCATAACAGAAATTATGGCTGTTACACATACCGGATTGTTAAGAAAAACAAGTTTTTCTGCTGTTTTTGGAACCTGACTGGTGAAAAGGGAAATGGTCATGGCAAAGCCACAA
>ERZ779888.2460-NODE-2460-length-15251-cov-28.153461_pt1 | contig 15251 bp, 16 predicted proteins | sample MGYA00511245_ERZ779888 | MGnify/ENA primary metagenome ERZ779888 (study PRJEB29588, sample SAMEA2155255) | human gut metagenome | biome: human gut; feature: human-associated habitat; material: faeces | place: Denmark | collected 2008/2010 ... | reverse complement strand
CCCAAAGCGCCTTTTGCGAGTATATATACACGCGAAAGGCGGCACGTTTTCAACAATAACAAAAAACTGATAAATTTGTTAATGTTAAAAGGGCTCTATAAAAAATGGTGTAAAGTTAGAGGTTAGAAAATAACCTCTTTTTTCATGAAATAATATATCCTTAGATTGTGATATTTAAGGAGAAAAAATAAAAAAATATTATATGTTGTTAGGTTTATAAATGTTAATATAAAACATTAAATTCATATTTGAAGATGGAGAATTAAATGAAATTTTAACTGTTCGGAATTTCCGAACAACTGAAAATGATTGTATAATATATGATAATTGTGTTAAAAATAATGAGTTATCGACCACTTTTACTACCTAGACACCCAAAAGTGACCGATAACTTGATTAATTGACTCTAAAATTTATTATTTATAAATATCTGAACTATACTTTGATGTGTAGTTCTTTTTTTCTTTTTTTAGAATATGTTTATTTTGAAAGGGAAGGCAAAATGGAAAAGAAAGAGATTATAAGTAGCATCTCGACTTGGGGTGGCGGTGAGATATATCTTGGAGTTGTAGGTGCTGTTAGAACTGGTAAGTCTACGTTTATTAAAAAAGTTATTGAGACGCTTGTTATTCCGAATATAACTGATGAATCTGAAAGGAAAAGATGCTTAGATGAGGTTCCTCAGTCTGCTGGTGGAAAGACAATTATGACTACAGAGCCTAAGTTTGTTCCTAGTACGGGTGCTACTATTAAGATTGATGAGTTTGAGAGTAAGATTAAGCTTATTGATTGTGTAGGTTATGTTATTAAGACTAGTAATGGATATGAGGATGAATTAGGAAATCCTCGTCTAGTTAAGACTCCATGGTTTACTGAAGAGATACCTTTTATTGAGGCTGCTGAGATAGGTACAGAGAAGGTTATTAAGGATCATTCTACTATTGGGATAGTTGTTACTACTGATGGATCTATTGGGGATTTTACTAGAGGCGAGTATATGGAGGCTGAGGAGAAGGTTGTTACAGAACTTAAGATGATTAATAAGCCATTTATTATAGTTCTTAATACAACTCATCCGGATGATAAGGATACAATTCGTTTAGCTAGTAATATTAGTGATAATTATGGTGTACCAGTTATGCCAATTAATGTTGATAAGATGACTGAGAAAGATATGTATGATATTTTAAAGAAAGCATTATATGAGTTCCCAGTTGTTGATGTTGAGATAAATGTTCCTTCATGGATTCATATTTTACCTGATACTAATGAGATTAAGAAACATTATTTAGATAAGATTAGAGAGAGCATGATGAGTATCAGTAAACTTAAGGATGTAGATAGGATTATAGACTTTTATAAGGATAGTGAGTATATTTCTAAGGCTTATATTAGTAATGTAGATACTTCTAGAGGTATTGTTACTCTTAATTTAGATTCTGATGATAGTTTATATGAAAGTGTGCTTAAAGATGTTTTAGGTGGTATTACAATTAATAAGAGTAGTTTACTTAAAGTTTTTATGGAGTATAGTGAGAATAAGGATGAGACTAGTAGTATTAAGAGTGCACTTAAGATGGCGAAGAGTACGGGTTATGGTATAGTTTATCCAACACTTAATGATATGAAGCTATCTACACCAGAGATTATTAAACAAGGTTCTCGTTATGGAGTTAAGTTAAAAGCAGTGGCTTCTTCTATTCACTTAATGAAGGTTGATGTAGAAAGTACGTTTGAACCGATTATTGGTACAGAGATGCAAAGTAAAGAACTTATTAATTATATTATGAAAGATTATGAGACAGATCCATCAAGTATCTGGAAGAGTGAGATATTTGGTAGAAGTTTAGATGTGATTGTTAAAGAGGGAATTCAAGCTAAGTTATCAATGATGCCAGAGGCTACTAGATATAAGTTATCTAATACAGTTACTAAAATAGTAAACAAGGGTTCGAATAATTTAATTGCAATTGTCTTATAGTGTAAAAAAACTAGATATTTTTAAGGAAAATCTAGTTTTTTAGTTGATTTTTACTTTGTTTTCTGGTAATTTATATTTGTAGGGTATAAACCTTATAAATTAGAAATGGGAGGTAATCGTTATGACAAAACAAGAATTAGTAGAATTTATTGCTAATAAAGCAAACCTTACTAAGGCTGATGCTTTACGTGCTTTAGATGCAATGACTGATGGTATTGTTGAAGGTCTTAAGAAGGAAGGAAAAGTTGCTTTAGTTGGTTTCGGTACTTTCTCAGCAAAAACTCGTGCTGCTAGAACTGGTATTAACCCATTAACTAAAGAGTCTATTAAGATTCCTGCTAAGACTGTTGCATCATTCAAAGCTGGTAGCAAATTAAAAGACGCTTTAAACTAATTAACGATTATGAAAAAGAAGTTTTATGACTTCTTTTTTTCATGGGGTTGTGTTAAAATTGACTTATGAGTTATATTAAAGGAAAATACAAGCAATCTATTTTTGAATCAGAAACTGGCTATAAGGTCGGTCTTTTTAGGGTTCAAGAAACTGATGATAAAGAGTTAGGTACTAATAAGACTATAACATTTACTGGTTATTTTGGAATGCTTAATAAGGATGATATTTATGTATTTAATGGTAATGTTATTTATCATGATAGATATGGAATGCAGTTTCAAGTAGATACTTATGAGAAGGTAGTTCCCGAAGGAAAAGATGCTATAATTGATTTTTTAACAAGTTCTTTTGTTAAGGGATGTGGTGAGGTACTTGCTAGAAAAATTTATAAGACTTTTGGAGATGATGCACTTACTAAGATTAAAGAAAGCAGAGAAAATTTGTTTTTAGTTAGTGGTATGACTGATAAAAAGGCAGATAGTATTTATAAGTCTGTTGTAAAGTATTTTGAGGCAGATAAAGAGATAGTTAAGTTAAAAGAGATGGGCTTTACTGTTAAAGAAACTATGGAACTTATGAATAATTTTGGTAAGAGAGTTTTAGAACTTATTGATAAGAATATCTACGTCTTAAGAGATTATGTAGATTTTCCTAAGCTTGATAGTATTTTTTTAGTAAATAATGATCCAGAGGATGATAGAAGAGTAGATGCTGCTATTATTAGGGCAATGAAGGATTTGACTTTTGAATTAGGGGATATTTATTTAGATAAAATTGAGATAGTTGAGGAACTTGCGAGTAGGTATAATATTTTTAAGAATATCGATGATAATTTAAAAGGACTTGCTAAGAAAAGAGAAATAATGATTTCTAATGAAGATTATTATTTGATGGATGATTATTTAGACGAGTTAAATAATGGAGTGTCAATTGCTTCTTTGATGAGTAGAGATGTTAAGAAGATAAATAAGTTTAATGATTTGATAAAACTTACTGAAGGAGAACTTGGTATTACTTATAATAAAGAGCAAAAAGATGCAATTAAGAGTGCACTTACTAATAATGTTAGTATTATAACTGGTGGACCTGGAACGGGTAAGACAACGATTATTAAGGGAATCATTAGACTTTATAGTATTTATAAGAAGATAAGTTATGAAACAGTTACTAGAGAAGTTTGCTTGCTTGCACCGACAGGAAGAGCATCTAAGAGAATGAGTGAGACGTGTGGAATTGGGGCAAGCACTATCCATAGATTTTTAAAGTGGGATAAGGAAAGTAATACTTTTGCAGTTAATGAGTTAAATAAAGTTTATTATAATATGTTTATTATTGATGAAACATCAATGCTTGATAATCACTTGCTATCATCATTTTTTAAAGGAATTGATATTCATACTAAGATTATATTTGTAGGTGATGAGTATCAGCTTCCTAGTGTTGGGCCTGGTTTAATTTTATCTGATATGATTAGTGCTGGGGTTCCTCATATTAAGTTAGAAACTATTTATAGGCAGAGTGAGAACTCTTATATACCAATGCTTGCTAAGGATATCAAAAATGTTAATGTTACTGATGATTATTTGGATAAGAAGGATGATTATAATTTTATATCTTGTGATTCAAAGGAGATTAAAAATATTTTAGTGCAGATAGTTGAAAAGATGCAAGATAAGAAAATTGATTTAAGTAATTTGCAAGTACTAGCACCTATGTATAAGGGAGAAAATGGAATTGATAATTTAAATATAGTGCTTCAAGAGCTTATTAATCCTAAAGATAAGAAGAAGGATGAGATTAAGGTTGGACCTATAACTTATAGAGTTGGTGATAAGATTCTTAATTTAGTTAATGATATTGACAATAATATTTATAATGGTGATATTGGTTATATTAAGAGTATTGATATTAATTCTAAAAAGGAACCTATAGTTGTAGAATATGATAATAATGAAGTAGGATATAAAAGAGAGAATTTTAATCAGATAACGCATGCTTATGCGATAAGTATTCATAAGAGTCAAGGCTCAGAGTTTATGCATGTTATTATGCCAATAACTAAGGGATATTCGAGAATGCTTTATAATAAACTTCTTTATACTGGAGTATCTAGAGCAAAGAAAAGTTTAGTTCTTTTAGGGGATAAAGATGCATTTATAAAATGTGTTAATAATAGTTATAGTTTAGTACGTAAAACTAATTTAAAAGTGAAGATTATGAATAATTTAAAGATAAACACGCAAAATAACAAATAGGAGAGTGTTTATGAAAGAATTTTTTAGTTTTATGATGGGAGCTATGTTTGGTGCAGCAGTAATGTTAGGCGCTAGTGAGCTTTCTAAAAATAAAGAAGTAATTAAAAAGAAAGTTAATAACTTAATTGATGATACTTCTAAATTAGTAGGTTAATAAAAATGGAAACTGTCATAAGGGCAGTTTTTATAATTGTAAAATATGTTAAAAAAATTAGAAAAATTTAACATATCGCTTGTATATGTTAAAAAAGGGGAAAAAATTTGACATGTTTTCAAGTGAGTAAATCCTACTTTTTTTGTATAATAATTTTTAAATAATAAATAATAATAATATGAATAAAATTAAGAATTTAAGACTATTAAAAATATTTCTATTTCTAGCAAATATCTTACTATTATTATTTATTATTAAGGAGTGTAAGATATTAAATTTTTGTTGCATAATTATAAGTTTAGTAAGTCCGTGTATATTTGGTTTTGTTATTGCATGGGTTATTAAACCTGTTATGCTCTTTTTTAATAAGAAGTTTAATACTTATATTTCTAGTGCACTTACTTTTTTACTTATGGGTTTAGTTATCTTTCTTATTGGTTATTTTTTAGTACCTATAATAATTAGAGAGTTTAGTAATTTACTTCCTAATATTATAGTGTTTTATAAGAAGTATAGTTCTAAAATTATTAGATATGTAAATATAGGGGATATTGGTAAGAAGTTTATTAGATGTACGATAGGGCTTAAAGATATTCTTATTAATTTGTTTTATGCGTTTTTTATAGCGTTTTTCTTTTTAACTAATCATGAAGAAACAACTAGGTTTATTAGTAAGAGAGTGCCATCTAAATTATCTTTAGAGATTACTAGTAATTTAAGAGTGTTTGTTAAAGGGACTTTACTTGATACAGTTATTTTGTTTATTATGAGTTTAATTACTTTTAGTATTACTGGGATGCCATATGCTCTTTTATTTGCTATATTTGCTTCTATTACGAATGTTATTCCTTTTATAGGACCTTATATAGGTGGTGTTCCAGCAGTGCTTGTTTCTTTATCTGTTAGCATGAAACTGGGAATAGTTGTTTTAATTGAGGTGATAATTTTACAGTTTATTGAGTCATCATTTATTCATCCATATATTATGAGTAAAGGGTTAAAAATAAATCCAATAATTATTCTTATTGGACTTATCGTATTTGGATATTTCTTTGGTATTATAGGAATGCTTATTAGTACGCCACTTATAAGTGTTATTAAATCAGTTTATGAGTATTATGAGGCTGATATTAAGAAAGTTCTTCATAAATAGTTTTATCGTATTCGTGATCTGTTATTTTATATTTTTCTAGGGATGGAGTATCAATTAAATAGAATTTATGTAAGATTGTATCTTCTCCTGAACTACTTACAGGATCATCCCAAGTTAAGTCTAAGTGTAGCCATGCACTATCAATGTATACAGCATTCCATACATGGGTGTTAGATGCTATTTTGAAGTTTGGCACATTAAATTTATTTAGAAATAAGGCCATAGCATCAGCATATCCACCACATACGGCTTTATGGTTTATAAGAGCACCATAAGCAGTGGAACTTTTAGAATCAGAGTTATCTGTATCATACTTAGTAGTATTAATTATATAATCATGAATTTTTAATATTTTATCTTCTAGTTTCATATCATCAGTAATATTTTCACTTATAATCTCGTTTATTTTACTATTGATAGTAACTATATCATCACTGGAGTATAATTTTTCGATTTTGATGTTGACTTCGCCACTTTGAGAGTAAGTTACATTTATTGATTTGAAGTTATTAAAGGGGCTTACAAAGTTATTTATATGTGTAAGGACGCCTGCATCGTTTGTGATAGCATTAACATCATCTAGGCAAGATGTATATTCACTTGGACAGTAGAAAGTAAATTCATCATATCCTCGATCTAGGATGCTGTAGAAGATATCTTTAATATCTTGCATGCTTAGAGGAGTGAATGTTTCACTTTCTTTAACGAAATCGAAACTTACTTTTTTATAATAAGCATTTGGTTCATTTAGAACTACTTTAGGTTCTTTACTAAAGATAGAACTTATGTAGTTTATTATTTTATTATAATTAAAAGATGTATAAACAATTATTAAAATAACTATAAGAGTAGTTATTATGTTTTTAAATTTCACTTAGTATCACCAATATTATGATATCAAAATCTAGATTAAATTAAAAGAAAAAATGATAATAAAAAAACTCAGATGTTAATCCAAGCTTATATCATTTCTTTTACTTTTTTATTTAATCTTGCTTTTTGTCTATCACAAGTATTCTTTTTAATTAATCCTTTACTAGAACATTTATCTAAGTCAGCCATAGTAGTTCTTAATTGTGCTTTAGCTGCATCTAGATTTTTTTCTTTAACTGCTTTTTCTAGTTTCTTCATTCCGTTCTTTACTTTAGAGGTATAAGAAGTATTACTTGCTGTTTTAATTTTGTCAGTCTTAACACTTTTTTTAGCGCTCTTAATGTTAGCCATAAATATCTCCTTCCTTAAATTACAACACTGATTTTACCAAAATATTAAATAAAATGCAAGTTAATATATTGATAAATACTAAATATTTTGTTATTATTTTAATAGTAATGAAGAATAGGGAGTCATAATATGTATATAAATAAATTAATTAAGAAACAAGTTATGCTTATTCTAGCAACGGTTGTATTAGTAGGAACGCTTGCAGTTACGACATCTTTTGCAGTCTTTGAGGAGACTAAAAGTAATGCAACCGATCAAAAGATGACTATAGGAAACTTAGATGTAACCTATACTGGGGGCTCAGCTATTAGTATTACTGATATTAATCCAATGACTGATAGTACAGCATTATCAAAAACTAATAATATTTATACATTTACTATAAAGAATACTGGAACAGTACCATATAATTTTAAAGTAAAAGTAATTAATAACCCTAGTTATACAAGTAATTTATTACCACATCAATATATAAGGTATTCTTTAAATAATGGCACTGCATCTACACTAGGTTCTGGACAAGCAGACTACGAACTTACTAGTGGAGTAATTGAAGCAGGAGCTACTAATACTTATAATCTTAGATTATGGGTAGCTGATGCTTCTACATATAGTTTACCAAATTCTGTATTAGGACAAGAAATTCATTTAAAGATATCTGTAGAAGGCAAAGCAGGTAGTGGATGGTTACCATCTAATTTTAAAGATAGAATACTTGCATTAAATGAAGTTAAGACGCCAATAACTACACCAGGAGCAGCAGTATCTACTGAAACGGAAGCATTACTTGCATCTGCAGAAGATGATAATGGAACATCTTATTACTTTAGAGGTGCTGTAACAAATAACTATGTAGAATTTGCTAATAAGTGTTGGAGAATAGTAAGAGTTGGTGGAGATGGCTCTGTAAAACTTATCTTACATAATGACAATACAACTGGAGCAGCTAATCCTTGTGATTCAGCAAATAATAATGCTAGTGCTGCATTTGCTAGATACTCTGGAACAACAGACACAAGTGCATTCAACTTAAGTTATAATGATAATGCTTATGTAGGATTTAAGTATGGAGCAGAAGGATCAAGCACATATGATGCGACTCATGCAAATACAAATAATAGTACAATACTAACTAATTTAGAAACATGGTATACAAACAATTTAAAAACATATGAAAGTGTAATAGATGACAATGTATGGTGTAATGATAAAACAAATGTAACAGATACAAGTTATAATCCATGGGGCTATAGTAATGTAAATGGTTTAGGATATGCTAAAAATGTAACATATTATAGTGCTACACAAAGATTAGTAAGTACAAGTGGAAGTGCCGGAGGCACGGGTCCTAGTTTAAAATGTAATGGAGAATTAAGCAAAATAAATTCAAAAGTAGGTTTAATAACTGCTGATGAATTAGCATATGCAGGATATGCTTATAATATAAGTAATACCACAACATATTTACAAGAAAATGCTACAGATACAGACGCTTATTGGTGGTCTTTGTCTCCTGGCGACTTCGGTGGCTGCCACGGTATCCTTTGTTTCATTGGCGTTTGGAGCGTTTACGGCAGAGATGGCATCTTCAGCCGTGGCGTAGTGCATAATGCCGTCTACGTTCGTCCTTCAATTTCTCTTAAGTCGACGACCAACGTAACTGGAGAAGGAACCAGTAGTTCCCCATACATAATAAGTATGTAAACAGGGCGAAGTATTACAAGGTCGAAATCGTCAGTCACAAAAGCCTTTGAGAAACCTTTCGAGGGACAAATTGACATGAGAGAGATAAAAAATATTAGTAGAGGATTTTGGTGGTTTAAAGATTTGAAGTTAATATAGAATGTGATTAATGCACTTTGTGCTGAATAAAGAGGAGGAATGTTTTATGGATATGTTATTTGAAAGTGAGAAACAGAAAGAGGCTACGGAGAGATTACTTGCTAGTGTGAGGGTAAGGACTATTAATAGTGAGATAGACGCTTATCTAAATGAGATGCTTGGGTATGCTAAAGAGATTGATAGTATATTAGAGAAGAATAGTTTAGGTGCTCGTTATTTAGATAGAGTAAGTATGATTGATAAGGTTGATAGTGTTTATCTTGATGAGGATTTAACTAATATTGATTTTAGGTTAAAGGAAGAGATTGAAGATTTGCTTAAGAGAATTAATACTAGAATTCGTTTGGTTAAGACTAATGATGCTTTGGTTAAAGAGATTGAAGAGAGTTATGATGTTGATGGCTCTGATATAGATAGTGATTTAGCAGAAGCAAACATAAATATTTAATTGTGTTTAGATATTTTATATGGTAAAATTATGGTGAGGAGAGAATTGTTATGGATACTAATAGAATTAATGAGATAAATGCTGAGGTTCATAAAAGTACAGATTTAGATGGTGCTTTAAGTGTTTATAATTTATTAAAAAGTAATGGATATGAGATTAAGTCTAATATGGGCTCTTTAATGGATTACTGTAAGACTAGAGGATTAGATAGAGTTAAGAGTAATATTGAGTTATTAGTTAGATATGATGAAGAGCTAGGTAATAAGGAGAAGGTTACTAAGGATTTTTATGCTTCTATTTATAGTAATGATAAAAGTGGTATATTAGATAGAATTGAAGCTATTGTTAATGCTGATACTAAGTATAATATTGAAACTGATGCTAGATATCATGGTGATAATAAACCGGATAATGGTAAGAGTATATTTACTATGAAGATTGAAGAGTTAAAGAAGAAGATGGGTGGAGATACTATTTCTTCTAAACTTGAACATGCTAGAAAGAGTTTGGAAGATAATTATGCTGCTTTTAGAAATTTAACTGCTGAAGATCTAAAAAGGACAAAGGCTTTGAAGTTAAGAGAAGCTATCGATCAAAATAGATATTATATTAATCAGTTAGAGGGAATGAGTTCTAGGAATTCTTATTCTATTGATAGTATTGATAGGGTTAATGCTTTTAATGCTGATGTTAAAGAGTTATATAATTTTATTAATGGTTTAAATTTAAATGATGATTCTAAGAAGGCTCTTATTGATGAATTTGGGGCTTTAAGAACTAAGATAAATGATTATCGTAATTATATTGCTAATTTACAGGCTACTAGTAAGAAGTATGATGCGTTACTTGCTGAGATGGATGTTGTAAAGGTTGGAAAGTCTGTTAAGAAGAGTGAGGTTAAGGCTGCTCCCGAAGAGAAAAAAGAGGAAAAGGTAGAGCCTAAGGAAGAGGTTAAAACTGGTACAGAACCTGTTAAAACAGAGGAACCTAAAAAAGATGATAAAGTTACTGAACCAGAAAAAGAGGAAGTTAAAGAAACTGTTAATAATGGTTTACTTTCTGTTGGTGATGTAGTTACTTATAATGGAAAGAGTCCAGCAATTGCTGATATAGGTGCTCCTGAAGGACTTGTTGTTGGTCAAGAATATAAGGTTGAAAAGGTTGTTATTTATAAGGGTTTATCTTATGCTAAGTTAGAGGGTGTTGATAAACTTGTAGATATTGTTTGCTTAGATAAGGTTATGAAGAAAGATATGGAAGAATCTACTAAAGAAGATGACAAAAAAACTGAAGAAGAGAAAAATACTGGTGAAATAAAAGTTGGAGAGGCTGTTCCATTTAAGATTGAAGAAATTAATGAAGGACCAGAAAAAAAGAAAGAAGAACCTAAAGAGGAACCTGCAACTAAGGTAGAAGAAAAACCTGCTGAAGCATCTGATAATTCTGAAAAGACTGATGATAAAAAAGAAAAACATGATTATAAAGTTAAGTCTATAAGAAAAACAGTTGGTAAGTATGCTCCTTGGGTTTGGAGAACTGCTGCTGTTATTGGAATAGCAACTTCTACATTTACTCCAGCGGTTATTATTGCTGGTGGATGGCTTGCGGCCGAGGCTATTAGATTCTGTGTTAAGAGAAATTATAAATTACCTAAATTTGGTAAATTTAAAGATAAAATGGCTAGTAAGTGGCATGAGATTTCTGAAAAAGGTGAAATCAGTGAAGAAGAAAGTAAAGATGCTGAAGCAGTAGTAAGCGAGATTGATAATGCTACTAAAGAAGCAGATCAAGCAGAGGCAATGAGAGAGCCTGAAAAGGCGGAGTCCTTGGCTGGTGACGTTGATGCTGAAGAGTTAAGTAGAGATATTCAAGCCTCTATGGATGCTCAGAAGTCTGAAAAAGAAAAGGAAACTTTAGTAAATAATATTAGATCTGATAGTGTTACCGATGAAGAATTAAATAAATTAGCTGATGGTTATATTAAGGCAGGCAAGATAGAACCTGGTGAATATGATAGAGAAACTTTGAAGTCAAAAGTTTTAGATTCAATTGTTGAAGAATATAAAAGTACTGATGTAAAAGAAAATACAACTGGTCGTACTTTATAATAAATAAAAAGGAGATTAGGTATGAAAGTAGATACTATTGTGGAAATGGAAAATGGGGAAAACTTCTACATTGCTGATGAAACTGTTCAAAATGGTGTAAAATATTATTTAGCAAATAAAGTAGATGAGAATGATGAACCTACAACTGATACTAAAATATTTAAGGAAACTTTGGATGGTAATGATATTTATTTAGATATTGTTAAAGATGAAAGTGAACTTAATTATTTAGGTGCTATATTCTTAGCAAACTTTAGTAATGATTTAGAGGAAGAGGCTTAGGTCTCTTTTTTTGTGCCTTTTTATAATTAAAAAAAGGAAATGAGCATGTTTCTTACAATAATAAATAATAGAGGGATAAGACATGTTTAGACATTTTTTTAAGTCTTTGTGTATTAAACTTGTTATGGTGATTAGAATGAAGAAGGTTATTCCATATGTTATATCTCTTATATTAGGGACTATTTTTGGATATTTAGTTTTTGAAAAGACTGATTTTAATATAAAGGAAGTTTTTGGAGAGTATGAAGAGGTTACTGGATTTCAACTGGGAGTATTTAATGATATAGAGGTTGCTAAGGAGTTTAAGAATAAATATACACCATCAGTTATACTTAAAGATGATGATGTTTACCGGGTATATTATAGTATTTTAAAGGGCGATGATGTAATAGCAAAGATGGAGGATTATTTGAGTTTAAAAGAGATATCGTTTTATAAGAAAAAGATAATAGTGCATGATGCTGATCTGATAAGTGCAATTAATACTTATGAAAATGGGATATTAAAGGGCAGTGATAAAGTGATTGAGAATATTAATAATTTAATTATGTCAAATTGTAAGGAAGGGGTAATATGAAAATAAGAGATTTACCTGATTTAGAGAAGCCTAGAGAGAGATTATACAAGTATGGGACAAGATACTTAAGTAATGAGGAATTGATTGCTATTTTGCTTAGAACAGGTGATAAAGGAGTTAATGTTAAAGAATTAAGTAATAATGTGCTTGTTAAACTTAAAAGTATTTCTGATATTGATAAGATGACAGTCAATGAATTTATTAGTATTAAAGGTATTGGCAAGGTAAAAGCGATAACGCTTCTAGCAGCTGCTGAGTTTGGTAAAAGGGTGATGAGTAAGAGTTTTAATGAAAATGTTGTTTTAAGCAATGCTAGGGTTATTAATGATTATTTTGCAAATATGATAACGGGAGAAAGGGAGAAATTATTAGTTATTTTACTTGATAATAAGAAAAGATTAATAAGTTATATGGTCATGTATGAGGGAACTAGTGATGAGGTATGTGCTAGTCCTAAGGAAATATTTAATTATGCGATTAGGGAAAGAGCAGCTTGTATGGTTCTTATGCATAATCATCCTTCTGGTGTTATAGTGCCATCTAATGCGGATATTGAACTTACTAGAAATATGGGATTATCTGGGCAAATGCTTGGAATAAATGTGGTTGACCATATTATTACTAATGGGAAAGAGTTTTATAGTTTTTATGAGGAAATGAGTAAGAATGAAGCGTAATTATTATATATTTATTATTATATTTTTAGTTGTATTATTTAGGACTAGTATTTTAAATTTATTTATAAATGTGAAGAAGATGTTTACTAGTGCTGAACCTAATATAGAGATAGTTACTTTAAAGGAAGAAAATCGTAGGTTAAAAGATGAATATACTTCACTTTTGGATTTTAAAAGTAGGATTAATATAGATGAAGATTATACGATTACGAATGTCCATAAAAGTAATTATGGGTTTGATAAGATTGTATTAAATGGTAGTTTTAAGGAGAATAGTGAGATAGTAAGTGATGATGGTCTTGTTGGAATTATAACAAAAAGTGATGGTAATCTTTCATATGGTGACTATTTGTTTAATACGCATATTTTAGTTAGAATTGATGATACGGAAGGTAAGATATATGGTAGAGATGACGATGGAAATTTATTAATTAAAGAAATAAGTAATTATAATAATATTAAGATTAATGATAATGTATCAAGTATGCATGGAATGTGTATTGGTAAGGTTGTGAATATTATTTATGAGGATTTAGAAAGTATTATTGTGGTTAAGATGGGGAGTGTAAATAATCTTAATTATGTAGGAGTGATTGAAAGATGATACTAGTAGATATATTAAGTTATAATTTAACTAATGTGCTGATGTTTACAACGCCTTTAATGGTATATGATTTAAATGATAAGAGGCTTTATATAACGCTTATATTTGATGTTATTTTTAATGGGGTTCCTTTTTGTACGATCACACTCTTACTTTTATATTTTTTTAACAAGTGGATTATTAGGTATATTTCTGATGGAATGCTTTACCTTCTTGTATCAAGTATATTTTTTTTGATAATATATGCAGTAGTTATTTTTAGTGTATTTAATAAGTTTAGTATGATAATACTTAAATTAATTTTAAAAATACTCTTTAATGCTGGAGTAATCTTTTTGAAAAGAGGACATAAACTTAATTAGGTGATAACTTGAAAAATAAAAAATATGTAAAAAGTTTAGCAATTAGGTGTATGTGTAGTATAATTTTATTCTTGCTTATTTCAGTGTTTGTTAATTATAGTAATAAGAATTTACTGGTGTTTAAGAAATATGCTTATGATCAGAATTTGAAGTTTACAAAGATTACTAAGTTATATAATAAGTATTTTGGAAAGGTCCTTAAAGAGGTTAAAGAGACTCCGGTAAGTGATACTAAGATAACTTATACAGATGTATCATCTTATAAGGATGGAGCTAAACTTAGTGAAGTAGGTGCAATATATCCATATAAAAGTGGGATTGTAGTTTTTATTGGGGATAAAGATGAGTATGGCAAGACGATAATAATTCAAGGGATGGATGGAGTAGATTATTGGTATTCTAATGTAAGTGATGTTAATGTTAAACTATATGATTATGTGTCTTCTAGTACGGTTATAGCAAATGCTAAAGATAATGTTTTATATGTGGTTTTTATGCGAGATGGTAAATCTTTAGATTATGAAGAGTATATTTAAGATAAATCCAGTTACATATTTTTTGTTATTGAGTATTTTGATGTGTGGTTATTTTAATTATTTTGTAGTTATTTTCGTAATTCTTTTTTTTCATGAGATAGGTCATATGATGATGATTAAGTTGTTTAATGAAAAGATTAAGAAAATAGAAATTTTACCATTTGGAGCAATTATTAAGATGGATATGCAGACAAATATTTCTAGTATTAAACTTTTTTTGATATCTTCTTTTGGGATAGTAATGCAGTTTTTTTTATATGTTCCTTTTGAATATTTATATAATAATGGGGTTATGAATGATTTAACATATCAAATTTTTCTTACTTATAATAAACTTATTATTTTATTTAATATTATGCCAGTAGTGCCTTTAGATGGGTCTAAAGTACTTGGAAGTATTTTGGAGATGATTATTCCTTATAAACTGAATTTAAAATTAATTAATATTGTAAGTGTATTTGTTATTGTTGTTTTTTTGAGCATAAATGATTTTAATTTGTCTCTGATAGTAATTGAGTGTTTTTTAGTGATGGAAACTTTAAAACTTATAAGAAACCATAATTATATTTTTAATAGTTTTTTACTTGAAAGATATCTTTATAATATAGAACATAAAAGGGTAAAGCGGGTAAGAAGTATTAAAAATATATATAA
>ERZ779888.2458-NODE-2458-length-15257-cov-4.708854_pt1 | contig 15257 bp, 12 predicted proteins | sample MGYA00511245_ERZ779888 | MGnify/ENA primary metagenome ERZ779888 (study PRJEB29588, sample SAMEA2155255) | human gut metagenome | biome: human gut; feature: human-associated habitat; material: faeces | place: Denmark | collected 2008/2010 ... | reverse complement strand
AAGTGGTTTCTGCGGGGGTAGCGGCTCAGAAGCTGCGGCGCTATAGACAAAGAATAGCATCACGCATTTACTCTCTAAAGGTGAAACTCGCTTTCCCTCAATAACTATCGCATTCCCGTAATTTTAGGGTCATTTTAAGGGAAAGCATATTGAAATACGAGAATGCACTTGTTCATATGAGCGTCCGCTGTTTACACTCGCCTTACCCGAAGAAATACTGCTTCATATCTGAGACACTGCCATCTTTATCACAGAACCATTCGTAATCAGCGAGACAGTTCCGGCAGTGAGCAATTACATCAAATCCGCCAGGTGAATGCCGATTGTCAGCAATGCTCATGATCTCCAATGGCTTTCCGCAGGCTGGGCAAGGTCTGATTTTCCTTGCCTTACGAGTGGCACGCTCTCTCTGTTCTGTCTCAAGTGCACCTAAAAGGCCATGCCAAAGATTCGGATTCGGTTCATGCTCTGCGTAGTCTTCAAGGTGCTGGCGGATATCATCGGCAGCCAACGCAAGAAACTTATCGTCCAGAAACCGAAAGTGGCGCTTAATATAACCGGAAACTACCGCGGGCATATATGTATTTCTGCCCATCGCATACCGCATTGCTGACAGCAGGATCAACCGAAAGTCAGCGTCGCGGATAGGGGCGAGCAGGTCCTGAGAGAACAGCAGAAACTCCTTGCCGTTATTCGTACATACGCGCAGCGGCCGCTGTTCCTCCGTTACCAGATCCAATAGGCTGCTGGTTCGCTCTTTCAGTTCATCAATGGTGATCGATTCGTAGTCCTGACAAGGGTTTGCTTCATAATTCATCATCTGACCTCCAATCAGCTTATCCTCGCTATGAGGTATTGGCATTGTAGCTCTGATTGTCCGGAGGTTCAACTGCTTCTTTTGTGGCTCGAAAAGAAATTTAATGGAGTCAGAATTCGTGTGAATTTATCATTTTCTTGCTTTTACTGCCCGAATATGCTATCATGAAAAATAACGCTGTCATGTGTTGGAATAGGCCTTGGCAGTATGGCTACAATAGGGTTACATGACTGTGAGCTATGCGGTAAAAATACTTCCCATTATAGACAGTCTATAATGTCAATTGTAACTTTGATTGTAATTTTACGAATGTTATTCAAGGGTGTTAGCCTACATCATAATTAAGGTTCGATGAAAATATTGGACGAACAGGCCAAGAAATACGACTTCATTTTTTGGCTAGGAGAAAGTGGGCCAATGACTTATATACAAGAAACAAGAGTTATTTTCTCGCCATGACAATTTGCTGTTGACAAGGGAAGATGGCCTGGTGTATAATGAGGATAATTCATCAGAGAGAAATTTTTTTAGAAAGCCATTGTTATTTATTGTCCGTGACAAAAGGAGCGAAAGAATGAAATTGCAGGACCTTGCGAGTGTTCGTAGCGGCCTGGTCTTGTCGAGAAAGCAGGCCAAAGAGCCAAGTGAGTATCGATATCCCTTGATTAATCTGCGGTGTATCCAGCAGGAAGGGACAATTCAATTGAAAGAGGCCGATATCTATGAAGCAAAAGAACCGCTGAAAGAAGAATACCTCTCACAAAGCGGAGATATCATTGTCCGCCTTACAGCTCCCTATACAGCAGTTCTGATTGATGAAACTACATCTGGAATGGTGGTTTCCTCAAACTTTGTAGTGATTCGAGTTGAAGATAAGAGCCTGTTGCCAGAATATCTTTTTTGGTTGCTAAATACAGAAAAGATAAAACGAAAAATTTATGAGAATGCAACCAGTAATATGCTTGGCGCAGTTAACGCAAGATTTTTAGCTGACTTTGAATTGACCCTTCTTTCCGTGGAGGATCAGCGTAAAATCTCCCAGTTCAATCTGTTGGCCAAGAGGGAACGCCAATTACTTAGGATGTTGGCAGATGAAAAAGAAAAGTATTATGCGGGTGTACTGAATCAGGCGTACAAAAGAGCAAAGAAAGGGAAATGAAGATGACAAACAGAAAAAATATTGAACAGGTCCTGTGGAACGCCTGTGATAGTTTCCGCGGCAAGATCGACAGTTCCCGCTATAAAGACTACATCCTCTCCATGCTGTTCGTGAAGTACCTCAGCGATGTTTCTAAAGAGAGGCGCGAGGAGTACATCAAACAGTATGGCGGGGATATGCGCCGAGTGGAACGGGCTATGAGCCGGGAACGCTTTGCAATGGACGAGCAGTCCACTTTCGACTATCTCTATGCCAACCGGAACGACGCTGAAATCGGCCAGAAAATCAATGTGGCATTGAACCATATCGAGGAACACAACAGCGGAAAGCTGCGCAATGTATTCCGGGCCATCGATTTCAACTCTCAAGTGGATTTTGGTGAACCAAAAGAGAAGAACGCTACCCTGCGCAACTTGCTGGAGGATTTCAACGGTCTGGATCTGCGTCCCAGTCAGCTGGGTTCTGCCGATATCATCGGAGATGCCTACGAGTACATGATTGCTATGTTCGCCTCTGATGCCGGAAAAAAGGGTGGAGAGTTCTTTACCCCAAGCCAGGTCTCTGAACTGGTGGCCTCTCTTGTTCAGCCCAAGGAGAACGACCGAATCTACGATCCCACCTGCGGCAGCGGCGGCTTGTTGCTGAAAGCCTATAAGAAAGTACCCAGTGGCAAGGTGGCTATCTATGGCCAGGAGCTCAACGCTCAGACCTGGGCTCTCTGCACTATGAATATGTTCCTGCACGGTGTGGATGACGCTAGGATCTGGCAGGGCGATACCCTTTCCAATCCACAGAATGTTGAGGATGATAATTTAATGAAGTTCCAGGTTGTGGTGGCAAATCCTCCCTTCAGTCTGGACAAGTGGGACAGTGGATTCCTCTCAGAGGCCGCGGCAGACAGCAAAGGCAAGAAGAAAATGTCCGCCGGACTGGATCAGTACCATCGTTTCGATTGGGGTGTGCCTCCTACTTCCAAAGGCGATTATGCCTTTGTGTTGCACATGCTCTCCAGCCTGGATGCGGAAAACGGCCGTATGGCAGTGGTACTGCCCCATGGTGTTCTGTTCCGGGGGGCCAGCGAGGGGAAAATTCGGCGTCAGCTGGTGGAAATGAATCTGCTGGATGCGGTCATCGGCCTTCCTGCCAACCTATTTTATGGAACCGGAATCCCTGCCTGTATCATGGTATTTAAGAAGAACCGGACATGCCGGGATGTGCTGTTTATCGACGCATCCGGGGACGGAAACTTTGAAAAGGGTAAGAACCAGAACATTCTGCGGGACAGTGACATTACCCGTATTGTCAATTCCTATCAAGCACGGCAGAACGAGGATAAATACAGTTATGTGGCCTCCTTCGACGAGATTAAGGAGAACGACTTCAACCTGAATATCCCACGGTATGTGGATACCTTTGAGGAAGAAGAACTGGTAGATATTGATGAGGTGCAGCGGAATATTGCCACCATCGAGGCGGAATTGGCCGAGGTGCAGGTGCAGATGAAAGGCTATTTGAAGGAGCTGGGATTATGAGTAATGAGGTAGAGAACACTGGAAAAATCCTGATTTATCAGAACGAAAAGGGAGACACAAGAATTGATGTCTATTTTGAGTCAAACACCATTTGGATGACTCAAAAAGCGATGTGTGAGCTTTACCAGGTAGCTAAGTCTTCTGTCAGTGAGCACATAAGTAATATTTTTAAAGACGGCGAATTGGAGCCGGAAGCAACTGTTCGGAAATTCCGAACAGTTCAGATTGAAGGCACCCGGCAAGTAACCAGAGAGCGAGACTACTACAATCTAGACATGATTTTGGCCGTTGGTTACCGGGTGCGTAGCAATGTGGGTATACACTTCCGCCGCTGGGCCAGCGGTGTGCTGACCGAATATATGAAAAAAGGATTTGCACTTAACGATGAGCGACTGCGGAATCCTAGGGAGTTTGGCGCTGACTACTTTGATGAATTACTGGAGCGTATTCGGGATATTCGTGCCAGTGAGAAGCGGGTGTATCAGAAGGTTAAGGAGATATTCGCCCTCTCGGTCGACTACGACAGCAAAAGTCAGGTCGCTCAAAACTTCTTCAAATCGGTTCAGAACAAGTTGGAATATGCTGCCACGGGCCACACTGCGCCGGAACTCATTGCCAATCGGGCCGATGCTTTCAAGGATAACATGGGACTCACATCTTTTAAGGGAGTCAAAGTGCGCCGGGGCGATGTGACGGTAGCGAAAAACTACATGACCCATGAGGAGATCAGCACGCTGAATCTCATTGTGAATATGTATCTGGACTATGCGGAGCTGCAGGCCAAAGGACACAACCCTATGCACATGGCGGACTGGGAAAGCAAGTTGGGCGATTTTCTGCGTTTCAATGGTCGGGAAGTTTTGGAGAATTTCGGAACTGTGAAGCGAGAGGTTGCGGAAAAACTGGCGCTGGAGCAATATGAGCAGTACGATGCCAACCGCCGGGTGCTGGAAGCGTCGGACGATGTGGACGAGCTGACCGCGGATGTGAAGCGGCTGAAACCGTGAGAAATTGAACGAATTCACTCCGAATATCCCTTGGTATGTGGATACCTTCGAAGAAAAAGAACTTGTGGATATTGATGTGGTGCAGCAAAATATCGCCAATATTGAGGCCGAATTGGCCGAGGCGCAGGTGAAAATGGCGGAGCACCTGAGAGAACTGGGACTGTAAAGGAGGGATACGCCTGTGTTTAGAAGCTTTATCTATCTTGACGAACACAAACTTTGTACCTATAAACGGCAAATTGATGGCAAAAACGATGTACAACCCAAAGCAGTATCCCAGAAAAAAACTGCAGGTTTTTCAGCTGCTGTGAGCGGCTTCGGTTTGAACGGCGCAACAGAAACCAGTATAGATGGAGAGTTTGAGAAAGATGTGAGTTTCGACTACGATCGCTTTGAGCTTGACCTTAGCAGGCTTGAGGGTGAGGACTACTTCGATTGCGTGTTAAATGCAGAATATGATTTGACTACAATACCAGCGATGAAGCTCTTGCGTATATGTAGTGGTTTTGAAATTCCGGAAGCCTTTGATGCAGTTAACTTAATTGATCAGTTTATGCCTATGTTAATGGGGCAGATTGAAACTAAGTCTGCAGGAGAACAGGAAGCATTAGAGGGAATATTAGGTAAGGCTTCTGCTGACATCCCCTTTATTATTGAATGCGATGATGTTACGATCTCTGGCAAGTTGAACGCAAAGTATCTCCGTGAGGAATACGCCAGCCTTGAAGACTATGCCGATCAAGATGTGTACATGCTCTGTAAAGTTGTGGGTATGGTGAGAAAAGATATGGTTGAAATCTTTGATCCGTTGAAAGACTTTATCCGCTTGCCGCGCACTATGCGCCGTCAGATGACAGCGAATGGAAAGTCTGTTGGACTTGATAAGATTTCCATTGAGGGCCCTGTCCTCAAGGTTGAAGTAATTGCCATCTATAAATAATCGAAGGAGGGAACTATGTCATGGCTATTATTCCAGACTTTTTCTTAAATGCAGTAGTTGCTCTTGGCATAGATGGAGGTGATGGAAAAAAGCACTGGATTGGAACGGGCTTTATCGTTGGACGAAAAGAAATTGACAATCCAAACCTTTCTACATATTACATCATCACCAATAAGCATGTTATTGAGCAAGAAAAATACGTCTACGTTCGTTTCAATTCGCTTGGAGGGGAACTTGTTAAGGATTATCGAATTAACCTATATGACAGCATGAGCGTGCCTATGTTCTCCGCGCATCCGCATGATAAAACAGATATAATAGCACTGCAAATTCTCCCGCAAACACTTATTAATGACAAATCTATTTGGGGAGCATTTGATCTTGCTGACCATGCCCTGACACTTGAGCAGATGCAAAATACGGGTGTTAACGAAGGAAGTCTCGTGTATGCCTTGGGGTTCCCTATGGATTTAGTCGATCCAATCAAGGTTCCCATTTGTAGGCTTGGATGCATTTCAAGAGTTACAGACGCATTCTTGTTGAAAAAGGGGACTCCAATATTTCTGGTCGATGCACAAACCTTCCCAGGAAATTCTGGTGGTCCTATCGTGAGCAGGCCGGAACATATATCTATTGATGGAACGCCGAGCAATACCAGCGCAAACCTTATCGGTATTCTGAGCGAGTACATTCCCTACAGAGAAACGCTTTATAGCAGACAAACCGGACGAGACCGTATGATTCAAGAAGAGAATAGCGGCCTCACCATTGTTCATCCCGTCGATCGTATCAAAGAGGTTGTGGAACTTGAATGGGCGAGAATAGAGGCGCAGAAGAAGGCAGCGAACAATGTTGAAACTCTTCCTGCTCCACAAGCGAATAAGGAAGAGGTTGCTGTATGACACCAGAAATCAAACATCGGATCGGGCAGATACGCCGGGGTGAGATGCCGGAGGGATATAATCGTGTAAGGGATAGTATTATCCCTTCTGACTGGAAACAGTATTGCCTTGGCGAACTGGGTGAAAATAAGAATGGACTTAACTTCCATCGCGAGGACAAAGGGATCAAAATACGCATTCTTGGTGTGGGAGACTTCGGTAACTTATCGGTATTACGGGATCTAAATGCACTATCTGAAATTTCGATGAGATTTATGCCTGATGATGAGCTCCTACTAAAAAATGGTGATATTGTTTTTGTCCGATCTAATGGAAGCAAAGAATTAGTTGGCCGGAATCTTCTGGTTTATCCACAAAATGAAAAAGTTTCTTTTAGTGGTTTTTGCATTCGTTTTAGACTTAGCTCAGATAAAATTACTACGGCAGAATATATCAATCTTCTACTTGACAACGGTGTCCTTAAACAAAAGCTACAGTCCGAAAACCAAGGTTCAAATATAAGTAATCTAAATCAAAGCATTATAGATAATTTACAAATCAGCATACCGTGCAAAGGTGAGCAACAAAAAATTGTTGCCATCCTCACCACCCAGGACAAGGTGATTGAACTGAAAGAAAAGCGCCTTGCCGAAAAGCAGCGACAGAAAAAGTATCTCGTGCAGCAGCTTCTGGCCGGCAAAAAGCGTCTTCCAGGGTTCGCTTTCGAAGTAGAGAAAACAAATATAAAGGCGATTTCGACATATAGTGTTTCGACAATCTCTCAAACAATGCTTGAAAGCTATGAAGGTAAGCAACTCTATCCGGTCTTTAATGCAAATTCGATTGCGGGATATGTTGATTTTTATGAAAACGAATGCCCATATATTTCTATCATAAAGGACGGTGCAGGTATAGGGCGAGTTCGATTGTGTGAAGCAAAATCGTCAACAATTGGAACGATGGGATGTATTCATGCTCGTAAAGGAATATCAATTATATTTCTATATTACTTGCTTGAACAAGTTGATTTTAACAAATATTCCAATGGTTCTACAATCCCGCATCTATATTATAAAGACTATAGTTGCGAGAAAGTGAGGATTCCTGATATTAAAGAACAAGCCGCCATTGCTGAAGTCCTTTCTACCGCTGACCGTGAAATCGAACTACTTCAGCAAGACATCGAGCAGGAAAAACAAAAGAAAAAAGCCCTGATGCAGCTCTTGTTGACAGGCATTGTGAGGGTAAAAACATGACAGTATTTGACTTTGTTGAGCGTTTTATTCTCTTCGTTATTCCCGGTATCCTTGCGTATAGTATGTTTTGCTATTTAACTGGGAAGAAGCCACTTGCAGATTTACTTAGTGTCTCTCATGTATTTATGGCATCAATATTTTCCTTTATAGTTGGAAATTTTTTGCTTCAACTCGTTAATTTCTTTCCACACATTGAGCTTCAACTGGTTGAAGTAACTCAAATCTTATCAGGGAATAACGGGAGTCTTTCTGTTGCAGGAATCATATCGGCCACAATTGCTGCAATAATTCTCACATTTATTGCGGTATTTGTCTGGGATCAGAATCTACTATTCCGATTTGCTAATTCTCTTAATCTGTCACACAGAGCTGACAATAGCCCGGTGTGGGACTATATGTTTGACCGTCAGCCGTGGATTGTTGTTCGTGACTATGTGACCGGCAATACATACTATGGTAAAGTTATAAAATATTCTGACGGTACCGAAACAAGAGAACTTCTATTAAAAGAAGTAAGCGTTTGGAGCAAAGCGGACGGTGAATATAAAATGGAAGAAGTATATCTTTCTCGTTTACCGTCTGAGTTTTCAATAGAAATAGATAATTATATCAAAGGAGACGACGCTTAATGGGTGCGAAAAAGAAAAATATTTTTAATGCAAATTCTCGTATACCAAGAAGTACTGGAAGCAGAAACAAAATCCCGCTTCCAAATGCAAGCAAAACTCCCACAAGTTCTAATACTTCTAATCCTAATCCGAACTATAAACCACCTATGGGAAACGGAAAATAAAGTAATGATTGATATTACATAATGAAGCGAGGAGGCAACCATGGACAAATCCCTGTACTTAGAAAAGAATATCAGCCAGCAGCCGGCCATTGATCTGCTGCGGTCCATGGGCTATACCTACATATCCCCGGAGGACTGCGAGGCGCAGAGAGGCAGCCGATACCATGTGCTGCTGAAAGACATCCTCCGGGGCCAGCTGCGGCGGCTCAACCGCTATGCCTTCGCCGGTGCGGAAAACGAGTTCTCCGCCGGCAACATCGAGCGGGCTATGGAAGATCTGGACGAGCCTTTAACTGACGGCCTTGTTCGCTCCAGTGAAAAAATCTATGATGCCCTGTTGCTGGGCAAAAGCTATCCAGAGACTGTGGGAGAGGGCAAAACCCTCAGTTTTAACCTGAAATACATTGACTGGGAACATCCGGAGAACAACCTGTTCCATGTTACCGAGGAGTTTGCAGTAGACAGCCGGGACAAGCTCCACAACGCCCGGCCGGATATTGTGCTGTTTATCAACGGTATCCCTTTTGCTGTTATTGAGTGTAAAACGCCCCAGATCAGCGTAGAACAGGCCGTGGAGCAGAATATCCGCAACCAGCAAAAGGAGTATATCCCACAGCTTTACAAGTTTGCCCAGATTGTGATGGCGACCAATAAAAACGCCGTGAAGTATGCCACCACCGGAACGCCCAAAAAATTCTGGAATGTGTGGAAGGAACAGAATACCGCTTTTCTGGAAGGGGCACTGGCCCAGTATGTGACTGACCGCGCTCCCACTGAGCAGGATCGGAATTTGATTTCTCTGTTCAGCAAAGAACGGGTTATAGAACTGATCCGATACTTTGTGCTCTTTGACGCCAATGTAAAGAAGATTTGCCGGTATCAGCAGTATTTCGCCATCAAAGAGATTATCAAGACCATTCAGCAGTCGGACGAAAAGGGTAACCGTCAAAGTGGCGTGATCTGGCACACCCAGGGCAGCGGCAAGAGCCTGACCATGGTTATGCTGGCAAAGTATATCTTAATGGAACTGTCCGACTGCAACCCGAAAGTGGTCGTTGTCACTGATCGCAAGGAACTGGATCGGCAGATCGCAGCTACATTTGCACACACCCGGCTCAATCCGGCCAGAGCCACCAGTGGACGGAATCTGGTGGAGCTGCTGAATAGCGGCAAGGCGGATGTGGTCACTACCATCATCAATAAGTTCAACACCGCTGAAAAAATGGAGCACAAGAACTTTTCACGGGATGTGTTCCTGCTGGTGGATGAAAGCCACCGCTCCAACTATGGTCTGCTGGCCACCAAAATGAGGGCGGTGTTCCCCAATGCCTGCTACATCGGCTTTACCGGTACTCCTTTGATGAAAAAAGAGAAGAACACCATGGCGAAATTCGGTAAGTTGATCCACAAATATACCATCAAGGACGGTGTGGATGACGGAGCCATTGTGCCGCTCATTTACGAAGGCCGTTTTGTGGAACAGAATGTGGATGAGGCTAATATAGATCTCTGGTTCAAACAGACTACCAAACGGCTCACGGAAGCGCAGCGGGATGACCTTTCACGGAAATGGAGCAGTATTCGCCGCCTGACCTCCACCGATGCCCGTATCAAGCGGATTGCTCTGGACATCAATGAGCACTTCATTGAAGGGTACAAAGATACCGGCTTTAAGGCTATGCTGGCCACTAACTACAAGCGGGATGCGATTCGGTATCTGGAGTGTTTTGAGCAATTTGGGGATTTGAACTGTGCCGTGGTGATTTCACCGCCTGATCTGCGGGAAAGTGTAGACGATATAGACGAGGGTGCCGACGATAAGGTCATTGCCTACTGGAATAAAATGATGAACCGCTACGGTGACGCAGATGCCTACGAAGAGGCAATGAAGAACCAGTTCTGCGCAGGAGACATCGATATTCTTATTGTGTGCAGTAAGTTGCTTACCGGTTTTGATGCCCCCATCTGCCAGGTGCTCTACATCGACAAAGAGTTGAAAGAACACGGCCTGCTCCAAGCTATAGCCCGCACCAATCGTCTGTATGAAGGCAAGGACTACGGCCTCATTGTGGACTACCGTGGACTGATTGAAAAGTTGGATACCGCTATGGATCTGTACAGCGGTGCCGGGCTGGAGAACTTTGACGGTGGAGACTTGAAGGGTGTCGTGGTGGATGTCATGTCCTCTGTGGCTGGCCTGCGGGAAGCCTATACTCGGTTGACAGAATTGTTTGCAGACTTGAAAAATCCACGCGACACCGAAGAAGTGGAAGTTTTTCTTGCTGACGATAAGAAGCGAGAGAACTTTTATAATTTCCTCTGTGCTTTTGGCAAAGCGTTGAATATGGTGCTGAATGCGGAACAGGCGTATGCAGCTATTCCGAAAGATGAATTGAAGCAGTATCAAAACACTTTTATCTTTTTTTCCAAGGTGCGCCGCAGCGTGAAAATCCGGTACTGCGATGTCATTGATAACCGGGAATATGAGCCGCTGATGCAAAATCTTCTGGATACACACCTCTCCGTAGCTGGTCTGAAACAGATTACCAGCCCCATCGATATTCTGAACAAAGATGACTTTGAACGAGAATTAGGGGAATTAGGTTCGCTCCGTGCAAAGGCAGATGCTATTACCAGCAAATTGACCCGCAGCATCAGCGAAAAGTATCAGGAGAATCCCGCCTATTATGACAGTTTTTCCAAGCGTATCAAGGACGCATTGGAGCAGTACAAGGAAAAGGTGATCTCTGAGGCCGAATATCTGGCAAAGATGCGTACCATCATGGAAGACTATCACGCTGGAAAAAGCACCGTGACCTATCCGGAATCCATTAAGAATAATGTCCACGCCCAGGCGTTTTACGGTGTTCTGTCAGCAGTATTCGACGAAGCAAAAGAAGCGGAAGTGTCTCCTGATTTTGTTGCGGAGATTGCGGAAGAGATTACAAAAATTGTGGCCAACCACAGTCAAGTGGATTGGACCAACAACAAAACAATCCACGACCGAATCTCGCAGGATATTGATGACCTTTTTTATGACTACGAGAAAGAACGGGGATTAAAACTGTCCTTTGACACCATTGATAAGATCATCGAAAATGTCAAAACAGTAGCACTTCGGAGGTTTTGACAGCAATGGCACAGAAAAGAATCGTCGTATATGAAAACAACGAGATCCACTACCTGCTGGAGCAGAAGCAGGTAAAAAATCTCAATCTGCGGGTTCATAAGGATTGTAAGGTTTATGTTTCGGCTAATCCAGATGTCCCTGCTGAAAAGGTTGACGATTTTGTGGTGAGCAAAGGGGCCTATATTCGCTCAGCACAAAGAAAGTTTCGTGAGATGGCGCAGTATGCCCCTCAACCCAAGCAGTATGTCAGTGGAGAGACTTTCTATCTGCTGGGCAGAGGAATCCGCCTGAAAGTGGAGAACAATATGCGGGACGCAATTTCCTCTGATGGGATATATCTTCGTCTTTGTGTGAAAGACACGGAAGACTTTGCAAAAAAGCAAAAGATGGTGACCCGTTACCTGGATGAGCAGTGTCGATCCATTTTCGGTGAAATTATTTTGGAGACCTACCCCGTATTCCAAAAATATGGGGTGCCGATGCCAGAACTGCGGATTCGGAATATGGAGACCAGGTGGGGATCTTGTCTGGCCAAAAAGGGAATTGTTACGCTGAATAAGAGGCTATTGGAAGCCCCACGCAACTGTATCGAATATGTTGTGATGCACGAGTTTTGCCACTTCGTTCACCCCAATCATTCAAAGCAGTTCTATGCGTTCCTAACGATGCTGATGCCGGACTGGAAACAGAGGAAAGAGGCCCTGGATAAAAGCGCAACTTTCTGGTTGTAAAATTCTGTAAAGAGATATTTTCAATGTCTCAGCGCGCAATCACGATCTTATTCTCCAAGCTGTGTGCTGATGGCAATGGGGAGTCCAAAAGAGCCGATTGGAAGTTCTATCCGGGTTAGATGGGGGATATCCAGTTGGCCCAGATTGAATTTGGTGGACTGCTGGAATATGTTATAAGTTTGGCTGAATAGGAGATGCCTATGGACGCACGAAAGCACTTGATCATCATAAAGGGAAAAGACCAGACGGACTCGGTTGCAAGTTTCCAGTTTCTTGGCGATAAATGCGAGATTGCCTATACCAGTGCGCCCAATAAAAGCTACAGCTTTCAAGGCAGCAATGTGAAGATTCTGCCCCTGCAAAAGAAAATCGATCCTACCCAGGTAATTGTCAACGCAAATGGGAATACAATCAGCGAAATTGATGAGCTTCTCGACTTCGGTGGATATTATCGTATTGTCCGCAACGGAAAGAAAGATTTATCGTTCCGTAGAAGCGAAGTGCAGTTCCAGCAAAATTGTCTGGCGGACGGTAAAAATCTCGAGGCATTTCAATATTTCAAGGAAACTGCTGCAGCAATCAGTTTGGTGACGGAAAACGACATCAACATTCTGAGTATACAGTACAACAAGATCACGCAGGTCAGCGAAGATACTGTACTGGCGAACTATCTTACACCGCAAAAAGAAGCCAAAGCACCCAAGATGCCGGAGGCAGTGATCTATCCGTTTGGCCTGAACCAGAGTCAGAAGCTGGCGGTGGAACGGGCACTTTCCTCCAAAATCAGCATCATTCAGGGGCCTCCGGGTACAGGAAAAACGCAGACGATCCTAAACATTATTGCCAATGTTGTTCGGAGCGGACAGACTGTAGCGGTCGTATCCAACAACAATTCTGCAACGCACAATGTGGCAGAAAAGCTGGAAAAGAAAAATGCAGCCTTCTTGACGGCGTTTCTCGGAAGCCTTGCCAACAAGCAGAAATTTTTGGAGGGTCAGACCGGCAGCTATCCGGACATGAGCGACTGGGAAATACCTCCGGAGGAACGGCAGCAATTGGATCAGGAAACGACCACACTCTCCAAAGAACTGAACGAAATGCTCGATGCCAAGAACCGCATTGCGGAAATTGAGCAGGAATTCTTACATCTGAATCCGGAGCAACACTATTTTGAGGAATACTATGCGACTTACAGCAACACACCGACGGAAAATCTGGACAAGCTGTCCTCGCAGAAAATTCTATCGCTCTGGATGGAGTTTGAACAGCACGCGGAATATGAGACTCGTTTGGGTCTTTTGCAAAAGCTCTCCATCATGTTTCGCTTCAATCGCAATGCACTCAAACTGTTTCTCCGCTCTCCAGAGCTGGTCATTCCCTATTTGCAGCATCAATTCTATTCTGTAAAGAGGCGAGAGTTGGAGGCCGAAAAGCGGGAACTGACTCGCAAGCTGGAGCATTATGCTTTTGATGCGAAGATGGACGAACTCACGCAGAAGTCCCTGCGACTATTCCGCGCGGAATTGGCAGTATGCTACCCTTGGAAAGGGAATCGAAGGCGTTTTGAAAAAAGTGATTTTCGATGGAATTCCAAGGAGTTCACACGCGAGTATCCGGTGGTGCTCAGTACGACCTATTCCATCAAAGGAACACTGAGCATCAATCACACTTACGATTACTTGATTGTAGATGAAGCCTCGCAGGTTGATCTGGCCACCGGGGTGCTAGCTTTCTCCTGTGCGCGAAATATCGTGATTGTCGGAGATTTAAAGCAACTCCCCAATGTATTGACAGAGGATGACATCCGCACCAGCGATTCTGTTTGGCAAAAGTACTCCTTGGATGAGCGGTATCGCTTCTCTACCCATAGTCTGCTATCCTCCGCATTGGAAATATGGCAGGACGCACCTGTTACGCTGCTGCGGGAGCACTACCGCTGCCACCCGAAAATCATCAACTTCTGCAACCAGAAGTTCTACCACGGGCAGCTGATCGTTATGACCAAAGACCATGATGAGCCGGATGTGTTGACCATGTATCGAACAACCGCTGGCAACCACGCCCGCGGACATCTCAACCAGCGGCAGATCGATGTAATCCAGCAAGAGGCGCTCCCGCGGCTGCATCAGCAGAATTTCGAGAGCATCGGCATTATCACGCCATATCGGGACCAGGTGGCAGCCATTCGCAAGCAGCTGGGAGATACTTATGAGGTGGACACCGTCCATAAGTTTCAGGGACGGGAACAGGATGCCATCATTCTGACCTCGGTCGACAATGTCATCACAGATTTCGTAGATGATCCCCACATGCTGAATGTGGCGGTTTCCCGCGCGGTTCATTCGTTGACGGTAGTTACATCTCAAGACCCGCGCAATGACCAGACCAACTATGGCGACTTGACTCGGTACATCGAATATAACAATTTTGAAGTTATCCAGAGTCAAGTCTACTCCGTGTTCGATATGCTCTATCAAGGCTATGCCGAGCAGCGCAGGGCTTACCTACAAAAACATAAGCGGATATCTGAGTATGACTCTGAGAATCTCATGCACTCCGTGATTCAAGAAGTGCTGGCTGAGGAGGCATTTTCCTCCATCGGCTGCGCGGAGCATGTTTCGCTTGCGACGCTGGTGAAGGACTATGAACCGCTGACAGCGGAAGAACGCAAATACGCCCGCAATCCGCTGACCCATGTGGATTTTCTGCTGTTTAATCAGATGGATAAGCGCCCCGCGCTGGCCATCGAAGTAGACGGCACTGCCTTCCATAAGGCCGAGAGCAAACAGGCAGAGCGAGATATGAAGAAGAACTCCATCTTGGAAAAGTGTGCCGTTCCGCTGCTGCGCCTCCGTACAGACGGCAGTGGGGAAAAAGAGAAAATCAGAAATGCGCTAAAGAGGGATTGATTATGCCGCGAATTACTAGAAACGCAATCAGATGCAAAAAATGTGGAGATATCATCGAAAGCAAAACCGTCCATGATTTCAAGTTTTGCAGCTGCGGCTCGT
>ERZ779888.2456-NODE-2456-length-15264-cov-19.179499_pt1 | contig 15264 bp, 9 predicted proteins | sample MGYA00511245_ERZ779888 | MGnify/ENA primary metagenome ERZ779888 (study PRJEB29588, sample SAMEA2155255) | human gut metagenome | biome: human gut; feature: human-associated habitat; material: faeces | place: Denmark | collected 2008/2010 ... | reverse complement strand
ATATAAAAATGTAAAGTTATTGAAAAGTAAAATTCGCAAAATTTGGCTAAACGATAACTAAAATATATAAAAAATTTGAAAAAACGAGTAAATATATTGTTTTATATCTATCTGATTGGGCAAAATTGTTTTATGAATAAAGAAGTTGGTTTATATCTTAAAGCTTTAAATAATGTTTCGATTGTTTCAATGCTTGAAAAAGCGAAAGAAAACGAAGATAAAAGGTCTATTGTGTTTCTTTGTGTTGGAAACGCTAAAGTTTGGTTTGATTGTTTTGGACCATATGTTGGATCACTCCTTCAAAAGCTTGGGATTGATTATTATGTATATGGCAATGTTAGATCTAATATTTTAACAAATAACATTGAAGAATATGTGAACATGATATATCGTTTTCATGTGAATCCTTATATTATTGTATTTGACAGCTCGATTTGCGAAGTTGAAGACTTTGAACTTTCAATTAAGGAAGGGCAGACAACATGCGGGGCATTCTCAGACAATCCGTTTTCTGTTGGTGATATGAAGATTTCTTGTCTTGTTCCTGTAAAAGATATCAAAAGTCCTGACAGGTATGTTAAAATGCTTTCTGCAGTTAAAAGAATTGGATTTTTTATTAAATATGTTTTTGGCACTTAAATTAGCTGAAATTTGTAAAAATTTATAATTTTTTATGTGATTTTTTGCAATTTTGCAGTTTTTGCACAAGTTTAGAAGAAAATATGCAATTTTTTGCGTGACCTTTTTGCTAAAATATTTGATATATTTATTATTTTATGTTAATATATATATCACATGATATGCAATATGAATTTGTGCATTGTGTGATCAAATATGGAGGCAATATGAACGAACAAGAAAACAAAGAAAATCAAGCAAGCAGTCAGAAATCTAGCCTTTTAAGCAAATTTATTGTTTTTCTTATGGCGGTTGTTTTGATTTGTTTACTTTTTTGGGTTGTTTCAATTTCTTCTAAAGGGGAACAAATTAGTTATGATACTTATGTTTCATATGTAAACCAAGGAAAAATTGAGAGAGTTGAGCTGAATTCAAAACAAATTAATGTTTTGACAAAAGATGGAAAGTGGCAATGGTTCTATAATCGTGACAGCATTGAAAAAGATGCTTTGGAAGTTGCAAACAAGTATAATAAAGAAAAAGTAGAACAAAATACTGATCCTTCACTTCAACTTACAAAAATTAAGATTGTTCCAGGAACAACCACAACATTTAATATTTTAAACATTATTTATCCGGTTTTACTTTTAGTTGTTGGCATTATGATGATTTCATATCTCGTTAAACAATTTAAAGGAATCAACCGAAACAATATGGACTTTGTTAAAAACCGTGCAAGAATTATTCCAAGCAAGGTTAAGTTTGACAAAGTTGCAGGTGCAGACGAAGAAAAAGCACAACTTGAAGAAATTATTGAATTTTTGAAAAATCCAGATAAATTTACAAGAGTTGGGGCAAGAATTCCAAAAGGTGTTTTGTTAGTTGGCCCACCAGGAACAGGAAAAACATTGCTTGCAAAAGCTGTTGCTGGTGAAGCAAATGTTCCATTCTTTACAATTTCTGGTTCTGACTTTATGGAACTTTATGTTGGTGTTGGTGCTTCACGTGTTAGAGATTTATTTGAAAATGCTAAAAAAGCAAAACCATGCATTGTGTTTATTGATGAAATTGATGCTGTTGGTCGTCAACGTGGAACAGGTCTTGGTGGGGGAAATGATGAAAGAGAACAAACCCTTAACCAACTTCTTGTTCAAATGGACGGTTTTGAACAAAATGAAGGCATCATTGTTATGGCAGCAACAAACCGTGCAGACATTCTTGACCCAGCATTAACTAGACCTGGAAGATTTGACCGTCAAATTTATATCGGTCGTCCAGACGTTAAAGGTCGTGAGGAAATTTTGAGAGTGCACAGCGAAAATAAACCACTTGCAAGTGATGTTAACCTTGCAGACATTGCAAAAGTTACAATTGGTTTTACTGGTGCCGATCTTGAAAACCTTATGAACGAAGCAGCTCTTCGTGCTGCAAAATTCAATCGCACACAAATTATAATGGAAGACATTAATAAATCTCTTGTTAAAGTTGAAATGGGTGAAGCTAAACATTCATTTATCATTTCAGATGAAGACAAGAAAATTACTGCTTATCACGAATCTGGACATGCCGTTATTGGAAGATGTGTTAAAAACAATCAACCTGTTCACGAAGTTTCAATTATTCAACGTGGTGGAGCTGCTGGTTATACAATGAGTCAACCAGAAAATGATCATGCACACATGACTCGTGGAAAAATGCTTGACGAAATTACAATGCTTCTCGGTGGACGTGCTTCTGAAAAATTGTTCCTTGATGACATCACTGCTGGTGCTTCAAGCGACATTAAAAGAGCAACTGACCTTGCCCGTGCAATGGTTACTGAATATGGAATGAGTGATACAATTGGAACAATTAACTTTGGTGGAGAAGGAAGCCAAGTGTTTATTGGAAGAGATTATCAAGACCGTGTTTCATATTCTGAAAAAGAAGCTGGTGTGATTGACGCTGAAATTAAAAAGATTATCGATAAATGTTTTGCAGAAGCTTGTGAAATTCTTGAAAAGAATAAAGATAAAGTTGACACAATGGTTGATGTTCTTCTTGAAAAAGAAACCATTTACAAAGATGATGTTGAACTTATCATGAAGGGTGCATCAAAACAAGAAGTTGAAGATGCAATGCAAGAAAGAGCAAAAGCTCGTGAAGAAGAAAATAAAAAACGTTTGGAAGAAGAAGAAAAGAAAAAACAGGCTTCTGTTCCAGATGATAATTATATTGATGAACTTTTGAAAAGAGCTGAAGAAAGAGCAAAACAAAAAGTTGAAGAAGCTTCAAAAAAAGAAGAAAACAAAACAGAAAAGAAATCTGAAGAAAAAGAAACAAAAGAAGAAACAAACAAAACTTCTGAAAAAGAAGACAAAAAACAAGAAGTTGAAAACAAAACAGAAACTGTTAAAAAGACACGTAAAACAACTTCAAAAAATAAAAACAATACAGATGAAGGAAAATAGAAATGAACATTAAAAAATTTGCTATTGTTTCTTGCTGTTTTGTTTTACTTATTCTTGCAACAATCATCACTCTTGGTTGTGTTAAAGTTAACTCTAAACTTGATATTGACGAACCAACAACATTTGTTTATTATGTTAAATCTTCTGTTGGTGTTAAAAAATCAAGTGATGAACCAAAGATTTATAACAATCTTAAAAAATATGTTAATGAAATGACAGATTTAAGCATTTTTGACTATATGGTAAAAGGCATAAGTTTGAAGGCAAAATCTGGTCAAGATTATAACAATAAATATAAATATAGTTATGATTTGAAAGAAAAAGGCATTTGCCTTGAAATGCAATTTGATAAAACTCAAAGCATTGTTGTTGAAATTGACGGAAATACAAAAGTTATCGAATTTACTGGACTTATAATGCAAGTTAAAGATTCTTCAAAAGCACAAGAAGTTGCATTGTTCTTTTCAACATCAACAGGAGAGAGCAAAACCTATAAAGAAGATAACCCAATTTTGATCGTTGCAAAACAAAACAAACTTTATGATTATATTTCTTCACTTGTTTCATCAGATGATAAATAAAAATTAAGCCACTTCGTTTGAAGTGGTTTTTTATTGTTTCGTTTATTGAAATAAAAGACTATTTAAAACGATAAAAAATAAAAGCACTCGATATTTTGAGTGCTTTATTTTATTGTTTTTTTGATTTGTGTTTCATGTGAAACAATTAAACGTTAAAGCGGAAAAGCATTACGTCGCCATCTTGCACCACATAATCTTTGCCTTCAATTCTGACTTTTCCGGCTTCTTTTGCGGCTTGATAGTTCCCATATTCAACAAGAGTTTCATATGGAACAACTTCTGCTTTAATGAATCCCTTTTCAAAGTCAGTGTGAATTTTTCCAGCAGCTTGTGGAGCTTTTGAACCTTTTAAAATTGTCCAAGCTCGAACTTCTTTTTCACCTGCTGTCAAAAAGCTGATTTGACCAAGAAGTCGATATCCAATTTGAATGATACGGTCAAGTCCGCTTTCTTTGAGACCAAGGTCTTCAAGAAACATTTGCTTTTCGTCATCGTCAAGTTCTGTGAGTTCTTGTTCCACTTTTGCAGAGATTACAAGAACTTCAGAACCTTCTTTTTTTGCAAATTCTTTAACATCTTTAACAAACTTAATGTCGTCTTCATTTTTTCCAAGATCAGATTCTGCAATGTTGCAAGCATAAATCACTGGTTTTGTTGTGATAAGAAAAAGAGAAGAAGCAATTTTCTTTTCATCATCGGTTAAATCAGCACTTCTTGCAGGTTCGCCATTCTCAAGTTTTGCTTTGATTTTGACCAATACTTCAAGTTCTGCCTTTGCTTCTTTGTCACCTTGTTTTGCTTTCTTTTCAGTTTTTTCCATTCTTGAAGAAACACTTTCAAGGTCGGCAAGAGAAAGTTCAATATTGATTGTTTCAATGTCTCGAAGTGGGTTGATTGAACCTTCAACGTGTGTAATGTTAGAGTCTTCAAAACAACGGACAACATGAACAATTGCTTCGCATTCACGAATTGATGCCAAAAATCTGTTTCCAAGACCTTCACCACGTGAAGCCCCTTTAACAAGACCTGCAATGTCAACAAATTTTAAACTTGCATGTGTGATTTTTTGAGTGTGATAAAGTTCGCCAAGAACATCAAGACGGTGATCAGGAACGGCAACAACTCCAACATTTGGTTCGATTGTACAAAATGGATAGTTTGCGCTTTCTGCACCCGCTTTTGTGATTGCATTAAAAAGTGTACTTTTTCCAACATTAGGAAGTCCTACAACTCCAAGTTCCATATAAATTTTTCTCCTTAAATTGTTTTAGCATATTTTTTTGTGTTTGCTTTTAAATTATACTCGACTTTTCAAAAAAAATAAAGTGTATTTTGATATTAAAATTGCCCAAGTTGCATAAAATTGTTAAAGGAGTTAGATATGAACGTTTTAAAAGCAATTATTCTTGGCATTGTTCAGGGGCTTACAGAATTTCTTCCGATTTCTTCTTCGGGGCATTTGATGATTGTTGAAAGTTTGCTTAATTTCTCTGGTGGGGGAATGTTTTATAATGTTCTTTTGCATGTTGCATCGCTTCTGGCGGTTGTTATTGTTTTTTGGAAAGACGTTATAAGAATTTTAAAAAATCCGCTTGGAAAAGAAATGCGTTTTATTATTCTTGCTACAATTCCAACAGTTATTATTGCTCTTGTTGTAAATCATTTTTGTGATGATTTTATGCTTAAAACGTTTGTTGGTTTTGGATTTTTGATTTCTGCAATTGTAATTGCTATAACATCAATTCTTCAAAAGAAGAAAAATGTTATAGCACTTGAAATGGACAACAAAAAAGCATTCATTATTGGTGTTGTTCAAGGTCTTGCAGTTTTTCCGGGAATTTCAAGAAGTGGAAGCACAATTTGCGCAGGACTTGTGCAAAAGGTTGAAAGAGAAGAAAGTGCAACATTCAGCTTTTTAATCAGCATTCCGGTGATTCTTGGTGGAATGTGTTTTGAACTTGCTAAAGGAATTAAACACGGGTTTGGAAACATTCAAGCTTTGCCATGCATTTTAGGTTTTATTTCTGCTTTTATTGTTGCACTTTTTGCAATCAAATTTATGATGAAAATTGTGAAAAAAGGCAATTGGTGGGGCTTTTCTGTATATTTGTTTATGCTTTCAGTTTTTGTGCTTTTAAACCAGTTTGTTTTTGGTTGGTTTTAAATAAAAAAAGAGATGTGATTCACATCTCTTTTTTTAGAAATTAATGTCTTAACGTTTTGAACCGCCACAATCTTTTGTTTCAGAATTTGAGGAATTTCTAGAACAATTTTTTGTGTTAGACTTTTTCTTTTTTGTGTCTTTATTTTTCATTGCGTTCTCCTTTATAATTTCTATTTTTATTATGAGTTGGTTTAAGTTGTTTTATGCATGAATTTCTAATTTTTTATTTAGAAAATTTACTGTTAATTTCTATTTTTTGTTTTTCTCTTTTTTCAGTTTTTTGTTCGGATACTTTATTGTTTTCAACAATAAAATGTTTGTCTAAAAGTTCTGGAAAAAGGTTTAGGGCAGAAAATATGATAATGGTTTTTGTTCGTTTTAAAGTTTTTAAAATATTTTTGATTGTTTCCTGTTCTTGGGTTGTTATTCCTGTTGGAAATTCATATAGTAAAAGAACGTTTGAGCCTGTCAAAATTGCTCGAGCAATTGAAAGAAGATATTTTTCAAAATTAGAGAAAATATTTGGTTCGGTTTGAAGTGATGTTTGATAGGTGTTTGGAAGGCTCATGATTTTATCGTGAATTTTTGCGATTTTGCAGGCTTCAACGATTTTTCTTTTGCTTGGGTTTATAAGTTTCAAATTTTGTTCTATTGTTCCAGTATAAAAATATGGCTTTCCGGTGACATAGCTCACGTTTGATATATATGCTTTTTGTGAAAAGTCATATATGTTTATAGTGTCAAGAGTGATTGTTCCGGTGTCTGGTCTAATTGCTCGGCGAAGCATATAAAATATTGCTCGCTTTCCACAACCTTTATTTCCTTGGAAAAGTGCTGTTTGATTTTTCAAAATTTGAGCAAAAAATTGATTTACTGTTCCAAGGGTTTTGTTTGATTTGTCTTTGCTTGAATATGAAACAAGTGAAAAAGTGATGGCACCATCAATATCTTGTTCGGAATTTTTGCCAAATTCTATCAGTTCTTTTGGCTGCATTGAAAGAAGCGAACGAACTCTCATTGCATTCATTGTTCCGTTCTCAATGTCTGAAGAGATGTTGCAAAAACACATGATTTTGTCTATCGCACTTGTGAGATATGGAATAATCACGAGATAGGTTGCAAGGCTGATTTGATCAAGAGAAACAAGTGATGCAAGATAAATTGTTAAAACAAAAACAACTGTGGTGTAAAAAAGATATAAAACGTTGTCTTTGAAAGATTTAAAGTGTGTTCGAGATTTATAAGTTTTTACAATGTTATTTACATTGCTCATATATTTTTGTTCTAAGTTGTCTTTAAGATTATAGTCTTGTCCGATGATTCGGTTTGACACAATATCTGAAAATGTTTCCGAAAGAGTGTCACGTTCGTCAAGAAGTTTTATGTCTTTTTTAGCAATCATTTTGTTTGCAAATTTCATTAAAAGATAAATCATAATTGCAACAAATAAAATTGTAAGTCCTATTTTATAGTTATTTGAAAGCAAGATAAACAAAAGAACAACAAACTCAACAAAGCATGCAAACTTGATTGATGAAAAGTCGCAAAAATCCGAAAGTTCAGCAATATTGTTTGAAATGATGTTTATCATTTTCTCTTTTGAAGAAGTGTTAAAAAATGTTTCTTCTGCTGAAAATACTTTTGAGAAAATTTGTTTTTGAAGCTTTGGATATATGTGCGAAAGTTGAAGCGAGTCAAGACGATATTGAATTTGCCAAGAGATAACATAAACCGCTGTCAGGGCAAAACTTATTGAAAGATAATAAATCGCAGAATTATAATCAAAAACAATAAGCGATGTTATTGCTTTTGCATTTGGAATGCTTGAAAGAATTGTGCAAAGACTGGGAATAAGGGCAAAAATAAACTGAAAAAACCAAACAGTTTTGTTTGGCGAGGCAACTTTTGCCCATGTTTTAATGTTTTCCACCGTTCTCATGAATTTATTATTTGCAACTTTTGTGGGTTTTATAGCAAGATATGAAGAATCTTGTAAAACTATACATATATATTTTATATGTATAAATTTTTAGTTTTTATCAAATTATGTGCAATTTATCTTGCAAGGGCTGAAAAATTATGTTATAATTTAATAATCAAATTGAGAGCAGTTTTATCATGCACAATTTGAAAAACGCTTTAAGGAGCAAAAAATGAAATCTGAAATCAATCAAAAATGGGACAAAAGATTTATGGACGTTGCTTGCCTTGTTGGTTCTTGGAGCTCTTGCATCAGAGAAAACAGACAAGTTGGTGCGGTTATCACAAAAAATCATCGCATTTTAGCAACTGGTTATAATGGTGCTCCAGCAGGTGTTAAAAACTGCGTTGAACGTGGCGAATGTTTAAGAGATAAGCTTGGCATTAAAAGTGGAACAATGCTTGAAATGTGCTATGGCATGTGTGCTGAACAAAACGCAATTGCACAAGCTGCTAAACTTGGAATTTGTGTTGATTGTGGAACAATTTATGTTACTCATCGTCCTTGCCCAGTTTGCACAAGAATGATTATAAACGCAGGAATAAAAAGAATTGTATATAAAGATGATTATCCAAACGACTTTTCTTTAAGTCTTATTAAAGAAGCCGGAATTGAACTTGATCATTTTGAAGGTTAGGAATATATGAAGAAATTTTTATCCTATGTGTTAACATTTGTAATAATGTTTATGCTGTCGGCAACGGGAACAATTTGGCTCGCCAAGACTGCGAACAATAGTAACAATAACAACTTCGTTCCAAGCGGAAACAATCAGGGTGGGGCGGAGCAAACATCTTTCTTTTCAGGAATTTTGTCAACCTTCAATGAAAATCAACAATTTAATATTTCGGGTGATATTGAAGTTATATATGAAGACAAACAACTCAATTTAAACTTGTTTGCAAGCATTGACATTCAAGACAAAACAAACATTAAAGTTGATGCAATCATTAAAACTGAAATTGAAGGAAGAACTTTTGCTATTTCTGCAATTTTTTATGATAATACAATTTATATTTCGTTTAATGATGTAAGTGTTAAAGCAAAGATTGACAACATTAAAGACCTTGCTGCTCTTGCAAAAAATCTTATTCCTGCAGGCAGCGGAATGGAAAATGTTGACATTGCTGCAAAAATGGAAGAAATGCTTCCAGCAATCATGGGTTCGCTCAATAACCCTGAAACTTCAACACTTGCAAATGGTGACATTAAAAATGTTATCGACATGAAAGATTTGGCAATTGCTTCAATTGTTACAAATTCTGAGGGGCTTTTGAAAAGTGCAGAAGTTGAAACCTATGAACTTTATGGGCTTAAAGCGAAAGTTTCTGCAAATATTGAATTTGACAAATCAATTGCAATTGAAAATCCAGAAACAAGGCTTGTTTCAAGAGATTATCTTGATTTGCAAAGAGCAATGAACATTGTTTCAAATCTTGGAACTTGGGAAAATTTTAAAACAGATATAGATTTGAAAGTTGAGTCTGAAATTGGAAACTATACTTTCGGCTTGAATGTTCTTGCAAACACAAAAGAAAAAGCTTTCATGTTTAACCTAAATTCTTGCCCTGAACCTTCTCTTGAAGGCTTGAAAGTGAAGTTTATTGATGGACAATTATATGTTTGTCTTGGCGATATTAAAATTTTAGTTTCAGATGAACTTTTAAGTGTTCTTGGCGAAAATGTTAAAAATGCAATTGCAAAGTTTGTTAACAAAAATGAAAACTTAACATTCGACAAAGAAACCGTTTCAAAACTTTTAGACAAAATTAAAACAATTGATATTTCAAACGTTTTTGAAACTCTTGATAAAATTAAAAAACTTCAAGTTGAAAACAATCAAATTGTTTTTGAAATTGAAGAAGGATATTTTGTTGTAAACCTTAGTGAAAATAAAATTGAAAACATTGTTTCAGAATTTAATGTTAATGGGAATAAGATTTCATTCACAATGAATGCTGAAAAAACCGAAGAAAAGATTGAAAATGAAAACAAAGAAGAATTCTTTGATGTTTATAAGATTTATCAAAAGAACATAGAATTCTATCAATCTTCTGCTTTTGACATTAAAACAAACCTTGAGCTTTTGAAGAATGGTGAAAGATTTGTATCTCTCAATGGAAATATTTCTTTTGATTTTGAAAAACCATATTTAAGCACACAACTTTTGGTTGATCTTGGAAAAGAACTTGCTGTTAATGTTGTTTATGAAAATGACATCGCATATGTTCAAATTGCTGACATTTTCGTTAAAATGAGCAAGGCAGATTTTGAAAAACTTCTTGAAGACTTTAATATTGATAGCACTCTTGAACAAACAAAAAATCAAAAGATTGAAGAAATCAAAACAAAAATTAAAAATGAATTTGAAAACATCAAGTTTGAAGATGTTAAACAAAAACTTGAAAGCATAAAGAGTTTGAAAGTTAACAGCTCTGGAGTTGAAATTTCTGTTGATCTTTCAGTTTTCGGACTTGAAGGAACTGGACACTTCATTCTTGACACAGAAAACTTTGTTATCAAAACAATTACATTTGAAAACTTTGGATTTGGTGAATATCTTGTTAATGGTGATGTTTGTGTTGAAAGCAATGCAATCACTTTTAAAGAATTTGATAAAACAAAATATCTTGATGTTTATAGCTTTGCAAAAAATGTTATGGCTCTTCAAGATTTAAACGATGCAAAACTTGGTTTTAACTTTAACGTTAACCTTGAAGGAAACGATGTTAACCTTGTTGGAAATGCAGGATTTAACAGAAATCAAAAATATGGTTTTGTTAACGGACGTTTAGTTTATAACGGAAACAGATATAATGTTGATGTTCAAGCTTTTGAAAATGACATTTATGCTAAAATCGAAGATATTGCTGTTAAAGTAAATTTGCCTTGGATTGTTGAAATTATAAAACAGTTCACATCAGATGTTGATGCAAAAGAAATGATAAACAGCACACTTGAAAAACTAAAATCATATCTTCCAGAAAAAATGCAAGACTTTGATCTTAGTCTTCTTGAAAGCATTAAAGGTTTCAACATTAGTGCAAACGAAATTTTCATTGATTTTGATGCCACAACACTTGGACTTAATTCAGATGTTGCTCTTCGCCTTGAAATTAGAAACAATCAAATTAGTGCTCTTGAAATGCTTGACTTCAAAACAAAAGAAGGCAATGAAATTTCATTTAAAATTGATGTTTACTATGTTCCAGTAAATCAAGCGAACATTGAAAAAGATCAATATCTTGATGTTGAAGAATTTGCTTCAAATCTTATGGCTTTTGAAAGCATGAATAGTTTCAATGCAAAAGTAAATGCTGGGCTCTATGAGAAAAATGGTTCAAACCTTGATAAAGTTTATGATTTTGATCTTGGCTTAAACAAACAACTTAAAAATGGAAACAACACTCTTAATGCTCTTTTAAATGTTGTTTATGGTGGAAAGAATGTTTCACTTGAAGCAATTCTTCAAAACAACGAACTTTATGCATCATTTAACAATTTTAAAGTGAAGATTGCTTTTGAAAGTGTTCTTGACACTGTTCACAAAGTTCTTGAAACTTTCGGCAAAGATCCATTTGCTTATGATGATATAATAAACAAAGTCATCAGTGTTCTTTCTGGTTCTTCAATTAAAGACACTTTGGAAAGTCTTGATCTTAACCTTGATATTAATGTTTCAAATATTGATATTTTAAAAATTCTTTCAAACATTAAAAACGTTAAAGTAAATGCAAATAAGATTCTTGTTGAAATTGATGGAAACTTGTTTGGAAGTGAAGAAATAATTTCTCTTGAAATTGAGCTTGAAAATAGCAATATTTCAAAAATTAAAACAAATAGAATTTCAATCAAAGAATATGCTGTTGATTTGATTATTGAATTTAACAGTGAAGAAGCAACTCTAAAAACTGTTTCTGAAAACGAAGAAAAAGAATATATCATTCTTGATAGATTTGCAGATGTTGCAATTGCAACTTTTGAAACATTAAGAAATAAAGTTATCAGTGGAACAATGCACATTGACTTCATTTTTGGTGGGGAACACAATATTGTTCTTGCCGAATATGGAATTAAATATGATTCAGATAAAAACCGTTTAAGCGGATATATTAAAGCTTCATTCAACGGAGTTACACTTAATGTTTACTATGTTGACAGTGTGTTCTATGTTGATCTTGGTGGTGTAAACAACAATGCTGAAAACCGCTTGCAAATTAAAGCAGAATTTTCAGAACTTAACGATGTTTTGGAATATATCAAAGAGAAAACTGGTGCCGACATTAACATCGACTTTAATGAAATTCGTGATGTTTTGGCTGGAGTTAAAAACATTGACCTTAAATTTGACGATATTCGTGACATGATTTTTGGAAGAGATCTTGGCTTTGTTAAAGAAGCAATCTTTGGAGATGGCACTTTTGAAGTTAACATCAATAATGATCTTACAATTTTTGTAAACTATAAAGAAACAGTAAGCAGTGTTCTCTTTAGAACAAATGTTGTTGAAGCAACAATCTATTGTGAAAACTTTAATGATTTTGCATTTAACACTCTTGATAAAGACACATATAACTCATATAAAGTTATAACAAATGCGGTTGACAGTGTCCTTAACACAATCAGAACAACACCACTTGAACTTTTTGCAAACCTTTCGGTTTATAAAAATTCTGCACTTAACTTTACTGTTGATGCGGGCTATCAAGATTCAATTTTGTTTATGAACATTAAAGGCTTGAAAGTTCGTGTTCAAAGACAAAAACTTGCAGAAATCTTGTCATATGCTCTTCAAAGCATGGGCATTGATCCAAGCATTATCTCATTCATTGGAAATGTTTCAGATGCAAAAGATCTTGACACATCAAACCTTCAAGAGCTTATTCCTGAGCTTGACCTTGGAAATCCATTTAGCATGCTTAAATATCTTAAAGGAATTATTCTTAAAGATGGCGTGTTTGAAATTGACATTGACAGCAGAATGCTTGGAAATGCAAACAAGGCTGACATGAAAATTTTCCTTAAAACTGAAAACAATTGGATTTCAAGTTTGAAAGTTTCAAATGTGTTTGTAAAACAAGACACATCACTTGACATTTCTGTTGTGTTTGACAGAAAAATTCAAGAAGATTATGGAACTTATATCGACATTTCAAACAGCGCAGATCTTGTTAAAGCATTTGTTAACACTTCTGCTCTTAATGAATATCGAATCACAGGAAACGTTAAACTTGGTGTAGGAAACACTGATCTTAAAAATGTATATGTGAAAGTTGACGCAAGAGTAATTCTTGACGAAAACAAAAACCCAATTATTCAAGTTGACGTTTCAAACTATCCACTTATTGGGCTTGTAAATGGTAAAAACACAAACGGTGTTGGCGGAATCACTGGCTCAACACAAAGAACAAGAACCATTTCTGTTTATTATAAGAATGGTGAGATGCTTCTTAAAACAAGCGATGGAAAATGGGGCGCATATAAGAAATATGACAGAGTTACAAAAATTACTCCTTCATATTTAATGGACAACTTGAAATATTATATGCAATGGCTCCTTGGTTTTGAAGATTATATTCAAGACAAGATTAACAGTGCAATTGACACTTCAAATGCAAACAAACAACAAGCAACTGATAATGGTAAACTTGACCTTTCAGGAATCATTAAGAAATATGAAAAGCAAGGAAACACACATTATCTTGATATCAACATTGGAAAAATTGCTTATAATAATGATATTGGAACATTGTCAATCATGCTTACAACAGTAAACAATGCAAAAACTGGAAACAAAGATTATATCGGATATCTTGATATTAATCTTGACATGCTTGATAACATGATTTCTCTTAAAACAGACAACAACAATAAACTTCAACTTGAAAACATTGTTGGAAATGATTCAACTGTAAGTGTTTCAACAGCAGAAAACGAACTCGCAAATGGAACGTTCAAACTTGATGGAGAATATGAAAGAAAAGGTAATGGCTCATTCAGTCAAACAAACCGCAACTCTGTTACAATTACTCTTGACAACAATGGTGGAAATGGAACATCATCAATCTCTGGCTCGGTTGGAGACGGTTTAAGTCTTCCAACCCCAACCAAGGTTGTTGATAACGGAATCACTTGTGAAACATATAAATTTCTTGGATATTATGATGCGAATGGAAACAAATTCACAAGAAATTGCTTCCCAAGACAAAGCATAACACTTTATGCAAAGTGGGAGCTTGAAAAAGTTGAAGAATATAAAACTTTAACAATTGAGAAAAACAATGGAGAAGCAAATCAAGAAATCAGCAAGCTTCAACATTCAATAATTAAAGTTGATGCACTTGCAGACTATGTTTTTGATAATGGAATTTATCACACGAACTTTACATTTGTTGGTTGGTCCTTAAATGGAGAAATTGTTGGAAAAGAAACAACAATCACTCTTGAAAATAACTTGGCACTTGTTGCTGTTTGGAGCGAAAATACAAGATATTATAAAACAGTGACATTTGACACAAACGGAAAAGGTTCAAACTTTGAAAAGAGAGTTTTGGAAGGTGAAACAATTTCACTTTCAAACCTTGAAAATGTTTTTGAAGCAACCGAAGAAACAAAAACAACGTTTGGTTTTGCTGGTTGGTTTATTGGTGAAACAAAAGTTGAAACATTAACAGTTTCTGAAGATGTAACACTTCTTGCTTCTTGGGATAAAATGAGTGTTGTGTTCAACAGAACATTAACATTTATGCATGGTTCAACACTTGTTGCTTCAGTTAAAATTTTTGCTGGCGACAATATTACAATTCCAACAAACGCACTTTTAAAGAGTGACACAAAGTTCTATCTTGAAAGTGGATTTAAAACCGAATATACTTTAGCCGCAATGCCAGACAACGACCTTGTGGTTTATATCAGAAACAAATTTACAATTTCATTTAATGCAAATGGCGGAAACGGTGTTGCATCTGTTTCAGCATATGAAGGAGAAAAGATTTCTCTTTATAATGCAACAAGAGATAACACTGGACACTATGAAGGAACAGAAATGATTGGAAGTGCATGGTATAACAAGCGTTTGAAATATGTTTGGACAATCACATCTTATACATTCACTGGTTGGAAATTTAATGGCTCTAATTTTGACGGAACAATGCTTGATCATGATATAACTGTTGAAGCTTCATGGAGTTCAAAATCAAATCGTGAAAACCTTGATGCTGTAAACGATTTATCAAAGCATAATGAATATAAGAGAAAATATGGAGCTTAAAACACAAAAAAACTTGAACTTTCGGGTTCAAGTTTTTTGTTGCATGAAATTTGAAAAAAGAAAAATAAAAACGTTTATTGTGCCCTTAAAAAAATTAAAATTTATATTAAAACAAATGTGTTTTTTAATATTGCTGTGCGCATCTTGAATTAAAATATAAGGTGTGGTTAAATTTCTATATATTGATATATATTTATATA
>ERZ779888.2455-NODE-2455-length-15267-cov-2.785893_pt1 | contig 15267 bp, 10 predicted proteins | sample MGYA00511245_ERZ779888 | MGnify/ENA primary metagenome ERZ779888 (study PRJEB29588, sample SAMEA2155255) | human gut metagenome | biome: human gut; feature: human-associated habitat; material: faeces | place: Denmark | collected 2008/2010 ... | reverse complement strand
TGTTATCTCCATTAGTTTAATAATGATTAATAATAATCAATAACTATTCAACATGTCTATAATATCAAGTCGTTGTAAAACTGATACCATCATTGAGTAAAATTACCGTAAAACATTTTTATAATCTATGTATTAAAATACTTTCCTTTCTGCTCCACGCCTTGCTCTTTCTACTATAGTCTTTGGGTAACCGAGTATCTCAAGCAATGCTATGGCATTTGATTTCCCACCGATACCTTCATGGATCTTATAATCAAATACTATATCATCATTTAAAACCGTACTGTCAAAATAAAATTTATTGTACAGATCCGTCTCTGTAAGTTCCATATCATGTGTTGCAATCAGGGCAATGCAGTTATCTTTCGCAATATAATCAAGGATTGCCTTAGATGCAGCTATTCTCTCATGTGTATTTGTTCCCTTTAATATTTCATCTACTACACAAAGTACATTATTCCTGCTGTCGATCACATCTATCATTCTCTTTAGATATCTTGCCTCCCTGAAATAGTAGCTTTCGCCCGAAAGCACATCATCCCGGAGAGACATACAGGTCATCACATACATATGCGATGCTATAAAAGATTTAGCCGTACAGGTATTGATAGTCTGGGCCAGAAGCATATTTATCGCTGCCGCTTTCATAAATGTTGATTTGCCGGATGCATTTGCTCCTGTTATTATCGCTCTTGTTTTTACCGCAAAATCATTAGCAACCGGGTTTCCAAGCAGCGGATGGACAAGCTGCTCTGCCGAGATTCCCTCACTGTTATACTCCGGCCTGCACCAGCCGCCTTCCATACTCTGCCTATATGAAAGAACTGATATCTGTGCATCTATATCCCCTGCAAATTCAATAAGCCCTATGACATCTGTCTGTTTATTCTCAATTATCTTCATAGTCCTGTTAAATGCCGCAACATCTATAAGTGTAACGGCCATCAGATATTCTGCTACGATAGATCCCAGATCACCCGACATAGTTCCCTGCTTTCTGGTATTAAAGCTTACAATTGCATTTGTCATCCTCTTTAGTTTTTCAACAGATGCTTTCGTCTTATCGTCCGCAAATATATCGCCCAGTGTCTCATCTTTTACGATCCATCTTGCAAAATTATATATATTTTTAAAATTTCCAAGAGATTCAAAAAACACTTCGTATTTCTGTTTTATACGCATATAAATAGATATATTTATAAATGCTGTCAACACTGCCCCCACGCCCATAATATCCAGCCGGGTGCATGCAAATGATACTATGAAAAATACGAGAAGGAACTGCATGATATACATCAAAATTTCATTGCCAACTTTCCATTTATCCGTGTTTTTCAAAAATGACATCATGTAATAGTCGTTTTTATTTTTGCCTATTGCGAAAAGATTCTGCTCGATCTCTATACGCTTTTTTTCATTTTCCTTTAGAAACTGCTGCCTTTTTTCAAATTTTTCCTGATCGCCGCCTGCCGATACATCATGCAGCTTATGATACAAAATCTGTTCTCCCGCAAAGCTGTCCGTATGGTTTATGCGCAGGAATACATCATCCATCTCCAGATCATCCCATGTTATATCATCAATATACGAATATCCACTTTCCATATCTACCGCAGCCTTATTATTGTTATCCACGATCTCCTCTGAAAAATCATCATGATATAAACATATTTTATCTATTCTCTGGGATGCATCGTAGAAACTGTGACATTCCAGTGGATTTTTCCCAAAATAACTTTTTATTATGGCTGTTGCCTGTTTTTTACTCAACATTATAACTTAACTTCCTCTCTTAGATTTTTATCCACTATATATTTATTTTTTTCCGTACCTCGCTTATCGGCAGGCCCGTCTCTTTTGCTATTCTGGCAATATCTTCGTATTCCGCCTTAATCCTCTTTGTTCCATAGCCTTCTGACTTTTTCGCCTGTACCTTTCCATAACCGGTATCGATAACTATATTTTCACGTTTCAAAATATATCTATTACACTCATACTCACGTATCCCGATCGTCGATGTATGTTTAAATATAAGGCCGGCAAACTTTTCCTTTTCATTCTGTTTACACATACAGCAGAGCATTATTCCCGGTCTGTTCTTTTTCATCTGTATATTTAGTGTGTAAACATCACAGGCTCCCTCATCCATAAGAAGCTCTGTTGCGTATGCGATATCTTCAGGTGCCATATCATCGAGATTGCATCTTAATTCTATAATTTTGTCATGTATCTTATCCTTTTCATACATACCATCTGAGTCTGCATTTTCTCCAATATATGCCCTGAGACAGTTTACGATCGGAAAATTTTTACTGCCCATACCATAGCCTGTATTTTCTATACTCATAACCGGCATATTTCCGTATTCTTTCACAAAATGTTTAAGAAGTGCCGCCCCTGTCGGAGTGCAGAATTCCCCCTCTAGTTCTCCCGCATATACAGGCATTTTCTGTAAAATAAGTGCTGTCGCCGGCGCCGGCACCGGAAGGACCCCATGCGCACAATGCACATGCCCATATCCCATGCGCACCGGCGATGCAATGATATTATCAGGATTTAATCCATCTATCAGATAGCATACTGCCACTACATCTGCAACCGCATCCAGACTTCCAACTTCATGAAAATGTATTTCATCCACGGTCTTTCCATGTACGTTGCTTTCTGCTTCAGCGATAAGCTTATACACTTCCACTGCATTTTTCTTTACATTATCATTTACATCAAGGCCTTGTATGATGTTTTCTATATCGTGCATCGATGAATGATGATGTGCGTGGTGTCCCGGCTGATGATCGTGTACATGCTCATCGTGTATATGATCGTTGTTCATGTCAGCGCTGTGCATATGATCGTTGTTCATGTGATCGTTGTTCATGTGATCGTTGTTCATGTCAGCGTTGTGCATGTGATCATTGTGCATGTGATCATTGTGTATATGGTCATTGCGCATATGGTCATTCATCTCTTTATGTGCAAAAGTCTCGTCCATATCAGCCGGAACTTCCTCGATTCCATCTACGAGTACTCTCACGTGCATACCTTTTATGCCGCATTTTTCGCTATCTTCGATTACATATTTTACTTTTGGAATACCTATACGGTTTAATTTATCTATTATCTGCTCCGGTTCTTTAAATAAATCAAGGAGTGCGGCTGTAAGCATATCTCCCGCAGCACCCATTCCACATTCTAAGTATAGCGTCCTCATTTTATAAGCTACCTCCAAGCTGTTCTTTTGATGCCTCCACATAGTGAAGGGCATTTTCCTTATTTGATCCGATCTCTTCCGGAGCCAGCTTTCTTATGACCTTTGCAGGGTTCCCAAATGCAAGTGCTCCATCAGGTATAATACTATTTTGTGTGACAAGCGCTCCTGCACCGATTATGCAATTTTTTCCGATCTTTGCACCGTTTAGTATAATTGCTCCCATCCCTATAAGAGTATTATCACCTATTTCACATCCATGCACTATCGCACCATGTCCTATTGTCACATTTTTCCCGATATTTACAGGATGGGTAAGCTCCACATGGATCACCGCATTGTCCTGTACATTTGTACGCTCACCTATTACGACCGGGTTCGAATCTCCACGTATAGTTGCGTTGTACCATACACTCGCATCGTCTCCTAATGTAACATCTCCCTTTACGACTGCGCCCTCTGCTAAATAAAATGGCATATTGAATCCTCCTTTTAAAATAGAATGTACTCTCAGAATCAATATGCCAATTATATCGCATTATTATATTTTTTTCACTACCCCGATCGCAATATCAGGATAATTCGTGATAATTGCATCTGCCCCGGCCTTTACAAGTTTCTTCATGTATTTCTTATCATTTACAGTCCATATATGCGTTTCGAGATTCCTGCCATGCGCCTTTTCGATGTATTTTTCATCCTGCATATGATATACTGCCGGATGAAGAGCCTCCACATGAAGGTTATGAGCATATTCCGCAGGATTTACAACTATGTCAGAAAACAGCAGCCCACATTTCATATCAGGACATAACTTTTTTACCCTGACTATAGACTCATGATTAAATGATGAGCACCATATCCGATCCATCATTTTATACTTATCTATTAGATTTATAACCTTTTCCTCAAGATTTTTGTAAAATATCACACCGTTTTTCAGTTCGATATTTATCATCATATTTGTGTCTTTTAAACACTCGAACACTTCTTCAAGTGTCGGTATCGTTGTTTTCTTGTCATATTCTTTCATATGCTTTGATACATCAAGCGCCTTTAATTCTTTCAAAGTGAAATCTTTTACAAATCCGCTCTCACCGCTTACCCTGTCAATGGTTTCATCATGTATCACTACCATTTCATCATCTTTTGTAAGCTGCACATCAAGCTCTATTCCATCCGCTCCCATCTCTGCTGCTTTCAAAAATGCTTCCAGCGTGTTCTCCGGCACATATCCTGATGCACCTCTGTGCGCCCATACTTTCGTTTTTAGTTCGTCTGCCATGTTAATTTTCCTTCTTTCATTTGTATATACCGCCAGCTTAAGCTTTCTATTATTTTAGTATCATAACTTTGCAAAATCGGAGTTTTTTATGATCGTAGAATTTGTATTCTTTTCACCATAACGATTTGCATATTGGAGAAAAATAAATCCCAGCGCAAAAAATATTGCCTGCGCAGCTACCGCAACATTGATCGTACCTCCTGCAAATTTCACGCCTGCTATAACAGCAGAGCCAAGAAACGATGCACCTTTTGCAAATATATCATATATTCCGAAATATTCTCCCGAATTTTCTGCCGGTATGATTTTTGCAAAATACGAACGTGACAATGCCTGGATCGCACCCTGAAAACATCCGACTCCAAATGCAAGTATTCCAAAACTGATCAGGTTTTTCAGCATAAGAGCATAAATACATACAACAAAATATCCTGCTATACATACATAGATCAGATTAATTGTGTCATATTTTTTTGACAATCTTCCAAATATAAGTGATCCTATACATGCAACGATCTGCGTAAATAACAGAAATATCACCTGACCTGCTGCATTAAGATTAAGATCCGTTCCAATATTTATGCAATTATCTATTATTGTTCCCACACCATCTATATATAAGAAAAATGCTATAAGGAATAGTCCGACTTTTTTATCTTTTGTTGCAATTTTCTTTATAGTCTGGAATATACTTATGATTCCATCAAATATGCGGATTTTTTCTCCGTCTGTGTAATTGATCTGCTTATAATTTTTCATAAGCGGGATTGTTACCGCAAGCCACCATATTCCGGTTACAGTAAACCCTATTATCATCGACGTCCTGTTTGAGATAAACCCTAGCATATCCGGACCACATATGTATGCTGCAAGTGCTGCAAGAAATGGTACACATGACCCAAGATATCCCCATGCAAATCCATATGAAGAAACCTGATCCATCCTCTCATCTGTTGTTATGTCGTTAATCATAGAATCATAAAATACTAAAGAAGCATTGTATAATATCTTTGTCGCAACATAGATCACAATGAAAAACATCCATGATGGTGCAAATCCGGTTAAGATGCATGCTGCGACTCCAAGTACTACGGAGCCCGAAAACATTATCTTTTTCATTCCCCGTCTGTCTGCTATTATACCACATACCGGTCCAATAAAAGCAGATATCACAGTCATTATCGATATTGCAAGCGAATAATATGCAGTCGCCTTATCTGATGAGATCTGTCCGCTTCCATTACCTATAGCAAGGCTTTTATACCATATCGGAATAAGTGCACATGCTAATAATGTGTAAGCAGAATTTCCAACATCATAAAGCACCCATGACAATTCTTTTTTGTTAAGATTTTTAAATAATTTACTCATTATATACTCCCTTAAGTGCCTGTCTGTTTTTACTAGAGAGTATATTATTACCTTTGAGTAAATAACACTATCACGTATAGGAAAAATCTGTGTAAATTATTCTATTCCTTCCATCATCTTCAGATAATCGCCTTTGTCTATATGCATCATTGATATCTGATTCTTAAATCTTCTAAATCCGTATACACAGTCCACGTTCTGTATAAGAGACTGCAGACGTTCATCCGGTACACATACTATCAGCTGCAGATCCATTTTGCGGGCATATTTAAGGCATACTGCACTACGCTCCTGATCCATTTTTGAAAAAGCTTCGTCAAGAAGAACAAGCTTTATCTTCGAGTCTCTCTTGCTCTGCTGCATATATAACATTGCAAAGCCTGCCAGAAGTGCAACATATTTCGGGTTCTGGCCTTCACCACCCGAGTCCCGTCCTGCCATATCGTCAACAAAATTTTCTCTTATTACATTTCCATTTTCATCTGTAACCTGCTCATACATGCTGAATGATAAATAATTTCTATAGTCAGCATACTGCTCCATTTCTCTGCGCTTTTCAGCTCTTGTATGCTCATCCTCATCTTTTGGCGGCATAAACTTATCCGTCAGGAGCTTTATCTTCTGCTCATATTTCTTATAAAAGCTGTCTTCACCAAAGCTGAGCTGTCCTTCGAATCCTCCATCATCCAAATTTTTGCTGTCAAGTTCTTCTGCCATCAGCATATCATAAAACTGTCCGTTTTCATTTTTTGCCGGCTCAATCTTGATCTGATAGGTGCTGTCCGAAAAATTTGTTTCACGAAGAAGCCTGTTTATCTCAAACGCATGGCGTTTGGCAGCTTTTATATCTCCATGTATAGTTGCTATTACATTTTCTCTCAGGCTCTTGTATATAAGCTCACACTGTTTATCGAATTCTTCCTCATAAGAAGGTTCATAGTCTGTCTCATACTCCTCAAGAAGCTTTTCATATGCTTCGTTTGACTTTTCTGAACCATTAAACTTTGCTGAAGGATATGTGAAAATATAGCTGTTCCTTGCGCTTCTTAAGCTTTCCTCATAATCCTGCTTTCTTCCACCATTTCCATCTGCTCCCGACAGTTCCAGAAGCTTTGTCTTAAGACTATTTTTCACAGACATGCTTGTACGGTTTTTTAACTCTTCTTCAACTTCCTTTTCTATATCAGCATTTGCTATATATCCCTGGGTCATTTCCTCAAGCTGGATCATTCTCTGCTCGTTTGCACCTGAAATTTTTTCGTGCTGGCGTATTTTCTCATTGATCTGTCTTTGATTTTCATCAGACTCAGCCTGCAATGCTTTCAGGTTCTGTGCAAGAAGCTTTTCTTTTGCCTCAAGTTCCTTATACTCTCCAGCCTCAAGCACGCATATAAGCTCCTCAAGCTCTGCCCCCTTGGCGTTTACCTGTTCAAGTTCTTCCCGGGCCTTTGAAAGATTTACATAATGGGCAGCCTCGCCCTTTAAGCATTCAAAATCACGCTGTGCTTTTAATGCATTGATAACATTTGAAAGCTCTTCATATTCATCTTTTAATTTCTCTACATCTTTTTCATACAGAGCAAGCTTTGACTTTGAAACTTTACCACCGATGCAGGCATTTATCGTGTAATCTCTCTTTTTTAAATGTCTGAATATAAAATTACTATATGAATAGCAGTCCGGTGTCACGCCATCTCTTACCTGCTCAAGTTCTTCTATGCTGTGACATTTTTTGATATGTCCCAGATATCGTTTCAGGCATGCTTCCACATATTCTTCTTTCGCCTCAACCGCTTCATATAAACTGTTTTCATCCGCTTTGGGATTGCTGTCTTCTATCGCCTTAGAATTTATGAGGTCAACTTCCTCGTATTGTTTCATGCTGCGGAAAATAGCAGCTGCTGTATCTGCATATTCCGGCTCTGTGATCAGAGAAAGCTTAAGCCTTCCCATCCGTCCCTCGACAGCATTTTTCCACTCCTCGTCTTTTACATCAAACAGGTCTGCAAAAATCTGCACTTTTACTGTGTCTCCATATCTGTCAGAAAGGCTTCTCTGGAGTGCCGCTCTTGCCGATCTTAACCTTTCGCTGTAAGACTTGCGGTTGTTCTTCATGTCTTCAACCAGCTGTTTCTTTTCTTTAAGCTCCCTGCCGACAGTATTTTTTTGTTCATTATAATCTTCTATTTCATTTTCTATATTCTGTTTTACAGATTCAAGTTTGACATGAAGTTCCCTGCATTTATCCTCTGTGATCGAGCCATCTCTTATATCATCTATAAGATTTAAAATGGTGTTGCTCACATAATCCGTTACAGCTTCATTTTCTTCCCATTCAGATAGTCCTCCCAATACCTTCTGCCATTGTCTGTTATTGTCAGAAAGCATTTCGCTGCTTCTGGAAAGTTCAGAAAGCTGCTGCCTTTTACTTCCGAGATCGCTTGCCTTTAGATCCGCACTTACCTGGATGTATTCGTTGTTGATCTGCTCTCTTTTTCTACTTATTTCTTCTGCTTTTTTCTGTAAGATTTCCTGCTCATTTTCTATACGTTTTTTTTCATCATCTGCTGCATCTATCTTTGCCTTCATCTCTTCAATGTCGATACAGCGCATCATAGCTGATGTTTTGAAAATGTCAGCCTGCACATTTGCAAGATCCTGCCCGGCCTCCTTTATAGTCTTAAGAAGCTCTATCCGGTTGTGCATATCCTCTATTTTTTCTTTGATCTGTCTGTATGCATCAAGCTGCTCACTTATCGTTTCTATTGTCTCAGATTCGCTCTTTGGAAACATGTAATCACGTATAAACTGTCCTGTACCATTTGACATTTTAAGTGCGATCGCACTTTTTTCCATTGTGATAAAGCGGTTTGGATCAATATATCCAAGTATCACATCATAGAGTGTGGATATATACGCCTCTTTTGAGGCATATATCCTGTTCACATCCCCCTTGATATGCATCTGCCCATTCTGTGATCTTTCATTTATCAGCCTTTTTATATCACTATTAGAATAGCAATATCCGTCAGCTGTTATATATCCTGGTTCCGGCATCTTTCCTGAATGGCTGAAATATACAAATTTCTTTATCTCGGAGTCATTTTTTCTAACTTCAAAAGCAATTCCAGCACATGTAAAAGTGTGTGTCAGCTTGTCCTCTATCTCAAGTGCAATGACCGAGCAGAAATCCATATCTTTACGATTTGCTGAACCGTCCTTCTGCTCCCCTCTTAAATAGCTTAATACACTTCTTTTGTTTTTTGCATCATCTGCTGCTTTATTTAAAAAGTTTGCGTTGAAGCTTCCATATAAAATTACCTGGATTGCATCCATAACCGTAGATTTTCCAGATCCACTTTTTCCACTGAAAAGGTTTACGTACTCATTGAACTGTAATACCTTGTGGCTGATCCCTCCCCAGTTGTTTATGCACATTCTTGTAAAAATTTTCTTAGAATCACTCATTTGTTTCTCCCATCTGCACAGCCGAGTATTGTGTTACCAGCTCATTTATATCCATTGCAGAACAATATATATTTACAGTGTTATATATGTAGATCGGTGTATTATCCTCCAGATTTGCTATAGCACCCGGCACCTCTATCATCTGATGTGTTTTCATGAGCACAAGTGCATCATTCCACTCCTGCGCTGTAAGCCTCCGGTCTATAAGATTAGTATTCCTGCCGTATTCCCTGATCTGTGCAAGCGTTGTCGTTGTCGCATTGAGTCCTTCGCCCATAATCTTATCCCTATATATAAGCTTCATTATTATGATAAGTTTCGTAGTCGTCAGACTCATTCTTTCCACAATAACACCCTCTCCGGCAATCCTGAATATATGCTCCTGCGGATCATGAATGAGTTCACATCCAAGCACCTCCAGATAGTCTGAAATAAACTCTCGGTTTCTAAGGCATACCTGATATTTTGGATTGTCATGCTGTGTCAATGTGACAGGATCGTATTTTACCTGAAGTATGCATGTCTGCCTGAACAGATCCTGTATCGTCTTTTTTATATTTTCAGCCTCACCCTGTGAGACGTTCTCCATGTATTCAAACATCTGTATCTCCTGTTTTGTACCATTGATCGTATTTTCTGTTCTGTGTTATCAGCTGGTTTTTTTGCTATGTGTCATCAGCTGTCTTTTTGCTATATACCATCAGCAGCCTTTTTTGCTATGTGTCATCAGCTGTCTTTTTTTGCTATGTGTCATCAGCAAGTTTTTCTGCTGCCTATTATCAGTTTCGAGTAAGTAAATCCGTCTTCGCCTGTTATATCGCCATCAATGCTCACCACATTATTTTCCATACTCTCTTTAGTCTCTTCCTGCCATACGAACATAAGCTTTTCAAGATCCTCGACTGATCTAACCGTTGTGTTATCTGCAATGAATTTTCCATCTGACATATTTGCCTTCTTAAAGCTATCCAGTTCTTTTTTCGTATACAGTGGTTTCGGAACAAACTCTGCCATATCATGTTCAGTCTTTACATCATCATTTTCGAGATGTTCCGGCATGAACTCATTGATTTCCCGATCTCTTCTCGCTGAAAAACTGTCGTCTGTCACATTTTTAAACTGTGACGTAAACTTCATCCGTGATCTTAAATCTTCAAGTATCCTATCACTCCTGCTGTTGTCATCAAGCATCGATACCAGCTTTAATATATTGTCATCATCCCCGGCACCTTCCTGTAAAATATAATGAATACGCGCCAATGCCCTTTTAGCAAAAATCGTTTTCTGTTCTATTAATTTGTTATATTTGCGCTCTATCTGATTGAATTCCCTCTCGATCTGATACACAAGCGTTCTTGCTTTCTCACAATAATCTATTGAAAACTCATTTCGTCTGAATTCTATTGAGCCTGGTTCAAGACCTGATCTTTTTTTCTCAAGCTCGTCCTTCTTTTTCTCATTTTCGTTTAATATCCGGCTTGTCAGTTCTTTTACAGCCTCTTTATAACGATAAAAACTGTCTGTCGTTGTCAATATCGCATATTTACGGCTGTCGCTGTTGTTTATCTCCTCGACAAGCACCTTCTGGATTCCGATAAAATTTTTCATTCCGGACAGATCATCAAAATATGATCTCATTCCATCCTGCATATTGGAAAGCATCTGTCCAAGACGCTTTGATGTCCGGAGTGCATTTTTCAGTATATCGTTATTTTTTTCACTGTCAGAATGATATGTAAAAAGTGCACTGTACACGGATAGCATACTCTCCCTTTCCATCCCCTCATCATCACTTAACAGCTTCTTAAAAAGCTCTATATACAGCTGGCTGTATTCTGGAAATGATATGACGTATGTATTTAGTTTCTCATCAAAATCACTCTTTATCCATCCCCAGCGGATAAGTCTTTTTAATATAAATCCCGGAGAATCTGAGTATTTCTGTTCGGCACTCTCTATGTCCTGATCATTCTGGATCATTTGTCCGCTCTCATTTTCATTTATCAGTTCATCTCCGCTGACCCAGACTATCCTTGCCCTCTCAACGGTATCTTCTATTATAAGCTGACACTCTTCCCTTGTAAGTCCAAGTGCTGTAAATACTTCACTGTTTTCGTCATAGATTGCCACAAGGATCTGCATATATGAATCCATATTTTTGGTACGGAATAAACTATAAAATTCTTTTGGAATTCTCTGTTCTAAAATCATCTGTGATATCTCCATATACTTCGAAAACTCCCGGAATTGCTCCCGGGAGTTTTAATTATATATTTTCTATAGTCAATTGTAAATAAGATACTGATCTGCTTTATGCTTAAACTCTTAAATGACGGATAAGTTCCTTAAGATTTTCTGCTTCGCTGCTCATCTGCTGGCTTGCCGCAGCACATTCCTGCGATGATGCAGAGTTAGTCTGAACTACATCATTGATCTGCTCTACACCTTTATTTACCTCGTTTATAGCATTTGTCTGAGTTTCAAGTGCTTCAGCAATACCGTTTACCTGTTCTGTTATGGCTTTTGAACTATCAGCTACCTCTTCAAGCTGTGTCGCTGTCTTATCAGCAATTACCATACCTTTTTCAACAGCCGCAACCGATGACTCTATAAGTGTCGCAGATTCTTTTGCTGCATTAGCACTCTGTTCCGCAAGAACCGTTACCTGATCCGCTACAACAGCAAATCCTTTTCCGGCTTCACCTGCCCTTGCAGCCTCTATGGATGCATTAAGTGCAAGAAGATTGGTCTGGGTCGCAATTTCATTTATTGTTGCTATGATCTTTCCGATCTCCTGTGATGATTCATTTATTTCATTCATGGATTTAACCATTTCCTGCATCTGATCATTTCCATGCATGATGCTATTACCGAGTTCATCCACCTGACCGCTGATTTCTTTTGCATGATCCGCATTTTCAGAAACCTGCTGTGCAACCCCTTCAAGCGTAGCTGTAAGCTCTTCAACAACAGCAGCCTGATCTGTTGCTCCCTGTGCAAGATTGCCTGCACTTGATGCCACCTGATCTGCACCACCTGACACCTCATTTGCCGAATTCTGTATTCCTTTTACTGTATCTGACATACTGTTTTCAAATGTCATAAAAGAATCCTTGATCCCGACAAAATCACCTTTCCATTCAACTTTAGGCTTAGCAGCAAAATTTCCTGTAGAAAATTCTTTCATTGTATAGTCTATATCATCTACATATGATCCAAGGATCCTGATAGATTTCCTCAGGTCATGCGCAAGTTTTCCTATTTCATCATCTGAATGATAATCAAGCTGACTATGGAGATTTCCATTTGCAAGCTCTCCTGCAACAGTCTCGATCTCTCTAAGAGGTTCCAAAACAGACTCTATAACTGTATCTCCGATCTTTTTTGAAACACGCATCGACATGATACCGCATATTATTATCGTTAATACTCCAGCTATAGTACACAAAAATGCAATTATAACTGTTGAATTCTGAAATACATTTCCTATACCATTTTTCTTGGTGTTTGCATACACCTTATAAAATAATATAATAATCGCAATTATAGACACACCACCTGATATAAGCATCATATTTGTTATGCGCTGGTAGCCAAATTTTAGTCTCTTTTTGAGTGGCATATCATTTATTTTCTGGACAAATGTATCATTCATAATCCCATCTCCTATTCATCGTCATGGAATTATTATAGCATTACCATAGTACTATTACAAGTATCGTGTTCAAAATATTCACGATCGTATCCTCTTATAGTTACTGTTCACACCTGACAGTGTGACCAGCAACCTCTTATACCATGTTTTTATCATAGAAATACATTACAAAACCAGTTTAACCAAAACAGATTTATATCATATTCCGGTTTCCACATAGTGGCTGTCTGCCGACACAGACATTATCCATTGTTCTATCCCGAAGCTCCGGAACCGGATTTGGTGCTACCTCGAATCTATAATCCTTTCCGTTCTTTCTTATATATTCTTCTATAAATGCGTGGCTCATTACATTTTTTAATGGCTCATTTACTTTGCGCTGATATTCGATAAATGTATCAGGTGCATCATATCTTACATCTACGTAGTTTTCACGTTTTGCAGTGTTATTTACCGTATTTTTTAGTATACATCTTACATATTCTATATTGCTTTCAATCACAAGCGGTGAAGGAAACTGTGCATTTGGAATAACCTGATTCCAGTCTTTTTTCTCATATTGTCTCAAAAGGTCACGGGCAATATGAAGATGCTTCAGTTCCAGTTCAAACATAAAATTCCATAGTCTCCTTATCCGAAGATCACACTCCGTCTCATAACAGCTCCAATACAGCCAGCACTCGACATACTGATGCACAAGCAGATTCTCAAGCCATGTCATGCACGGATCAAGCAGGCTTCCATACTGTGTTACATGCTGCTCCTCAACCATTCCAATCTCCTGATACAATCTGCGCCCCATCTCATCCGGCCATAATGCGGCTGTATTCATATAGTAATTCATCGTCTGCTGTTCCGCAGCTGTAATAACATTTGCCGCAAGAATATCCATTGTTGATGAACATTTTCCTTTCATACTATGCCTGATAGAATCGTATGGATGTCTGTGATGTGAAATCGTAGGACGTCCCGGCATTATTTCTGTATACCCTCCCACAAGTTTCTCTGCATGCTCACCGGATGTGGCCTCCAGATAGTCCGAATAACGATACAAATGATCAAAATCCTCAAGCAATGCAAAATCAAGTGCACCCTTTATATCTGCATCATCTACACGCTTTGCAAGATGTGCTGTGAGATCGACTGCAAGCTGTTCATATCCAATAGTATGCTCAAGTGCAGACTCATCTTCCGGTTTTAAATGCGCAAGGATCTTTTGCTGTTGCTGCTCGCTTCTCCTTATAAAAGCGATCCTGCGCCTCAACTCATTATCCGCTGAATTTCTTGAAAACTGATGTGAAAACCACACATTTTCAAATTCAGTTCCATTCATCAATATTATTCTCGTTCTCGTATATGGATTAACCTCATTTTTGTTATATGGTGCAACCCAAAATTTCTCCCAGTCAATAAATAAGCCAGACTTCATGTCTGGCTTTATTTCAAATGGATTCATAATAACCATACCTCCTTTTACTTATGATATGCAAAACGAAGTTATGTATGCATGTACATATAAAAAGCTCCACACATGCAGACAGTACAGTTACTGTTCTCCAAGTAACAGAAAAACCCGTAGAACCGAAGTTCTACGGGCATCTTACATTTTTATACAACGTTATCTTGCGATAATAAATCTATATTCAGATTGTATTACTCGATGATTGTAGCAACACGACCAGAACCTACTGTACGTCCACCCTCACGGATAGCGAATGTAAGACCCTGCTCCATAGCTACTGGATGAATCATATCGATTGTCATCTCTACGTTATCACCAGGCATGCACATCTCTGTTCCTTCTGGAAGCTCGCAGATACCTGTTACGTCTGTTGTTCTGAAGTAGAACTGTGGACGATAGTTGTTGAAGAATGGAGTATGACGTCCACCCTCATCCTTTGTAAGAACGTAAACCTGAGCTGTGAATTTGTGGTGGCATGTAACTGTTCCTGGTTTAGCAAGAACCTGTCCACGAACGATCTGATCACGGTTAACACCACGAAGAAGTGCACCGATGTTATCTCCAGCCTGAGCCTCGTCTAACTGTTTACGGAACATCTCGATTCCAGTAACAACTGTCTTCTGAACGTCTTCCTTAACACCAAGGATCTCTAACTCATCGTTGAGGTGAAGTGTTCCACGCTCTACTCTACCTGTAGCAACTGTACCACGACCTGTGATTGTGAATACATCCTCTACTGGCATAAGGAATGGTTTGTCTGTATCACGCTGTGGATCTGGGATATAAGAATCTACAGTATCCATAAGCTCCATGATCTT
>ERZ779888.2450-NODE-2450-length-15291-cov-3.949068_pt1 | contig 15291 bp, 15 predicted proteins | sample MGYA00511245_ERZ779888 | MGnify/ENA primary metagenome ERZ779888 (study PRJEB29588, sample SAMEA2155255) | human gut metagenome | biome: human gut; feature: human-associated habitat; material: faeces | place: Denmark | collected 2008/2010 ... | reverse complement strand
AAGCGAAGTGCGGATGGGATAAACGCTGAAGGCATCTAAGCGTGAAGCCCACCTCGAGAATAAGATTCCAGGCAGCAATGCGAGAGACCCCTGGAAGACTACCAGGTGATAGGTCGTCGGTGGAAGCGCAGTAATGTGTGTAGCTTGACGATACTAATCGGTCGATAGCTTGATTTAGTCGATCCAAGACCAAGAGAAGAAATGATGAAAGATCTCGTCAGAAAGGCTCATATGCAGTTGTCAGGGTGCAGAGGCGCCCGATAAAGAAGTTCACCCTTTGCGGTGGCTATGGCCTGGGGGTTCCACCTGTTCCCATTCCGAACACAGAAGTTAAGCCCCAGCACGCCGATGGTACTTGGCTGGAGACGGCCCGGGAGAGTAGGTCGCTGCCGCATTTCATATTCCTCAGTAGCTCAATGGCAGAGCATTCGGCTGTTAACCGAAGGGTTGTAGGTTCGAGTCCTACCTGGGGAGCCATAGGGCTCGATATTCTAGCAATATCCGAGCCCTTTTTTTTGTGGGGAACAAGGTCCCCTATGCAAGGCTGACGCCGTCTTTTGAAAGCGGTTATTTGAGTGAAAAGCATATGCAGACCACGTGCATTGACAAAAGCCCCTGATATGCTACAATGGAAACAGGGTGCTCGGCTTTGGACCGGGAAATCCCGCAAGAAAGGGGGAGAACAAGTGCGAAATGGCGAAATCGCAGTGGAGATTGCTACCGAACCGCTGTTGTGGAAAGATAAGAAGCGGATTTTTGGACTGGCTATATCTTTTACGCGCTATGAGCTGACCGAGAGCCGTCTGCTGGTGAAAACCGGTCTGCTGAATATCCATGAGGAGGAACTGCGGCTTTTCCGCGTTCGGGATCTGTCTACACAGGAATCCCTGCTGGATCGGATATTTGGCGTGGGGTCCATTGTATTGCACACATCGGATGCTACTTCCCCTACGTTGAAGATTCAGCATGTGAAGAATAGCATGAAAGTAAAGGAACTGCTTTCCGCGCAGGTGGAAGAAGCACGCATGAAAAACCGTGTGCGCGCCATGGAGGTAAGCGACAATGTGGGCGAGGATGAAGTGTGCGACGACGACCATGAATAGCCGAAAATAGCGGCGGACTGCGGCGAAAACGTCTCTTGAAACAGGGAGCGGCGGGATTTGGAACCGCCGCTTTTTGCGTATCCGGGGCAGAAGAAAAAAGCGGATGTCATTCGCTTGACATTCCATGGCTGCTCCGATATACTAGGCCTCAAACAGCACTACCCAGGTTTGACGAAAGGCGGTCTCTGCAGATGAGGCAAGATACCTGTTTTCAGCAAGCTACGGCATTTCAGCTGATCCCATCGGAGGATGGGGTATTTTTCGAACAGGACGGACGGACGCGTTTTTGTCTGAACGCGCCGAAGGCAACCAGCCTGGCGGTCAGTTTGCCAGGCGGTCCCTGCTGGCCGTTGGAAAAAGGCGAGGATGGCCGCTGGCGCGGTACGCTGGAGCTGGAGGGAGGATTCCGCTATGTGGACATCCTCATGGACGGGGAAACGGTACTGCTGCCCCAACTTCCGATCGGTTTCGGATACTCTCGTACCGTGAACTTTCTGGACGTGCCGGCCAAGGAGGACGGGTATTATCAGCTGCAGGATGTGCCTCACGGATCTGTGGCGCGCCATTATTATCCCTCCACTGTGACAGGGAACACTGAGAGCTGTCTGATTTACTGCCCGCCAGACAGCGAGGGCCGGCCCTTGCCCATACTCTATCTGCAACATGGCTTGGGTGAAAACGAAACCGGCTGGGTCCATCAGGGACGCATAAACTTCATCATGGATAATTTGCTCGCCCAGGGACGGGTGAGGCCCATGCGGATCGTGATGGGCAACGGCATGGTGCAAATTGATGGCGGGATAAGCACCAGTGCGTTTCCCCGCGTGCTTGTGCAGGATTTGATTCCCTATGCGGAAAGCGCATATCCCACGATGAAGGGAAAATGGAACCGCGCGGTGGCCGGACTGTCCATGGGCAGCATGCATGCCAGCGCGGCCTCAATGACGCATCCGGAGCTTTTCGGGTATGTGGGGCTGTTCAGCGGCTTCCTGCGCATGCTGTGGGAGAACGAACAACCGCATTTGAAAGCACTGGATGATCCGGAGGCTTTCGCCCGCAATTACCGCGTATTTTTCCGCGCTATGGGCGAACGGGATGAGTTTTTTTCTGTCTTTGAGGAGGATGATCGCTTGCTTGCGTCCAAGGGTGTGCAGGTAATGCGCAAAGTATATGACGGCAAACATGAATGGCAGGTATGGCGCGAATGTGCGCGCGATTTCCTGCCGCTGCTGTTCCAGTGACGTGGGGGAATGGGTATGGAAAAATTGCGGGAAGGGCTGTGGCGGCTGAACGACGAGGCAGGTTGCACGGCTTATCTGGTCATCGGCCTGAATCGGGCTTACATGATCGATACTGGGATGGGGCGGCCGCCGTTAATGCCGCAGATCCGCGCATTGACCGGACTTGCGGTGGATCTGTTGCTGACGCATGCCCATCCGGACCATTTTGGTGCGGCAGGCGAATTTGAACGCATATGGCTTTGTGAGGACGATCGGGAAACGCTGGCCTGTTCAGAGCCATTGTGCCATCGTTTTGGCGTGCCGCCCCTGCCGGTGCAGCGGGTGCGTTTTTTCCGGGACGGGGAGAGCTTTGATGCCGGAGGCATCCGGCTGGAAGCGCTCCAACTGCCGGGGCATACGCCGGGTTCCTGTGTCTTTGGCGTGCCGGAGTGGAAAGAACTGTTTACGGGGGATGCGATCGGCAGTGGCGATATCGTGCTGATGACCCTCCCCGGGGCGCTGAGCGTGTCGGCCTACTGTGCGTCGCTGGAGCACTTCGTGCAGCGGGGGGGAGCCTATGCGGACACAGAATGGCGGGGCGGGCACTGCAGCCAGGCGGGAATACCGGGTACGCCGGCCTATAACCCACCCCGCATGCAGGTGGCACGGGACATGATTGTCCTTTGCAAACGGCTGCTGGCCGGGCAACTCTCCGGCGAACCTGTCCGGGAACCCAACGCCCCCGGGGGTCATGCGCTGCGGGCGCGATGGGGGACGGCAGGGATGGTATATACGGCTGTGGAATGAAGATGTCCGGAGAAAGGCACTTGGATTCGGATTTCATCTGGAGGGCTGGGGCCCTTCAAATCTCTCCCAGAGACTTGTCAACAGCCTGCGCGCGGGGCCTGGGCCCCCGCGCCTTTTTGTGTGCGCTCATGCCCATCTGTCCATAAAAAGACAAACGCTTTCATTTTTTGAGGGCGGGAAAAATAAAACTTTGTGGGGAAAATTGGACGAATCGCCCATTTTGAATGGAATATTCGACTCTTACAAGAACTTTTTGTCCATTTTTTCATGTCAATCGGTTGACATTTTTGAAGGCCGATGGTATACTTGTCTCAATCCGTAAGGGACGGAAATTTGAATCGAAAGGGAGACCCAAACATGCTTAAGAAACTGGCTGCGCTCCTGATGGCGGCTGCGATGCTGCTGTCCATGACGGCCGCCGGCGCGGAAACCGCGCAGGCCCCCGTGACCATCTCCTTCTACTCCACGCAGGCGGGCGTGGACGACGCCACCGTGGCGCTGCTGGACGAGTTCATGGCCCAGCACCCCGGCATCACCGTGGAGTACTATCCCTGCGGCGACGATCAGCTGGCTGCGTGGCTTGCGCTGTACTCCGCCGGCACCGCTCCCACCGTATCGCTGCTGGACGTCGGCCAGATTCTCAACTACAGCGATTATATGTACAACTTCAATCAGGGCGATACCGAATGGATGAGCCACGTGCTCAGCGGCTGGGAATTTTGCCAGAAGGAAGGCTCTGACGCCATCTACGGCATTCCTGCCAGCTACCAGGGATTCGCGCTGCTCTACAACAAGGATTTGGTGGCCCAGGTGCACGGCGAGGACTTCGACGTGACCACCGTCAACACCGTCGATAAGTTGGTCTCCTTCTTTGACGCCTTTGAGGCCGCCGGCATCCCCGCCACTGTGGTGTTCAGCGCGGACTGGGCGCTGGGCTCGCACTATCTGGGCTGCCAGCTGTTCTCCGAGTGGCTGGGCGACAAGGAAACCCAGCGCGCCTTCCTCAATGGCCTCTACACCGGCGAAACCAAGCTGATTGAAAATGAGCACTTCAACAACCTGATGGACGTGTTCGACATTCTCAAGCAGTATAACATCAACGACGCCGATCCTCTGGCCGATACCCAGGAGGGCGACCTGGAAATGCTGGCCACCGGCAAGACGGCCACCATGTTCCAGGGTGACTGGAACTGGCTGCAGATTCAGACCTTCGCTGAGCGCGACGATCTGGCCATCATGCCTCTCCCCCTGACCAACGACGAAACCGACCCCCGCAACAGCATGATCCTGGGCTCCTGCCCCAAGGCGTATTGCGTTGATACCTACCAGAGCACTCCCGAGCAGCAGGCCGCGGGCGTGGAGCTGGCCAAGTGGCTGGCTCTGAGCGACGAGGGCAAGGAGTTCATGGTGACGCAGATCGGCTCCACCTTGCCCTTTGACGACGTGAACGTGGTCAACGAAAATCCGCTGGCCGTGTCCACTCAGGAATACCTCAACGCCGGCAAGATCCTGGACATCAGCACCTTCCTGTGCGAGGCGCCCAGCGATTTCTGGCTGATTATCGGGCCCTACATGCAGGCTTACCTGGCCGGCCAGATGGACCGCGCGACGCTGGCTTCCGAGATCGAAGCGTACTTCCAGGATATCTAAGGCATGAAGCGTCTTGGGATGGACGGGGCTTATGGGCATAGGCCCTGTCCGTCCCTGTTTTGAAGGAAGGGGGAGGAGCGCGTGCTTAGCGCCCAGAAGCGGGATGTTTGGAAGCTGATCCTGCTGTTTTTTGTGCCGGCGATGTTTGTTTGGCTGACGACCATGGTGATCCCGTTCCTGTACGGAATCTGGATTTCCTTTGTACAATGGGACGGCATCGGCAATCATTATGAATTTATCGGTCTGGGAAATTATATCAAGATCTTCTCTAACGCCAAATTTATGCAATCCCTTGGCCGCACGGCGATCTATACCATCGGCACCGTAGCGCTGAGCAACGTGCTGGGTATCGCGCTTGGTCTGCTGCTCACCAGCGCGCTGAAGGGACGCAACCTGTTCCGCACCGCCATTTTTGTGCCCAATGTCATTGGCGGCGTGGCCATGGGCTATATCTGGAAATACATTTTTAACTATGGCTTTACCGCCATCGGCGCCAGCCTGGGCATTCAGGCATTAAGTACCTCCATGCTCTCCGACCCCACCAAAGCGATGATCGCCCTGATCATCGTATCCTCCTGGCAGCTCAGCGCCTATCTGATGATCATCTATGTGGCGGGCTTTACCAATGTGCCCGCGGAACTGGTGGAGGCCGCCCGCGTGGACGGCGCCAGCGGCTGGTCGGTGCTGCGCAACGTTCGCCTGCCCATGATCCGCTCCTCGGTGACGATCTGCCTGTTTTTGGCCATCGTGCGTTCGTTCATGGTCTTTGAGGTCAACATGACTTTGACCGACGGCGGCCCCTTCAACACCACAGAGATGATCGCCTTCCGCATTTACAATACGGCGTTCGTCAGCCTTAAGTTTGGCAACGCACAGGCGCAGGCGGTGGTGCTGTTTGTCATCGTGGCGCTGATCTCCGTATGCCAGGCCTACTTCACGTCCAAGCGGGAGGTGCAGATGTGATGAAGCAAAAGCGCTTTGCCGGCGTGGTGCTGCTGGTGCTGGCTCTGGTGGCTACGGTCTTTTATCTCTTCCCGCTGGTGCTGGTGGCCATCAACTCCATCAAAACCACGGGTGAATTTACCAGCAACCCCTTCAGCATGCCCACCGTGCCCCAATGGGGCAACTATGCCTACGCCTTCGGCCAGATGCATTTCCTGACCTCCATGCGCAATTCGCTGGTGATTACCGTCAGCGTGTGTGTGCTGGTGTCTCTGCTGGGTGCCATGGCGGCCTATGCCGTCAGCCGGGTGAAACATAAATTTGTGTCCACGGTGTACTACCTGATGCTGGCCTCCATGTGCGCACCCTTCCAGGCCTACATGATCCCGCTGGTGAAGATCTACGCCTCCCAGCTGGGCATGAACAACAGTCTGATCCCGGTCATCTATATCGGCCTGGGCCTGAATATCTGCTTTTCCATCTTCCTGGTGCGCGGATTCCTCAATTCCATCCCGAAGGAAATCGACGAGGCGGCTCTCATCGACGGTTGCAGCAGCACCAAGCTGTTTTTCAACATCATCATGCCCATGCTCACGCCCATCCAGGTGACGCTGCTGGTGTTTGTGGCCATGGGCGTGTGGAACGACTATCTGCTTTCCAGCCTGTTTTTGAACACGCAGGAAATGCGCACGCTGCCCATGATGATCCGTGTGTTCTGCGCGCAGTATTCCAATGATTACGCCCCCATGATGGCGGGCCTGGTGATGAGCATTGTGCCCATGCTGGCTTTCTATCTGGCCGGTCAGAAGCAGATTCTGGAAGGCGTTGTGCAGGGCAGCGTCAAGGGCTGATCCTGTCAGGTAGTCTCGCGCGTTACCAGCGTGACGGGGAATACCGCGCAGATGGGTACGACTCCTCCGCTGGAGGCATGCAGGATACTTTCCACGGCATAGCGGCAGATGTCCTCCACCGGCTGATGAATGGTGGTCAGCTGCGGCGAGCACAGCGACGCAAAGCGCGTATCGTCGTAGCCGATCAGCTTAAGCCGGCCGGGAATGTCGATCTCATGCCGCCGGCAATACTGAATGATCTCGGCGGCAATCACGTCATTGGAACAGAGAATGCCGTCCACGTCCGGGTGATTGCGGAAGATCGCCGCCACCGTTTCCTGATAATCCATGCGCACAAATTGCCGCTCGGCGGCGTCCACAGCACTGGGCTTGTCCACGCTCAGCCGGCGGCATGCGTCCTGAAATCCCAGGTAGCGCTTGTTGGCGTCCATGTCCAGGTGCGCACTGCCGCTGACGTACAAAAGCCGGCGGCAGCCGCGCGCGATCAGATGCTCAGCGGCGATATAGCCCCCGTAGTAGTTGTCCGCGCAGGCGGAAGGGATGCGGGGGCTGACCGTGCGGTCAATGGTGATGACGGGTGCGTCCACGTCCGCAAACTCCTCCAGGTTCTGGGTATGGCTGGCCAGAATGATACCGGCCACCTTGTTTCCCAGAAGCATGCTGAAGAATTCCTTTTCTTTTTGGATTTCGTGATTGGATACGCAAAGCAGCAGCTTATAGCCGCTGGCGCTGGCATAGCGCTCTACGCTGGCGATGACGCAGCTGAAAAAGAAGTTGTCCGCCGAGGGAACGATGAGGCCGATAAAATGGCTGTTTTTCTTGGCCAGCGACCGGGCCAGTTCATTGGGATGATAATCCAGCTCCTCCATGGCGTTCTGGATACGAAGGCGGGTTTTCTCGCTGACGCGGGCGCGGTCGTTGAGCATGCGCGAAACGGTGGTCACCGTAACGCCCGCGCGCTGGGCAACGTCCTTGAGCGTAGCCATTGCCATTCCTCCTTGGTTTGGTTCCTGTGCACTATGATACCTTTTTTTTGGGATAAGTCAAACCGGAAATAACGCAGCAAGAGGTGATTTTCCCATGGCAAACCTCCACCTGAACTTTCGTTCGGACATGTTGATGCGCAGCGTCTATCCGCGCGTGTTCCTGCCCGATTATAACGACTGGAACGACGTACCCCCGCCGTATCGCACGCTGTACTTTCTGCACGGATATTCCGGCGGGGCGTTGGAGACGGCCACGTTTACCAACTTCGCTCTGTACGCCGCGGTGCATGGCATCGCCATTGTGATGATCGACGGCGACAATTCCTTCTACGTCGATGACGAGCAGCGCAACGCCTGCTACAGCCGCTACGTGGGCGAGGAGATCGTGGAGGTGACGCGTAAGCTGCTGCCTCTGTCGCACCGGCGGGAGGATACGTTCATTGCCGGCATCTCCATGGGCGGCTATGGCGCGCTGATCAACGGCCTGCGTTACAGCGATACGTTCAGCAAGATCGGCATGCTCTCGCCCGCACTGGGCATGTATCCCGAGAACGGAAAGATGCAGCCCGGAAGCCCGCTTCACAGGGAGTCCATGCTGGCGCTGCTGGGAGATCCGGAGCACTATCACGGGTCGTACCGCGATTATGAGGCTGCGATGCGCAAGGCCCTTGAAAAACCACAGGATATGCCCCGGCTGTTTTTGGCCTGCGGAACGGAAGATCCGCTGGTGTATCAGGCGGGACGCGATTTCGCACACCGCATGCAGGCGGAGGGCGCGCCCATGACCTATTATGAAGCGCAGGGTGGACATGACCACGTGTTCTGGAAGCACGCCATGACGCCGCTGTGCGAATTTCTCACGGCGAAGGGAGGCAAGTGAGATGTACCTTCGGATCAGCTTCAAGTCTCAAATGCTGGGGCGCGGGGTGGGCGTGCATGCGTTTTTGCCCTTCCACGACGGGTATGAGGATGCACAGGCCCCCTATCCCACGCTGTACTTTCTTCCCGGTTATTCCGCCAACGCCGAGGAACTGGCCACACTGTTGCCCCTGCGGCGTTTCTCGGCCGAATATGGGGTGGCTGTGATCATCCCGGATGGTGAAAACTCCTTCTACACCGACCATCCCGAACGCTGCGCGCTGTTCAGCAGCTACGTGGGCGACGAGCTGGTGCGCGTCACGCGGCGGATGCTGCCCTGCCTGTCCACCCGGCGGGAGGATACCTGGATCGGCGGCATCTCCATGGGCGGCTATGGCGCATGCACCAACGGGCTTCGCTGGCACGACACGTTTTCCAAAATCGTGATGTTCTCGCCCGCCATCGATGTGACCGACCTCTTGAGCGAGCGGGACGGCTCGTTGCCCAACCAGCTCTTTTCCGCCTGGATGGGCGATGAGGACAGCTACCGGGAATCCTGGATGAATCCCCGCTACAGCCTGCTCAAGGCCAAGGAGCAGGGCATGGATGTACCGCCCATGTTCCTGTGCTGCGGACGCCAGGACGCGCTGGTATATGATATGTGCAGCCGCTTTGCGGATTTCGCCCGCAAGGAGGGCCTGCCGCTGACCTACCTGGAGGGTGAGGGCCAGCACGACATCCCCTTCTGGGATGGAATGCTGGAGCCGGCTTTCCGCTTTATGACCGAATCCCACTGAATGACCGGAGGAATGGCAGATGACGGACTTGGAGAGGTTGACCGCGCCATGGCAGGAGCCGGCGCTTTCGGGCACGATCGCGCAGGGCGACATGCCGGGTGACAAAATCTGCATTACGGAGGAGCACATCCAAAAGGCCAGGACGATCTATCCCGTGCTGAGGGAGCTTGTGGCCCGGCAACTGGGTGAAAGTGCCTGCGGGCGCGCCGTGATAACGGTGTGCGGTGGCTCGGGTGTGGGTAAATCGGAGATTGCCTCGCTGATTTCTTATTATTTAAACGCCGAGGGCGTAGGGGCGTATACCCTGTCGGGGGACAACTACCCCCGCCGCTACCCGGAACAGAATGACGCCGAGCGTCGCCGTGTGTTTCATGACGGCGGGTTGAAAGGGCTGGTTGCCAATGGCATGTACCGCCCGGAACAGGCGCAGGCGCTCAGGGAGCTTTGGCCCGAGGACGGCGACGCCGCGCCCGCGAACGTAAGCCGCTACCCCTGGCTGGCCGTTTACCAGCAGGCGGGCAGAAATGCCCTGCGCGGATATCTGGGCACGGAGAAGGAAATCGACTTTGACCAGGTCGGCCATATCGTGAGCGATTTCAAGCAGGGCGCGCCCACGCTGTACCTCAAGCGAATGGGCCGCACGCCCACCGAGCTGTGGTATGACGCAGTGGACATGACCGGCAAAAGCGTGCTGGTGATCGAGTGGACGCACGGCAATTCCGACTGGTATGAGGGTGTCGATATTCCCGTACTACTCAACAGCACACCCGCGGAAACCCTCGCTCACCGCCAGGCGCGCAACCGCGATGGCCGCGCGGACAGCCCCTTTACCACCATGGTCCTGGAGCTGGAACAGCAGATGCTCAAGGCGCAGGCTCACAAGGCCAAATTGATTCTTTCCAAGGCCGGCGAGATCATGACCTATGAGCAGTATACCCGCCTGATGGCGCAGGCGTGAGGAGGAACCGCGATGAATCAGGGCGTGATGCTCAATGCTTATCCTGATAGCCTGGGCGGCAACCTGGCGGCGGAGGCGGACTTTCTGGCCCGTCCCGAATGCCGGGGGGCATTTCGGTCGTTTTACATCCTGCCCAGTCTGTTCAATAGCGATCTGGACCGCGGCTTTTCCGTGGCCAGCTACGATCTCAACCGCCTGCTGGCCGATGAGGGCAGCCTTAAGCGTGTGGGCGAGCTTGGGCTGGATCTGAAGCTGGACTTTGTGCTCAATCACCTTTCCGTGCTCAGCCCTCAGTTTCAGGATCTGCTGGCGCGGGGCGATGAATCGCCCTACCGCGACTTCTTTATCGACTGGAACCGCTTCTGGGCGGGAAAGGGCGAGATGACGCCGGAGGGATACATCCAGCCAGACCCGGCGCTGATTCAGGACATGTTCTTCCGCAAGCCTGGCCTGCCCATCCTGATGGTTCGCATGCCCGATGGCAGCAAGAGGCCGTACTGGAACACCTTCTATCAGGAGGTGCGCTATCCGGTGCTTGACGCGCAGGATCTGATGGCGCCCTGCGGCCTGCAATATGCACAGGCAGACAGGTTGGCCGGACGAATCAATGCGTCGGTACAGGCGGGCAAAGGGCCTGCCGGGGCCGACTTCACCGGTTTTGAAAGCTGCCGCGAGGCTGCGGTGCAGGCGGTAGAAGCCCGCTGCCGTTACCTGGGGCAGATGGATCTCAACCTGAAATCGCCCCTGGTGTGGGAGTATTATCGTGAAACACTGAAAAAGCTGGCTGGCTATGGCGCGGCCATCGTCCGGCTGGATGCCTTCGCCTACGCTCCCAAGGAGCCGGGACGGCGCAACTTCATGAACGAGCCGGAAACCTGGGACCTGCTGGAGGAGATTCACCGCATGGCTGAGCCTCTGGGGCTGACCCTCCTGCCGGAAATCCACGCCAGCTATGCCGAAGGCGCATACCGCACCCTGACCCGGAAGGGTTACATGACCTATGACTTCTTCCTGCCGGGGCTGGTCATTGATGCCATCGAAAACCATACCGGCGAATATCTGGCCAGGTGGGCCAAGGAAGAACGGGACGAGGGCATCCGCACGGTAAACATGCTGGGCTGCCACGATGGCATCCCGCTTCTGGATCTCAAGGGGCTGCTGCCGATGGAGCGCATCCAGGCGCTGATTGACCTGGTGGTATCCCGCGGAGGGCTGGTCAAGAGCCTGCACGGCCAGAAGAACCTGTATTACCAGGTGAACGCTACCTATTACAGCGCCTTGGGCGAGGACGACCGCAAGATGCTCCTGGCGCGCGCTTTGCAGCTGTTTATGCCGGGCAAGCCGCAGGTTTGGTATCTGGACCTGTTCGCTGGCAGAAACGACCGGGAGGCCGTGGCCCGTGGTGGCGAGGCCGGGCACAAGGAGATCAACCGCACCAACCTGACCGGGCGGGACATTGCGGCGGGGCTGGAGCGTCCCATCGTTCGTGACCAGCTGCGTCTTATGCGCATGCGCAACGCATGCGGGGCCTTTGAGGGCGGCACGCTGACCGTGGAGCAGGCCGCTGCGGACCGCCTGACGCTTGCCTGGGAGCGCGATGGAAGCCGGGCCAGGCTGGAGGCCGATCTCTCTACCTATGCTTTCCGAGCGGTGACCAGCGAAGGCGGAGAAGAGAGCGTATTTGAACAGTGATGCCTTGAAACAGGAAAAGCGGGAGGACATCTGCGCGGGTTGCGCAGCGGTCTTCCCGCTTTTTTACGGTTTCTCCTCAGGCCTTTTCCTCGGGAGAAGACGGCATGGTATCCAGATGGACGTTCAGGTGGGGATAGGTCATGGAGATGCCGGCTTCCTCAAAGCGCACCCGCACGTTTTCGACGATGGCGAAGTACACGTCCCAGTAGTCGGTAGCCGCAGTCCATACCCGCAATACGTATTCGATGGCGCTGTCGCCATACCGGTTGACGGCGGCGAAGGGGGCGGGGGCCTTGTAGACCTGCGGGAGATCGGCAGCCTTGAGCAATGCGGCCTTGACCGTCTCCGCCGCGTCGTCATAGGAGGCGGTGAAGGTCAGGTCCACCCGGCGATTGGTGACGGCAGTATAGTTGATGATTTTGGCGGCGGCCACCTCGCTGTTGGGCACGAAGATCTCCTTCTGGTCGGGTGTGACCAGCGTGGTATAGGTCATGCCGATTTCCTGCACGGTCCCGGAAACCGTGCCCACCTCCACAAAGTCACCTACGCGAAAGGGGTGGGTGGACAGAAGCATGATGCCGCCTGCCAGGTTGGACAGCGCGCCCTGCACCGCCAGCGTTACAGCCAGGGAGGCCACGCTCAACAGTGCGATCATGGAACTCACATCAATGCCCAGCGAGCCCGCCACAATCAGGAAGATCAGCGCCCACATCAAGATGCGCAGGGCAGAGCGCAGGAACTTCTCGATGGTTTTCTCCATGCGGGAGCGGGCGAACAGCTTGTCCGCCACCTTGAGCACGACCCGGGAGGCTGCATAGGCGATAATGAAGGTGATAATGGCGGGCGGCAGCTTTGCCAGCGTAAAGGAAGAGAAAAAATGTGTGATCTGCGTCGTATCCACAGAGGACATGATGATACAGCCCCTTTCCTTCGGCCCCGCCACGGCGCGAAGAACAGGGCCGCGCCGGGCTTGGTTGCAGCCGGATTATACCATAGCGGGTGGGTGGAGGCAAGCGGAGACAAAATCCCGCAAAAGTTTGCCGCCCTGACAGCTTTCGACAAACACTGTCATTGCAAAACCGCGAATGAGCGCGTATGCTGAAGATGAATCAATGCTCGTGGCGATTTGTCCATTACAAAAGGAGGGAACCACGATGGAAAGACACAACCCGATAGGATTCGCCTTTATGCGCAGGCGCGCAGAGCAGCTTTTTGAAGAGGGAATGACGGCAGGCGCGATTCGACTGCTTAAGGCGGTGGATGACGCGCAGGTCCGGCGCTTTGAGGCCGCTTCCGGCCAGAAAGCGGCGGAAGAAACGGCCGAGCGAAATTTTGTTAGCACTCATTATAGATGAGTGCTAATTTTTTGTTGCTTTTTCCCTTCTCCTCTGCTACAATAGAATCCGCGGAGCGCTTTGCTTCCGCGCCATAGCATTTCAACCCGGCCGCGGGCCGGTTTTTTCAGGAGGCAGAATCATGACCAGTCAACAGGGCAATATTTCTATTCATGCGCAGAACATTATGCCGATCATCAAGCGGTGGCTGTATTCCGACAAGGATATTTTTATCCGTGAGATGGTGTCCAATGGCTGCGACGCCATTACCAAGCAGAAGATGCTTTCCCCCGGAGCCGAGGAGGACTGGCGTGTAACGGTCACGCTGGACGCCGAGAAAGGGGAGCTGACCTTCAGCGATAACGGCATCGGCATGACCGCCGAAGAGGTGGAAAAGTACATCAATCAGGTGGCCTTCTCCGGTGCGGAGGAATTCCTCAAAAACTATGAAGGCGATGAAAAGGGCGGCATCATCGGCCATTTTGGCCTGGGCTTTTATTCGGCGTTCATGGTGGCCGACCGCGTAACCATTGAAACCCTCAGCGGTACGGAGGGCGCCTCGCCCGTCAGGTGGACCAGCGAGGATGGCATGGCCTTTACCATGGAGGACGGCAGCCGCACCCAGCGCGGCACGGATGTGATTTTGCACATCAGTGAGGAGGAAAAGGAATTTCTCGAAGAATACCGTGTGCGCGAGGTGCTCAAGCGCTATTGCGGCTTTATGGCCACGCCTGTGTATTTTGACGTGGTAAAGAAGGAAGAGCCTGCCAAGGAAGGCCAGGAGGGCGAGAAGGCCGCCGAAAACAAGGAGCCCAAGGGCCCGGAACTGATCAACGATACCCCCGCCCTGTGGCTCAAGGCTCCCAAGGACTGCACCGACGAGGAATACAAGAAATTCTACCGCGATGTGTTCCACACCTTTGACGATCCGCTGTTCTACGTCCATCTGAACGTGGATTACCCCTTCAACCTCAAGGGAATTCTCTACTTCCCCAAGCTGACCAACGACTTCGGAACCCGCGAGGGCGAGATCAAGCTGTTCAGCGGCCAGGTATTTGTGGCTGATAACATCAAGGAGGTCATTCCGGAGTTCCTGATGCTGCTCAAGGGTGTGATCGACTGCCCCGACCTGCCTCTGAACGTCAGCCGCAGCTTCCTGCAGAACGATGGCTATGTCAAGAAGCTTTCCGCCTACATCACCCGAAAGGTGGCCGACAAGCTGACCGGCCTGTTCAATACCGAGCGCGACAATTATCAGAAGTACTGGGACGATATCCATCCCTTCGTCAAGTACGGCTGCATCCGCGATGAAAAATTCTTCGACCGCGTGAAGGAAGCCATCCTGTTCGAAAAGACCAGCGGCGGCTTCACCACGCTCAAAGAGCTGGAAGACAAGGGCGAAACCGTGTACTACACCAGCGACGCCAAGCGCCAGGCGGAAAAGGATATACGGCGTATGGAAAAGGCAAAGAGCCGGAGTTGAGCGGCAGGCGGTTGCCTCAAACCGCAAAATATGGGTCCGTAAAGGTTTCGACGGGGATTTTGAGGCAGGATAAGGACGTGATCGTGCTCGACACGCTGATCGACAACAACTTCATCAGCTTCCTCGAGTTCTCCGGCAAGGAGCAGAATCTCAAGTTCCAGCGCGTGGACGCCAGCACCGAGGGGCTCACCGAAGAGGGCGAAACGGACGAGACCGCCCGCGCTTCGCTGGAAGAGAAATTCCGCAAGGCGCTGGACGACAAAGAACTGGAAGTGAAGCTCACGCGCTTCAAGTCCGACGATCTGCCCGCCACCATCACCGTGGACGAGCAGTCCCGCCGGTTCACGGATATGTCCCGCCAGTGGGGCGGCGGCTTCCAGATGCCCGAGCACCGCACGCTCACGCTCAACGAAAAGCATCCGCTGGTGAAGTACCTCATCTCCGCCGAGGAAGAGGGCGACATCACGCAGATGGTTTGCCGCCAGATCGTGGATCTTTGTGAAATGGCCCGCCAGCCGCTGGTGGCCGACCGCATGGTGGATTTCCTCAACCGCAGCAACAAGCTGCTCACCATGCTGGCGGAAAAGTGATTCTTTGCCCGCCGAATTTG
>ERZ779888.2444-NODE-2444-length-15329-cov-2.700668_pt1 | contig 15329 bp, 12 predicted proteins | sample MGYA00511245_ERZ779888 | MGnify/ENA primary metagenome ERZ779888 (study PRJEB29588, sample SAMEA2155255) | human gut metagenome | biome: human gut; feature: human-associated habitat; material: faeces | place: Denmark | collected 2008/2010 ... | reverse complement strand
TTTCTTTTTTTTCTTTTCCATTTCTAAAAACCACCCTATGATCTTAATCTGTTTCCCCATACACGGCATATATATTCCATATTATGCCGCTTCCCTTTTGACTTCTATATGATACACGCATTTATTCTCATTTACAATAGAAAAGGAGTTCCGAAAAACGAAACCCCTTTTCTCTCATGACAAATATAAAATCAAACTGTGTTTTCGTCATGCCATTACACTTTAAAGCGATATCCCACGCCCCATATCGTCTCGATATACTGTGGATGAGACGTGTCATATTCGATTTTCTCCCGAATCTTCTTAATATGCACTGTCACAGTCGCGATATCTCCTATCGACTCCATATCCCAGATCTCGCGAAACAGCTCTTCTTTCGTAAACACATGGTTCGGGTTCTGCGCAAGGAATGTAAGCAGGTCAAATTCTTTTGTTGTAAACTGCTTTTCTTCCCCGTTTATCCATACTCGTCTTGCCGTTTTATCGATTTTGATTCCACGGATTTCTACGATATCGTTCTCTGGCGTGTTGCTTCCGATAAGACGCTCATATCTGGCAAGATGAGCTTTTACCCTTGCAACAAGCTCTGATGGTGAGAATGGCTTGGTCACATAATCATCTGCTCCAAGTCCAAGTCCCCTTATCTTATCTATATCGTCTTTTTTTGCTGATACCATCAAAATAGGTGTATTTTTCTTTCCACGGATCTGCTTACATATCTCAAATCCATCAATTCCCGGCAGCATAAGATCAAGTATAAACAGATCAAAATCTTCTGCTAGTGCTCTCGCAAGTCCATTTGTTCCATCGTTTTCAACTTCTACCTCGAACCCGCTAAGCTCCAGATAGTCTTTCTCAAGATCTGCAATTGCAACCTCATCTTCCACTATTAAAATTTTACTCATTTGGCACCTCCTGATATTTACGGATAACAAAAACCATCTTTGTTCCGCTTCCTTCTTTACTTGTCGCCCATATTTTGCCACCATGGTCTTCTATTATTTTTTTGACTATTGAAAGTCCTATTCCGCTTCCACCTGTTGCAGAATTTCGTGACGCATCTGCACGATAAAAACGATCAAATATATATGGCAGATCTTTCTGGGCTATTCCTCGACCATTATCTTCTATCTCAACCTGTATAAAGTCTCCGACATCATTTATTCTGATATTTATAGAACCATTTGTTTTGTCCATATATTTTACAGAATTTCCGATAATATTATTTATTACACGTCGTATCTGTTCCGGATCAGCTATGATCAGCGTTTTTTTATCAACATAATTTGAATATGACAGTTCTATATTTTTTGCCTCGAGATCAAGACCAATCTCCTCGACACAATCACTGAAATATTCTGTAACGTTGATTTTTGCAAAATTATATGGTATGCGGTTTGTATCAATTTTTGAATAAAGCGTGAGCTCGTTTATAAGTGTATCCATCTCACTTGCTTTATTATATATCGTCCTGACATACTTATCAATCTTCTCCGGCGTATTTGCAACCCCATCGAGTATTCCCTCCGAATAACCTTTTACGGCAGTGATCGGTGTTTTTAAATCATGTGCGATATTGCTTATGAGAGTTCTATTCTCCGTCTCGTTGGTGATTTTTTCTTCGGCATTACTCTTAAGACGCTGACGCATCTGCTCAAATGTAACGCAAAGTTCTCCTAGCTCACCATCCGATGAACTTGTCTCAAGTGAAAAGTCCAGATTACCCTCCTTGATGTTTTCAGCAGCAAACTGAAGTTTTTTTATCGGATTAAGAAGACTTCTATGTATCCAGACTATGAGCATAACAGCCGTTACCACAAGTATTATAATTATTGCTATAATAAGCTCGATCATAAAATGTTTAACCTCAGGAACAACGCTCTGTGTCGATGTTATAATGTACAATGCATCTTGATTTTTCTGCATATCTGTGAAATTTAACTGTTTAATGATCACCTTATCATCGCTGTCCATAAAGCTGGTGACTTCCGAGCCGCTCTGTACATTTGAGATCTTAGGAAGTGTCAGAAGAACGTCCCTGTTATCCTCACCTCCGTTAAATATAATATTTGCACCATTTTTTACAATTAAGTATGAATACTTCTCACTGAGTGCCTCATTCTCCTGCTCAAGGTATTTCTCATCCAATAGCTTATCCGGATCATCTGCGGCCAGTTCTGCATATTTTGCATAATCCTGCTCAGTGACCTTTTTCAGAAGAAGAACCGAATTCGTAAGCCACATTTCTTCTGAATCTGTAATTCCGTAGCTTTCATTTATCGCTTTTATCTGGAAATTATGAAATCCAGCCAGAACAGCACATGATAAAAGTACCGGAACTAAAATAATTATCAGAAATGATATCATAAGTTTGCTCTTTATTTTCATAGTGCCTCCAAAATATATCCAAATTACTTTATATCATTCCTAATTATATCATACACCCACTAAACACTGTCTAAATTTTCCATTAAATTTAAAAATTGTAAAAAAAACCGCTTATCCTCACGGTATAAGCGATTTTCTGATATTGATACAAATAAACTACATTGTTTCAGCTATTTTGCCTGAAATTTTTTGGCAAGCACTTTTGTCAATATGTTGATAAGGAATACGATCACAAGCAGTACAACCGCAATTCCAAACGCAACATCAAATTTTCCTTCACTTGTTGCTGAAAGATACAGCTTTATGGTAAGTGTTCCTCCTGACTGGAATATCTTTGAAAAAAATCCGCTGCCGGTTTTTGGAAGCATTCCTGCACTTCCGGCTGTAAAAAGAAGTGCTGCCGATTCTCCCACAATACGTCCGATTGCAAGGATTACACCTGTGATGATTCCCGGCATCGCCGATGGAAGAAGGATCGTGCGGATCGTGTGCCATTTACCGGCTCCAAGTCCGACCGCACCATGTCTGTAACTGTCAGGCACTGTTTTTAACGCTTCCTGCGTATTTCTGGTTATGAGAGGAAGAACCATAAGTACAAGGGTCAGCGATCCTGTCAATATACTATATCCCATTCCAAGTGTCTGTCCAAAAAACATCATTCCAAAAAGGCCGAATATAATAGATGGGATACCTGAAAGTGTCTCTGTTGCAAATTCAATTCCCGATACTAATTTTCCCGGCTTTGCATATTCATTTAAGTATACTGCTGCTCCAACCCCGACCGGAGTAGCTATTATCATAGTTATAACTATGATATACAATGTATTGAGAAGATTTCCTGCAATTCCAAGCGTTCCTTTAAGAACAGATGTCTCACATGTGAGGAATTCCCAATTAATCTGGCCAATTCCCCTCACAAATACATATACGATTATTCCAAGAAGAAGCAGAACAGAAATCGCTGCACAAAGGTATATGAAAAAATATGTTATATTATCTGATATTCTGTGGCGTTTTCCCTTTATACTAGTCATTTTCTACAGCTCCTTTCTTCTTAAGCTTCATAAGTGAGAAATTTATGATCATGATAAATACAAACAATACAAGTCCTACTGAGAAAAGTACCTGCCTGTGGAGTCCACTCGCATATCCCATCTCACTTACAAGCTGTGTTGTGAGGAAACGTACAGAGTTGAACGGAAGTGGAAAACTTACCGTTCCGCCCGCCACCATGTTGATAGCCATGGCTTCTCCGAGCGCACGTCCGATTCCAAGTACGATCCCCGTCATGATTCCAGATTTTGCAGCTGGAATTGTCACTTTAAATATTGTCTGGATCTTTGTAGCACCAAGTGCCAGTGAAGCTGATCTCATCTGCTGCGGAACTGCTTTTATTGCAGAAACGCTCATATTTATTACTGTAGGCAGGATCATTATCGCAAGAACAATAATTGCAGCCAGAAGATTCGAACCACCTGTAAACTGATGAGTCGTCGATTCCTCAAAAAAATATTTTTCCAGTTTGTACATAATAGGGTTTAAAATCATAAGTCCTAAAAGTCCATATATAACAGATGGTATAGCTGCCAGAAGCTCTACTGCCGGCTGCACTATTGCTGAAAGCTTTTTATTCGAAACCTCTGTTAAAAATACTGCTGTAAGAAGTGCGATAGGCACACCGATAAGAATAGATACTGCCGTTCCTATTATCGAAGTAAGTATTATGTATAATATTCCATATTTTGGATCTGCCGCAGTAGGTGCCCACTCTGTTCCAAACAAAAGATCTATAACCCCGACCTTTGCAAATGCCGGCGTTCCTTTCAGGAACATATATAAAGTAATTGAAATTACCGCGAATATTGCTACGATCGCACATATAAGAAATATTATTTTCGCAGTATTTTCTACCATTGATTTCTTTCTCATGAATTACTCCTTTTGATTCTTATGTACCCTCGGAGTCTTCTAAATGAAGCATGCTGAAAGTACATTCTTAATAAAAGTTTCCCAAGAAACCTGCTTTCCGGGGAAACTTCTGCCATCAATATTTATAAATATGGATTTTACTGTGGAAGGATAAGACCTACTGATTTGATCACTTCTTTTCCTGCATCTGAGTTTACAAAGTCAAACCATGCTTTAACTAAATCGTTCTGCTCGTCAATCTTTCCCTTTGTGGCCATTACGAACGGACGTGAAAGGAGATATTTTCCTGCTACGATATTTTCTTCTGTTGCATCAATTCCATCAAGTTTCATAGCTGTTACAGTGTCATCAAGTACATCAAGTGAAACATAACCTATTGCACCCGGTGTAGAGCCAACCTTTGCAAGAACAGCTCCTGTTGAATCAAGCTCCTGGGCATATTTACACTGATCCTTTACATCAAGAAGTTCCTCGAACGCGCCTCTTGTTCCGGATGCTGCCTCACGGCCTATTACTACGATTGCCTCATCAGATCCGCCAAGCTCACTCCAGTTTGTGATCTGTCCTGTATAAATTTTCTTTAAGTCATCAGATGTAAGCTCTGATACTGAATTATCTTTGTCAGTGATAACTGCAATTCCATCAATAGCTACAATATTTTCTTCGATGCCGTTCGCTTTCTCATCATCTGTGAGTGCTCTTGATGAATCACCGATATCAACACTTCCTGATGTTACTGATTCGATTCCCGCACCTGAACCTGTATACTCGACTGAAACTGTGACGTTTGGATTCTGCTCCATGAAAGACTCTTTAAGTGCTTCACAGAGTTTTTCCATTGATGTGCTTCCTGCAAGTGATATTGAACCACTTAAATCGGCATTTGATGATCCGTTATCTGTATTTGCATCTGAGCCTGTGCTTGAATCTGCTTTATTATCAGAATTTGAATTGTCTGATCCACAGCCTGTAAAAGCTGTTGTCATAAGTGTTGCTGCTGTTGCCAGTACTAAAAATTTTCTCATACGATTTTTCATTTTAATTTCCTCGATTCATTACTTTCTTTTTCTTTGTTTGTTACAAGTGATATAGTAATGTGGAAATGTAAAATTCAAAATCATCGATTTGTAAAAAGAACGTAAAAAATATAAAAATTTCACATGATGTTATAGCACGATCAAAAATTCGATTGATCTGCCATCTTCACTCCTGGCAGATATTCTGCCTTTGTGTGCTCTTACAATAGCGTATGCGGTTGACAATCCTATTCCAAAGCCACCTGTCTTTGAATTGTGTGATGGATCTGCCCTGTAAAAACGTTCAAAAAGTATGTCCTGTCTGCCCTTTTTTATGTTTGCACTCTCATCAACCGTATTCCAGACAGTGATCATGCGATTCCTGCCGGATGTTTTTAATGTTATAGATATAGAAGATTCCGAATATTTCATGGCATTATCAATAAGAATCGATATAAGCTGCCTTATGGCTTTTTCATCCCCGACATACGATATCCCTTCATCCACATTGATCTCCAGCTTTTTGTCCTTCGCCTGTGCCACAGCCTTAAATGGCTCTGCTGTATCAAGCACTGCGTCCGAAAGTGAAAACTCACTCATCATGAGTTTTGTGGCTTCCTCATCCATTCTCGATAAAAAAACAAGTTTTTCTGTCAAAGATGTAAGGCGCGCAACCTGTTTTCTGGTGCTCTTTGTCCATTCGTTTTCGCCTTCCATCATCTCAATAACCTCTGTATTTGCATCTATTATGGTAAGCGGTGTCTTTATTTCATGGCTTGCATCAGTTATAAAGCGCTTTTGTTTCTCGTAACTTTCAGATACGGGCTTTAGTATTTTTCCTGAAAAGAAATATATCATAAGAAACACAACAATAAGTCCCAACATACTTATCCCTATGCTTGCCCATATATATGCCTTTATCGTGGAAAGCTCACGCTGACAGTTAAGAAAAATATACATCGTAGAGCCATCCTTATCCACAGTCATATACTTAAAATTATCTGTGAATCCACTTTTTCCACCACCATATGTTCCATCATCCCACAATTTAGAAGCGTATTCCGCAGCAGTTTTCGATGAAATTGTTGCTATTTTACCTGTGTCAATCTTTTCAACATCACCCGCACTACTTAATGTAACTGTAAAGTATCTTGTGTCAAACTGACTTTCCGGTGAAATTCCATGGCGGTTTAAATCCTCCTGTCTCATACCTTCCGGCGGTTTTACATTACCTGTGCCAGAGGGCGGCTCCTGCAGGGCTGTCTTTTCTGTATTTTCTGCACTTTCTTCAGTACCTGAAACCTGGCTTTCCCGTGTATCATCCGACATGTCCGGTTCCTTGGCTGACAGGTCAGGAAAGGTTCCTCCGTTTCCTGCGATAAGCTCAAGCCTTGCGTCAAGCGAATTGTTTGTACTTATATAATTCGCAATATTTATTGTTCCTACAATAGCAATAAGCACTATTGAAATAGAAATCATTGCTATGGCTACAAATTTACGTCGTAATTTCTTTAGCATATTTTCCTCATTTCACAATTGAATATCCGACTCCGCGCGTTGCCTTTATCTGTGCGCACGAACCGGCCGATACAAGCTTTTTGCGCAGATAAGAAATATATACCCACACTACATTCTGCTCCGCATCCGAATCATAGCCCCATATTTTGTCCATGAACTGGTCTGCTGATATTATCTGTCCCGGATTAGCCATAAGCATCTCAAGCATCTGATATTCCTTGTTTGCCAGACGTATACCTTCTGGATTTTTGGGACCTGTCAGGATATATGTAGATCTGTTAAGTGTAATATCAGCAAATGTAAGTATTGAATCTGTCGTATCACTCTGCCTGCGTGTCATGGCACGGATCCTTGCAAGCAATTCTTTCATTGAAAACGGTTTTGTCAGATAATCATCTGCTCCGCTGTCTAGCCCTTCCACCCTGTCATCTATTTCAGCTTTTGCAGTCAGTAAAAGAACCGGAACAGGATTACCATGGCTTCTTATCGTCTTAAGGACTGTTATACCATCCATTTTGGGCATCATGATATCAAGTATTATCCCATCATAATTATCACCATTTTCTATGTAATCAAGAGCCTCCGCTCCATCATAGACTGCATCCACTGAATAATTATTATGTTTTAGCACCGCAACAAGTGCACGGCTTAAATCTTCTTCATCCTCTGCAAGTAATAAACGCATTTTTTCTCCCATCTATATAATATGTACTCTCGGATAGCCACCAGTTCATTTTAATATTAATAACAAAAAATCCCTGTGTCAATCACAGAGATTTCTTGTTTATCAGCTATTTAATTAAGGTAGTCATCTACATTAGATGCATCAACTTTTTCAAAGTCAACCCAGACCTGATATCCTGTATCAGCTGCGCCGGCATAGTCTTTTATTGATTTGCCGTCTGATAACATTATTGCAACGTCCACAGCTGCGTTTGCCTGATTTACTGCATTCTGGCATACTGTAAAATCCATCTTGCCTTCTTTTACAAGCTCACAGCCTTCTGATGTGGCATCTACTCCACAGACTACTATTGAAGATGGATCCACACCACATTCCTCCATACCCTGGATCGCACCGACTGCCATTGAATCATTATTACTTATGATACAATCCACATTAATTCCTGCCTGATTTACTATCTCAAAGTATTCTTTTCCAAGATCCGGACTCCAGTCAGCATAATCAGTAAACACATAATTAATTTTTTTGCCGGATGCGTTAAGAACATTCTTTGCAGAGTCTGTTCGTGTTTTTGTTGCAGAATGGCTTTTTTCTCCCTCAAGTATCATAACATTTATCTCATTCTTTGAAGAAAGCTTATCCAAAACATACTCTGCCTGATATGTTCCTGCGACTTTTTCATCCGAAGCAACATATACAAACTGATCCGCCTTTAAATATTCCTCATCCGGGCAGCTGTTTACATATACTATGGGAAGTCCGTCCGCTGCACGTTCTATCTGTAAAGCTGTATCAGCATCAACCAGACGGCAGATGACAGCTGTGTATCCCTGGCTTTTGGCATTTTTGACCTGTTCAACCTGTGCCTCCGCCGATCCATCTGCGTAAACCGTATCATATGATACTCCCTGTTTCTGACACGCAGATTCCAGGGCAGAAATAAGTGAATCCCTGAATGCATCTCCCTTTGATGTCGTTGTGATAAGGATCTTTGTGCTTCCAGAGGATGCCGATTGTCCCTTATTTCCACAGCCTGCAAACAATGCCATGACCATTACAATACATAATAAAATACTTAATTTCTTTTTCATTGCACATATCCTCCTAAACCCTGAATGATTTAATCTGAGTCATAAGATTCTCAGATGTATCTGCGAGTTCTTTGGCTGTATCAGCAACTTTCTCACTATCATTTGTAATGTTCTGTGACTCAGCAACAATATTTCCTGCGTTTCCTGAAATAACCTCAGCACTGGCTGCCTGTTCCTCTGTGATCGCAGCAACATTTGTTGCAACCGATTCAACCTGCGACATACTCGATGCCATATTGTTTACGACATGATTAGCATTTATTATATTGTCATAGATTGTATCAAATGTATTTACTGCCTGATTCACAAGTTCACTGCTTGAGCTTATTTCATCAACACTCTGTTTTGCCTTTTCCACTGTCTCTGCAACAAGTGATGTAACCTGATCTATAAGTCCCTGTATCTTCTGGACTGACTTGTTACTGTCGTCTGCCAGACCACCTATCTCCGATGCCACAACAGCAAAGCCTCTTCCTGCATCTCCCGCTCTGGCTGCCTCGATCGAAGCATTAAGTGCAAGAAGGTTAGTCTCATCAGCAATTTCTCCGATCATACTGACAATGTTATTAATTTCGGAAGAAGCTGTTCCAACTTCATCAATTGACTCCTGGAGACTGTTAATAGAGGACTGGATCACATTCATAGCCTCTCCTACCTTCTCCATATCACTCTTTCCACTCTCTGCCACGGTGACAGTCTCGTTCATTTTCTGCTCTGCTTCCATGCTGCTGTCTTTTGTCTCAGAAACAACCATCGCAAGTGATGTCGCATTCTCTGCTATTTCCTGAACTGATGCCGAGAGCTGATCTACCGTCTCATTAAGATTGTCTATTGTCTTCGACTGTGTGAGTGAAGCCTCATACAGACCACCAGATACAGTAGAGCTTGATTCAGCCTGTCCCTGAAGTGTCTCTGACGCATTGACAATATCATTTATCATCTTACGCATAGACGCTGCAAAATCCTTCATGCTCTGACCCATTACAGTGATCTCATCGTTTCCCTTTGTTTTTATATCTACTGTAAAGTCACCCGATGCCATCATGACAATAGAATCTGTAAGTGATTTGATCGGTTTTATCATGTAGTTTACCATTCTCTCCATCAGTACAAGAAGAATTATAAGAATCACAACTGCAACTATTGCCATAGTTGTTCTAAGTGAAACCAATTCTGCAAATATTGATGCTTCCGGAACATACGAAACTAAAACCCAGTTTGTTCCTGAGATTTCCCTAAATTCAACTATATTATTATCAAGGGATATTGAATCATAATCCTGCTCATCTATTTTTTCCCCGATCGTTCCGAGGAAACCGCTGTCATCACTCAATGAGCCTGATAAACTATCCTCACTCTGTGATAAAATATTCATTGTTGAACGATCTATAAGAACTGCCTGTGCGTCATCCATACTTATAAATGAGTTGACTATGACCTGTATGTGTGCAATTGGAACATCTATTGCGATCACCCTGATTTTATCCGGATTACGCAATATCGCACTGGCACTGATAACTTCTTCTCCAGCCTCATTTGTAAACACATCTCCAAATGCCATATTCACACGGGTAAGACCTTCTGTATACCATACCGGATCATCACTTATCGTTTTCTTATATTCCACACCATCTGCCTGCATTACTTTTCCATCTGAATCTGCTATATAAAATCCATCCGGATAGTTTGAGCTTTTTCCGAGATAGCTGTCGAGCAGTGTCTGTATCTGCTCATCTGTGTAATCCATCGTTTCAAGATTTTCCTTGAACGTGTTAAATACATTAAGACTTTCCGTCATCCATGCTTCCATCTGTGATGCCTGATTTTTAACTGACAGCTCAAGTACCTGTTTTGATTTATCCTCAATAATATTTTTGGAAATCATATACGACAATAAAATCAAGATCAAGACAAGAATAAGCACAAGCGCACTTACCGCAGTAAGTATTTTGGTCTTGATAGAAGTTATTGATTTCTTTTGTTTCGACATATGAAAATCCCCCCCCCTTATTATTATTTACTTAATAAAAATAAATCTAGTACCATACTACCACTATCAGAAGGAAAATTCTACTGGTTTTGAATATTTTAGTTAAATATCGACCTTTTATTTGATAAACGGTTTAAATACTATTGAGAGATTTCCTAACAATATCATTGTAATTCCGATCACTATAAAACATACCATTGTGCCGAGGTTCGCCACATATGCCGATCCAAAAAGAAATACTATTTCGACAAGATTTACTCCCATATTAAATATTGAGATTATCTCAGCCCTGCGCTTATCGTTTCCCTGTTCATCAACAACTTTATTTTGCACTTCATCTAAAAGATATGTTGAAATGTCTATGACCAGCGGGAGTACGAGCATTATCGCAACTATCACGATCCTGTCAGATAGCAGTCCTAAAAAGCACAGCATCAGACCCGCCAGAAAAAAAGAACATACAAAAACAATATTTTTCTCTATCGTTTTCACCTTATTCAATATAAATTCTGAGGAAAGCTGGATAATAGAATATCCCAGGATGACCGGTGTCATATAGACTTCGCTTATATCTATTTCCATAAGCTTTTCTACGAAGAAGAAATTGATAAGCACGTATGCTATGTTAATGGACGCTAAAAATACGATTATCCAGACGGTTTTAATATTACATACAGATTTAAAAGTCCGGCATTTTCCTGCCATAACACAATTTTGCCTCTTATCCGTATTAACCTCTCTTTTTAGTCCGAATGAAGTTATTACTGCTGCCAGATCTGCTAATATCGTAGCCACAAGCAGCCCTGGTATTCCATAAAATTTGTAAATGAACACATACGTTATTGTACTGATAACAAATCCTGCCGTTCCACAATTTGCCACATGTGCAGTTTTACTTACAAATATGTCTTTTGGTTCAACCGAATAAATATACGCACTCTGGGTTCCCGATGAAAAACAGGCAGCCATTCCTTCTACAAAGACTTCTATTACAAAAAGAACCATGCTTTTATTAATGAAAGCCGCTAAAAGCAATACTCTTGCAAAAAGGAGCATAAGCTGTGACAGTATCAGGGTATTTCTGTGCCCCAGCTTATCTGATAGTCTGCCTGTTGGTATCTCTCCGACAAATATACATATCGACAGAAGCGCCTGAAGTACAAAGAAATCATTAACTGATATTCCGGTTTCAGTCCTTACTAATAATGCAACCGGTGAAAAGAAAACAAGTCCATTGAAAAAGGATACCGCATCTAAATTATCCATTTTAAAAATCCGGTTTTGCAATTTCATTTATAATAATACCTCGTTTCGTCATATTAAGTTTTTATTATAATTTTTGCAAAATCCTAGTGCGGCATAAATCCTGTTTACCCCTTTATTCTGTTCATTTTTTAATTATTTAAGCATCATTTATATTGACTATACTATATAACAATTTAACATAAATGAAAAGAGTATAATTTATGTCATAAAACTACAGATCTACGTTTGTCTGCGTTCCAGACGTTGTAAGTGTGTATGTCTGGCCTGCTTCAAGATCTTTAGTACTTATTATCACGCAGTCATACGCTTTTAACGCTGTATATGTTATGATCTCGTTTCCATCACTGTCGGTAAGTGTAACTTCACCGGCTTCTTTTTGAGAATCAAGTTTTACGAGCATTACCTGCTGGTCAGAGTCATCACTTATATCCTCTGCCATGCCGCTGCTTCCTATTGCAACAACTGTTCCTCCGTTTACGTAGCAGGCGGATCTGTCGCCATAATCTATTGCGCTGTTTCCGTTGTCAGATGGGCCATCTATATAAACCTCGCCACCATTTACTGTGATATCTCCGTTTGAGTCAATTCCGTCACCTCCTGCGAGTACGTGGATATATCCACCGTTTATTTCCATCCACATTTCATCAGTAGATGTGTTCTCTGTTCTGTCATTTCCCATTCTGCCGAATCCCATCTCCTCGGTGCCTCCGGCTGCATTTATGCCGTCATCACTAGAAGTAATATCGATATCTCCATCGTTTATAGTCACTGTAAGTCCTTCAAGTCCCTCATAGCTTTCTGATATCGTGATAGTTCCGCCGTTTATTTCAACTGCTTCACCTGAATGTACTCCATCATCGCCAGTGGTTAATGTATATGCTCCATCATTTATAGTAACTGCTGAATTACTATGGACAGAATCATCTGCTGAATTTATTGTAAATGTACCACCATTTATATATAATCTGCCATCTGCTTTGATTCCTTTTGTGCTTGCAGAATCCGAATCAAAAGTGTCACTTTCTGACTGTTCCGTGCCATCGCTCTGATTTGTACTTGCAACCTGATCTGTGCCTGCAGCCTGATCTGTGCCTGCTGCCTGGTCTGTATTGCTGTCTGGTTTCTCTGGCGGCGTTTCTCTATCGGAACTGCTGTTATCCGATCCGCTATTTTCTGAACTATTATTTCCAGGATCTCCCTGCGGTGCCTCCCCACTTGGCTTCTCTGATGGTGCATTTCCGTCCAGCCCTTTTCCTGATGGCGCTTCTCCTGATGGTGTATTTCCGTCCGGTACTTCTCCTGATGGTGCTTCTCCCATCTGCGGTCCTTTTCCGCCTCCCGGGCCGCCCATCATATTATCCTCATGGGTTTTTGTAGAATTTTCTACTCCGCCTCCGGCTGTAATATCAAACGTTCCATCATCTATCTGCACAATATTTGATGCATCAATTCCATCTCCTGTACTATCGATCGTAAATTCTCCACCGGCAATGTATACATAACCTTTTGAGCTGTCATCTGCATTTTCTGAATGTATTCCATCCTTGCCGCATACAAGGTTAAATGTTCCCGCTGCTATGCGCACACTGTCTTTTCCTGACAGTGCATGGCTTGCAGCTGTGATATTGTAAGTTCCTCCAGTTATCTTAAGGTCGTCTTTTGATACGATGCCATGTCCGTTTTCAGAATTGATCGTAAGTGTTCCACTTCCGTTTAATGCCAGATCATCTTTTGAGAAAATAACAGCATCTATATTGTTATCATCTATGGCCTCAAATTCAGCTGTATTCATAAGTATGTTTTCTGAACCCTCTGCAAGTGTAATGAAAGTTTTACCTGCACTTTTAACATATATAGCTGCACTTGTGGCGCAGGTAATATCTGCGTTATCAAGCACAAGCTGCACCTTTTCATCATCTGCATCTACAACGAGCTGCCCCTCCGTAAGCGTTCCTGAGATGATATATGTTCCACCGGATGTTATTGTGATCACATTTCCATCTACAGTTACACCGTCTACTGTATCATCAGTTGAAGAATTGTCTGAACTGCCACTTGAGACAGTTGTAGAATCATCGGACAAACTTATTTTTACCGAATCACTCTCCTCGTAACCCACATCCAGATCCCTATCTGTAAACATGTCATCATAAGATAATGTATCTTCTGTAGATACAGCCTGCTGCGATTCTGTTGCATCTGTACTGTCTGCTGCTGTGCCTGAACATGCCGTAACCGTCATTGACAAAATTACTGCACTTCCAAGCAATGCACATAATCGTTTTCTTCTATAGCTCATTTACATTTACCTCCTGCTGCATAATACTGATTTCAAGATTTCCGTTTCTACATCTGAGTTCATCTATGAACTTCTTTTCCTGCTTTTGGTCCTTTAAAGTAATATGATATGTAAGTTTATAAAGGCTTCCCATATTTGATGTTTTTACTGCTATAACCTCACAGTGTGTAAGATACTGCTCGAAAAGATCATCAAATACTTCACCATAATTTAAATCTTCAGGTATCGTTATTTTAAGTGTTTTGTCATTTGTTGCTTTTTTATGTGTACCAAAGCCTGTAATGTTAAGCATAAGCATCACAAGTCCCATGATAAGTGAAAATAATACTGCAAACCCAAGGTATCCCATTCCTGCAATAAGACCTGCTGCCATTGCAAGGAAAATCGTTCCTATTTCTTTGGCTGTTCCCGGTACAGATCTGAATCTTACCAGTGAAAATGTACCAGCCACTGCAACTCCGGCTCCAACGTTTCCATTTACCATCATTATCACAATGCACACCACTGCCGGAAGCATTGCAAGTGTTATCGCAAAGCTTGCTGTATAACGGCTTTTATATGTATATACCCATGTTATAAATGCTCCTATCATAAGCGATACAACAATACACAATATAAATTGTGGCACTGCTATAACTGTTTCTCCTGTAGTATCAAAAATTCCTGTAAAAATATTGCTAAGCATATTTTAATCCTCCGATTCTTTCCTCATAATTGTCTTCATTATTACTTTTCTTGTTGTTATCTTTGCTGTTCTCTTTTATTGTCCTGTAAGCTGTTCCATACTTTGAAAATGAAGTCTTGTAAATCTTATTTCCACTTAAAAACTCAACCATCCAAAGTGGGATCGCACCCGCTGTTTTTACTTCCATCAGCACCTGTTCTGTACTGCCCAGCGCATCTGTTCCAACCTCCTCGAACAGACCATATGGATATAAAGCCCCTCTGATGTCCGTATCAAAAGTGATCCTTACATCACCTGCAGGATAAGCAAATGCCAGCCTCTGATAATCTATGAGCGTCTTTGGACGATAACAGCCCTGTGTGATCCGCAAATATAATCTCATAGCCAGCTCTGTTTCATATTCCAGAAGAAATGACGCATCTCCCTGTTCCATCCGAAGTGCCTGTTCGCGGCTGACAGGTA